>MWWE01000036.1_pt1 | contig 19036 bp, 19 predicted proteins | sample 1047301 | NCBI WGS metagenome assembly MWWE01 (sample SAMN06349973, study PRJNA376086) | soil metagenome | isolation source: MS1-1 sample Antarctic (ecotone) soil | place: Antarctica
CTGCACATAACAACTGCAACATCGCCTGTTATACCATGAGTGATCCAGTTTTTTGTTCCATTAATAATCCAGTTATCTCCATCTTTTACAGCAATCAATTTTCAGTAGTACAGGAATTTCAGAGGAGCCTTTTATGCAACAATTAGATTTTCTGGAAGATGAAGTACAGAAAATGGTGGTTAAAATAGTACTTCCTGCAAAATTTTATAAAGAAGTTTTACGCGATTTACAACGTATGAATACACAGGGCAAGCTTATTTCCTGACCTTGATGGATATGCAGCCTCTATGAGGTAGCGATATAATAGCATACAGAGTCCCGAAGAAGTAAATTCTCCTCAGTGTTATACAACAAAAATGCAAAAAGATGAACTTATGCCTTAATCTTCATTAACATCTTTTACACAGTTTCAATGCCCAGAATAAAAAAAATGTGAAATCGTTTGTAAAAGTTAGTCTTTCGAAATAACTTAATGCATTAATTGAAGTCCAATAAACCTAATAATCTTAACAATGAAAACAATTTTTGATAAAATACTCTTTCATTTTGAGTGCATTTCACATCCAGCTGGAGGATGGTTTTCAAAAAACAATCCTGCCCAAAGAAAAAGAAAAGCAAGCAGCCTGAACGGACAACCTGTTCAATCACCAGATTGTTTTAATATACGCGGAGTATCAGCTAAAAAAGAAAATTTCAGACGCACTCCGGCACCATAAAAGAAGGGTGTTTTTAGAAGCTTATTTACAAACTGTATCTTTGGATACAGTTTTTTTATGGGCGTATTAAAGCAACTGGCAGAATATTTATATCTCAAAAAACCCGATCCTGATCGACCCAAATCGCAGTGGATAAAATATATGCATGGAATAAACAGAATCAGTTTACTATTATTTGTTATAGCAATTATAATACTGGTGATTAAACTTATTGTAAAGAAATAGAAGCCAGGTTAACAATAATTTCTGCTGCTTTTGACGAAGCATTTCCATCTTTTGCTAAAAGGTTTTTCAAATCAGCATAATTAGTTTTTATATCAGCAATCTTCTTTTCATCATGTAAAACATCATCCAGTTCTTTTACTACATTTTTAACATTAAAATCCTGTTGAATTAATTCTTTAACTACTTGTTTATCCATAATTAAATTTACCAAGGATATAAATTTAATTTTTACCAGCCTTTTTGCTATCTGGTATGAAATAAAAGATCCTTTATAACAAACAACCTGTGGTACATTAAACAAAGCAGTCTCTAAAGTAGCCGTACCTGATGTAACTAATGCAGCTACAGATTGTGACAAGAGATTATAAGTATCATTAGCAACAGTACCGGCAAAAGGAAAATCTTTCAGAATTCCCTGATATACTTTTTCATCAAGTGAGGCTGCTTTGGCAACCAGAAACTGGTATTGTGGAAATGACTTAGCAGCTTCAAGCATTACAGGCAGCTTTACTGTTACTTCCTGTTTTCGGCTACCGGGTAATAAAGCTATAATTGGTTTGGTATAGATATAATCAGATTTTTCTTTACGGATAAAATCATCAACCACCTGTACCAGGGGATGTCCCACATAGTCTACTTTATATTGCCATTTATCTTCATAAAAACTCTTTTCGAAGGGTAAGATCACAATCATTTTATCCACTACTTTTTTAATCATCTTTACCCTGTTTTCTTTCCATGCCCATACCTGTGGCGAGATGTAGTAAACTACTTTATATTTATTTTTTTTTGCCCATTCTGCTATGCGTAAATTAAAACCCGGATAATCAATTAATATTAAAACATCAGGTTTAAAAGCTTCAATATCTTTTTTACAAAATGCAATGTTTTGAAGGATGGTAGGTAAATTCATTATTACTTCAGCAAAACCCATAAAAGCCAGTTCTTTATAATGCTTCACCACCTCTGATCCTGATTGTTGCATTAAATCTCCTCCCCAACTTCTTATTGAAGCTTCCGGATTCAATTGTTTTAATTGCTTAATTAAATTACTACCATGTAAATCTCCAGATGCCTCACCAGCTATTATATAATACTTCATAACAATACAATAAAGATAGGATGTGCTTTGATTAAGCAAGTAATATCAGTGAGCAACAGCTTTGCCTGGGTCTGGTTTATCTAAAGAGGTTAAAAAATCTTGTCTTTTTTCACCAAATTATTGCATCCTATATTTGCAACTGCTAAAAAATGCCATATGAATTTTGATTCGTCAGAAATTACCCTGCAAGTTGCACAAACAGCCCGTGATTTTGCACAACAACACATAAAACCTCATGTTATGGATTGGGATGAAACGCAGGAATTTCCGGTTCATATTTTTAAGCAATTAGGAGAACTGGGTATGATGGGCGTTTTAGTACCTGAAGAATATGGTGGTGCAGGTTTATCGTATTTTGAATATAAAGTTGTTATAGAAGAAATAGCAAAAGTATGCGGATCTATAGGGTTAAGTGTGGCAGCACATAATTCATTATGTACCGGACATATAATGACGTTTGGAAATGAAGAACAAAAGAAAAAATTTTTACCAAAACTAGCTACAGCAGAATGGATTGGAGCGTGGGGATTAACAGAGCCCAACACTGGAAGTGATGCTGGTAATATGAAAACGACTGCTGTAAAAGATGGAGATAACTGGATTATTAATGGAACAAAAAACTGGATCACTCATGGTATAACAGGCGATGTTGCAGTTGTTATGTGCAGAACAGGTGAACCGCGAACAAAGAATAATGCCACTGCCTTTATAGTGGAAAGAGGAACACCTGGGTTTAGCGGAGGAAAAAAAGAAAACAAACTTGGTATGCGGGCTTCCGAAACAGCAGAAATGATTTTTGATAATTGTGTCATTCCCAATGCCAATCGTTTAGGTGAAGTGGGTGAAGGATTTAGACAATCAATGAAAATTTTAGATGGAGGCCGAATCTCTATTGCTTCGCTGGCTTTAGGAATAGCAAAAGGTGCTTATGAAGCGTCATTACAGTACGCACAGGAGCGTCACCAGTTTGATAAACCTATTGCTTCTTTCCAGGGAATTTCTTTTAAACTTGCAGATATGGCAACAGAGATCCAGGCTTCTGAACTATTGATTTTGGAAGCATGTGATCTTAAAGAAAGAAACCAACCATTTACTAAAGTGGCTGCTATGGCTAAATATTATGCAAGCGAAGTATCTGTACGCGTTTCAAATGATGCAGTACAAATCTTTGGTGGTTATGGATATACTAAAGATTTTCCTGTTGAAAAATTTTATCGGGATTCAAAGCTCTGTACAATAGGTGAGGGCACAAGTGAAATTCAAAAACTTGTTATTTCCAGGGAAGTACTTAAATAATTATTAAATATTCAATCTGTTAGTGGGTAAAATAAGAAATTATTTTACCTCCTGCATTTGTACCAGTTTATAATAATATCCCTGCTTTTGCATGAGGTCATTATGATTACCTCTTTCAACTATTTCTCCTTTTTGTAAAACAATGATTTCATCTGCATGCCTTATTGTTGATAATCTATGTGCAATAACAATAGAAGTTCTGTTTTGCATCATATTGTTTATGGCATCCTGTACCAGTCTTTCACTTTCCGTATCCAAAGAAGATGTTGCTTCGTCTAAAATTAATATTGGAGGATTTTTTACAATAGCACGTGCTATCGTTAATCGTTGACGTTCCCCACCACTTAATTTGGTTCCCCTGTCGCCAATGTGTGTATTATATCCTTTGTCTTTTTTAGAAATATAGTCATGAGCATTAGCAATTTTGGCAGCTTCTTCAATTTCCTCCTGCGATGCATGTTGCTTGGCTAACCGAATATTATTTGCAATTGAATCATTAAAAACTATTGGTTCCTGGGTAACAATACTTACCTGATCACGAATACTTTTTAACGAATATTCTTTAATGTTCACTCCGTCAATCAATAATTCTCCACCACTTACATCATGAAACCTGGGTATCAAATCTGCTAAGGTAGATTTACCGGCGCCTGAAGAACCTACAAGAGCAATGGTTTTTCCTTTTTCAATTATAAGGTTAATGTTCTTTAAAATTTCCACTCCATTGTATGCAAAATGAACTTCTTTTAATTCAATAGAATTTTCAAATGATTCTAATTTTTTCCCTGACGGGTTATCATCAATTGTGTTTGCAGTCATCAATACCTCCTCAATCCTGGATATGGCTGCTGTTCCTTTTTGCATATTGCTAAACGATGTAGATAATGTTTTTGCTGGGTTGATAATATTGTAAAACAGCGCCAGGTAACCAATAAAGGAAGATGCCTCTAAAGCTATATCACCACTTAAAACCAGGCGACCTCCAAAATACAAAATTCCACAAAAAACAAGTACACCTAAAAATTCTGAAGTAGGTGAAGCGAGGTCGCGCCTGTAACCAATTTTATTTTTTGCATGCAGCAATTGATCATTTATTGTAAAAAACCTGTTACGTAGCAGGCTCTCCATGTTAAATGCTTTTATAACGCGTAATCCTCCTATGGTTTCATCTAGTACAGATACTGCTTCAGAATGTTTTTCGGCAACTTCGGCAGATTGTGTTTTTAATGCTCTTGTTATTCTGCCAATAATAAAGCCTACTACCGGAATAGAAATAAGTAAAAACATGGTAAGCTGCGGACTGAGCAAAAAGAGAAATGCAAAATTCAGAATTATAGTTAATGGATCTCTGATCCAGCCTTCGAGGGCACCCACTACAGAAGTTTCTACTTCTGAAATGTCGTTTGTTATCCTGCTTATAAGATCACCCTTTTTCTTTTCTGTAAAATATCCAATAGGAAGATGTAAAATTTTATCATACAAATCGGATCTTAAACGGTTTACAACTTTATTTTTTAACGGATTTAGAATATAAAAGGAAAGAACCAGAAAAATATTTTTTAAAAGAATTGAAGTAACAATAAGAATACAAATTATACCCAATGCTGCTATTTTACCGTGAAGAGTTACCAGTTCTGTCAAAAGATCCCTGATAAATTGCATGACCGGGTTGGAGGAAGATTTCATAAAAGCAGCCGTAGCTCCATCTTCGCCTTTAAAAATTAGTTCCAGGAATGGCATGAGCATACCTATGGAAACTATAGAGAAAATGATAGAGAAAATGATGAAAATGAAATAAAGAAGAACATCTCCTTTATACTCTCTTATATACCTGAAAATTCTTGAATATCTCTTCATGTGGTGGTGCCTTCAGCTTAAAAGGCTCAAAGTAACTAATTTTACAAGCATCAAAAGAAATGGATATGCAGGAAAGTAAACGTCAAAAACAAGTGGCAGCTCTGATACAGGAAGAAATGACAAACATTTTTCAACGTTTAGGTTTTAACACGATAGATGGTGGATTGGTTTCTGTTTCAAGTGTAAAGATCACTCCAGACCTGTTAGAAACACGAATATACCTTAGTCTTTTCCAGGTACAGGATCCAAAACAAACTTTAAAGAAAATAGAAGACCGCAGTTGGGAATTTAAAAAGGAACTTGCTCTTCGTATAAAAAATCAATTGCGCCGCATACCGGAAATTAAATTTTTTATAGATGATACACTGGATCATGTATTTAAAATGGAAGAACTTTTTAAACAAATACGTGAACAGGATACAGAAAATAAAAATGATGAGAAATAATATTTCTATGTACTTTATAGGGGATAAACATAAAAAAATACCATTTTGAATTTTCTGTTTGCCTGGCGTTATTTCAAAGCAAAAAAAAGCACTAATGCTATTAATATTATTTCGTGGATAAGCATACTTGCTATTATAGTTGGTACTGCATCTTTGATCCTTGTATTAAGCGTATTTAATGGATTTGAAGATTTGGTTAAGTCGCTGTATTCTTCTTTCTATCCAGATGTTCGTATTGCACCTGCTTCATCAAAACATCTTACTTTAACGCAACAGCAACTGGATGATATAAGGTCTGTAAAAGGCGTCAACAATGTTTCATTAACTGTGGAAGAAAAAGCCATGCTTGTGAATGGAGAATATCAAACCAATGCTTATCTGAAAGGAGTTGATGAAAATTATTCTGAAGTGTCCGGACTGGCACATCACGTTTATAAAGGAATTTTTGAACTTGGTGATGAGGAAAATCCAAAGTTAGTTTTAGGCGCCGGAATTGAAAATGCAATAGCTGTTCAAAGCGACCGCAACCTGGAACCAATAACCATTTACACCGGTAGAAGAGGAGAAGTAGACTTGCAAAATCCATTAAACAGTGTAAATAGCGGATTGGTTAATACATCAGGAGCCTTTGCTATACAACAGGATTTTGATAACAGGTATGTAATAAGCAACCTTGCTTTTGTAAAGGGTTTGTTGGAATTGGATGATGAAAAATATAGTTATGCTGAACTATCAATCGATCCATCAATAAACGAAGTTGACATCATAAAAAATATTCAAAGAAAATTAGGAAGTGATTATTTAGTTCAATCCAGGTATGAACAAAACAAAAGTTTATATGCAGTCATGCGAACAGAAAAATGGTTTATTTACATTATTCTTTCGCTCATTCTTGTTGTTGCAGCTTTTAATATGATTGGAGCTTTAACCATGCTGGTTTTAGAAAAAAAGGAGGACATAAAAGTGTTGCATGCACTTGGTGCAGATAGAAGCCTAATTCAAAATATATTTTTAAGTGAAGGATTATTACTGGCATTAATAGGTGGCGGTGCCGGTATGTTGTTAGCTCTTTCACTGGCTTTGCTACAGGTAAATTTTAAATTAATACCCTTACAGGGCGGTTCATTTTTAATAGATTATTTCCCGGTAAAATTGGATCCTGCAGATTTTTTACTTGTTGCAGTAACTGTATTAGTGATTGCTTTAATTGCAGCATTTATACCTGCACACAAAGCAGCAAGGCAACAACTTATATTGCGTGAAGAATAAATTGACTGTTTATTAGTAGTCACCCAATGTTTCAGGTAATTGTTCAAGCGCTAACTTCAACTGATCATCATTAGGAGCTACTCCATGCCAGTTATGATCATTTTCCATAAACTCAACTCCTTTACCCATAATAGTTCTCATAATAATAGCAATAGGTTTTCCTTTTCCTACTAGTGATTTTGCTTCTTCCAGTGTATGAAGAACTTCATCCATATCATTTCCGTTCATTTCTAAAGTATGCCAGCCAAACGCATTAAATTTTTCGCGAATATCGCCAAGATGTAATACTTTGTATGTTGGACCATCAATCTGTTGTCCGTTCCAGTCAATAGTCACAATCAGGTTGTCTACATTATGATGCGGAGCAAACATAATAGCCTCCCAATTTTGTCCTTCCTGCAATTCCCCATCCCCATGTAGAGAATAAACCACACTCTGATCTTTATTTAATTTTTTTGCTAAAGCAGCACCTATTGCTACGCTCATACCCTGACCTAAAGATCCTGAAGCTACACGAATACCCGGAAGCCCTTCGTGTGTTGTTGGATGCCCCTGCAAACGTGAATTAATTTGACGAAAAGTTCCAAGTTCACTTTTATCGAAATAACCAGCACGGGCAAGGGTGGAGTAAAAAACAGGGGATATATGTCCGTTAGATAAAAAAAATAAATCCTCTTCAACTCCATCCATAGAAAAGGGTTGCGGTTTGTGATTCATTATATGAAAATACAAGACAGTAAAATAATCTGTGCAACCTAATGAACCTCCGGGGTGTCCACTACTACTACCATGTACCATACGCAATATATCTCTCCGGATTTGTGATGCAATTTCAGTAAGTGCGGGCATAAAAATTTTATAAGTGATTAACCTTTTCAATTTTAAATTTTCTCAGGTTCCCGTGCAAATGTGCAATCTTTTTATTTAAAAATTACTATGCAGAGTTATTTATACAATTTAGTGCTGAGCTCGAAACCGATAACACAAGCTTCATATACTTTTTTGAATACTTTGGTTGATATACTTATTTTTGTACCCGTAAATCCTGGAGTATGTTGAATGTGATCCTGACTGCGTCGGTTTCTTTTATTATCACCTTTTTAGCTATACCTGCCATTATAAAAATTGCAGAATTAAAAAAGTTGTATGATTTACCAGATGCAAGAAAATTACATACTAATCCTATTTCCTCATTAGGAGGTATTGGAATTTTTGGTGGTTTTTTCCTGGCATCCATACTTTCTGTTTCTTCCGGTTTACATCCTGAATTTCAATATTTTTTTGCTGCATCTTTAATCATTTTCTTTTTAGGTATCAAGGACGACTTAATGGTTTTATCTGCTACCAAAAAATTTGTTGGACAAGTTATAGCGGCTGCAATACTTATTCATTTAGCTGGAATAAAAATTACCAGTATGCATGGCTTTTTAGGTTTTACTGAATTACCCGAAGCTTTTAGCCTGGCATTATCATACATCACTATAATAGTTATTATAAATGCATTTAATTTAATTGATGGAGTAGATGGATTAGCGGGAACCCTGGGAATGCTTACCATGACTATATTTGGATCTTACTTTTTCATGGGAGGCCTGGAAGCATATTCTATTCTTGCTTTTTCTCTGGCGGGCAGTTTACTGGCTTTTCTTATATTTAATTACAACCCGGCTAAGATTTTTATGGGTGATTCAGGGTCACTTGTCTTAGGTTTGATAAATGCTATACTTGTAATAAAATTTATCACTATTGCCGATTCTGTTGCGGCTCCTTACCCTATAGAATCAGCGGTTGCTGTGGGATTTGCAATACTTATGGTTCCCCTGTCAGATACTTTAAGAGTATTCAGCATTCGTATTTTTCAGGGCAGATCACCTTTTTCACCGGACAGAAACCATATTCATCATTTGTTGTTAGACAGGGGTTTGAATCATAAATATGTAACGCTATCCTGCCTTTTGTTGAACATATTTTTTATTACAGTTGCATATTTCGGAAGAGCTCTTGGTCCTACCTGGACGATGTTTACAATTGTAAGTTTATCGGTTTCGGGTTTAGGAATGCTTCTTTATCTTAAAAAACCAGTTCGCCCTGTTATAGCTCCTTATTTGAATTCAAATAAAACTATAATCGAACCTTCAGTACAGCCATTTACCAGAATAATTCCTATCAATAGTGAAGCTGCTGTAGCTGAAAATAATTAGTTCTATAACTGATCGTGCTTAAATATTAGCTGTTTAGTAGTTTTGGCTAAAAATATACCTATGTCAGAAGATGTTTCCCTTACTCTAGAGATAGCTGAAGACTCTATGAAAAAAGCTATCAATCACCTTGAAGCTGAGCTGGTTAAAATCAGGGCAGGAAAAGCAAATCCACAAATGCTGGAAGGTATCATGGTAGATTATTATGGTTCGCCTACTCCTTTAAACCAGGTTGGTAATGTAAGTGTTTTAGATGCACGTACAATAACTGTACAACCCTGGGAAAAGAATATGCTGCAGCCCATCGAAAGAGCAATCATTGCATCAAATATTGGTATTAACCCTCAAAATGATGGAGTAATCATTCGATTGTTTCTACCTCCTTTAACTGAAGAAAGAAGAAAGGAGCTGGTAAAAAGGTGTCAGTCAGAAGGTGAGCATTGTAAAGTTTCAATACGAAATATCAGGAGAGATGGTATTGAAAGCATTAAAAAAGCACAGAAAAATGGTTTAAGTGAAGACGCCGCTAAAGATGCCGAAGCTGATGTACAGGAGTTGACAAATACATATATAAGTCATGTAGATAAACATCTTGAAGCAAAAGAAAAAGAAATTATGGCTATTTAATTTTTATTTGCAAGATAAACTCCTCCAAGTATCATAAATAAACATGCTATTTGTATAATAGTAACTTGTTCGCCAGCCGATACGCCCCAAAAAATAGCAACAACGGGAATGGCATATGTTACTAATGAAGCAAATAATCCACCCGCTCTTTTTATTAATACATAAAATAAAGCGGTGGCAAGGGCACTGGCTACAATGCCTAACAGAGCCGCAATTATAACTGGTATTAAAACATTATTGTTTTGCTGCAATTTAATTCCTACACCCTGGTACCATAGCAATATACCGGCAAATACTGTCATAAATGATAATGAGACAGTAGCTATATGCATTGGTTCTACTTCCTTTAAATATTTTGAAACAATATTGATATTAAAAGCATACATGAGTGTGCCCAATAAGATAAGAGATGCAAAAGCATAATTTTGTAGGCTAATACCACCTTCAGATAAACTTAAGATCACTAGTCCAATAAAACCTACAATAACTCCTGTAATTTTTTTACGCCTGATTGATGATTTGAAAAATATGATACCAATTACAATTACTAATAATGGAGTTAAAGAATTTAAAATACCTGCCAGTGAGCTGTCTATTTTGTTTTCAATGGCAATGGCAAAAAGATAGGCTGGAAAAAAACTTCCAAGGAAGCCGGAAACTATAACCAATAGCAATTTACCTCTTGGAATTTTTGGTAAATGAAAAATAGAAAATGGTAGAAATACCAATCCTGCAGCAAATATTCGTATAGAACCTATTTCAATACCCGTTAATTCTTCATTTGCAATTTTCATTAAAATAAAAGAAGTACCCCAAATGACAGATAAAAATATAAATATGCTCCAGTTAATGATTTTGTGCTTCAACATATAAACGGCAAAGATGTATAAGGTTTACATTTGAAGATTAACTGATTTTATGTTATTATCTGAAATATCAACAAAGGCACCCAAAGATTTTGATAAAAAGGAAACTAAAGAAAAAACAAATAAGATACTTAATGAGTTGGTTGAATTGCAAAAACTCCTGTATGCAGAATCAAAACATTCTGTTTTAGTGGTGCTGCAAGGTATGGATGCCAGTGGAAAAGATGGAGCTATTTCAGGAGTTTTTGGTCAGTTAAATCCACAGGGTGTACAGGTAAAATCATTTAAAGCACCTACGGCTGAAGAATTAAGTCATGATTTTTTATGGCGTATTCACCAGCATGCACCGGGTAAAGGATATATTCAGGTCTTCAACAGAAGTCATTATGAAGATGTTTTGATAACAAGGGTGAAAGGCTGGTGTGATGATGCTACTGCAGAAAAAAGATTTGAAGCCATAAATGATTTTGAAAAATTAATGATGTTACACAACAACACCCGCATTTTCAAATTTTACCTGCATATATCAAGAGATGAACAAAGTGAGCGCTTACAGGAACGTATAACCGATCCTGCCAAACAATGGAAGTACAATGCCAAAGATTTTGAAGAAGCTGAAAACTGGGATAAATATATGCAGATGTATGAACAGGTATTTGATAATTCTAAGTCGGTACCATGGGTAATAGTTCCATCCGATCAAAATTGGTATAAAGAGTTTCTGATTGCTTCTACTATAAGAGATGGATTAAAAGAACTGGATATGAAATATCCTGCCAATAAAGAAAATCATTACCAATATCTAAATCATTAAGTAAATTACTATCATAAACTAAAAATCATTTTTATGGGTTTTATTAAAGAATTTAAAGAATTTGCCATTAAAGGCAATGTAATTGACCTGGCAGTAGCAGTGGTGTTGGCTGCTGCTTTCGGAGCTATTATTACAGCATTAACGGAAAGTTTTATAATGCCCTTGGTAAGTATAGTTATGGGAAAGGAGGGTGTTGAAAATTTAAGTTATGCAGTAGGCGAAACTATCTTTCCTTATGGACTTTTCCTGAAGGCATTAATAAATTTTGTTTTGGTGGCTTTGGTTCTTTTTATGGTTATCAGAACTATGAATTCCCTTAAAAGAAAAAAAGAAGTACAGGCAGATGCACCGGCAGAACCGGAATATACTTTATCTGAAAAGCTTTTAATGGAAATAAGAGATAATATCCGCCGTTAATTATCCACATCCGGTGGGGATCGTAAATGGATCTTTATTTATGAAAACTATACTTTTAAGTTTTGATATATATACAAGGCTTAAATAAAAATCTATACTTGTGAATAACATATCTTACCAGATAGTATTACCTCAGTTTGAAGGTCCGTTTGATCTTTTATTATTTTTCATAGAGCGTGATGAGCTGGATATATATAATATTCCCATCACCAAGATCATCAACGATTTTTTAGGATTTATACATAAAGATGATAACCTGAATATAGAACTCAGTAGTGAATTTATTCTTTTTGTATCTACTCTTATGCGTATCAAAGCAAAGATGTTATTACCCCGAAAGGAAATTGATGCACAGGGAAATGAGATAGATCCAAGGCAGGAACTGGTTGATAAAATTCTGGAGTACAAACGTTATAAAGAAGCATCTGCTAAAATGGCTGAAATGGAGGCTGATAGATTATTGATGGTAAAAAGGGGGAACATACAAAAAGAACTTTCCAGTATTGGTGAAGAAGCGGCTGAGGGCACAGAAGTACAAACTATCACACTTTTCAAACTAATGAAAGCTTTTGAAAGAGTGATGTTGCGTTACCACGAAAAATTTAATAAACCTGTACATACTGTTATTAAATTTAATTATACCATGGAAGGCACTAAAACCGATCTTATTTCCATGGCTCAGGGAGAACGAATACTTTCTTTTGAACGCTTATTCGAAAAAGCAGAGAACCGGGTACATGCTATATTTCTTTTTTTATCAATGCTGGAACTTGTTCAACAAAAGTTTTTAAAAATTATGATTGGTGATGGAATGAATAATTTTATAGTTGAATACAATGAAGTGGAAGAAGGACTAACTGATGAAGAGCATATGAGGTTACTTTAAAGCTGATCTTTTTCAACTCAATAAAACGGAATCAACTTTTACTGTATTCATCATTTCCCTTACGGTATCAGCAATTGCCTGAGCATCATATTCACATTCCCTGTGTAATTCTTTTAAAGTGCCATGTTCCACTACCTGGTCCGGTATACCTAAAATACGAACATCATTTTTATAACCGTTTTCCTGCATAAATTCCAATACTGCAGTTCCAAAACCACCTTTTATCGTTCCGTCTTCTACAGTTATTATTTTATCGTACAAGCTTAAGGCTTCGTGCAATAATTCTTCATCAAGCGGTTTAGCAAAACGCATGTCATAATGAGCAGGCGTAATTCCTTCAGAACGAAGATCTCTTATGGCAGCTGCGGCGAAATTGCCGGGATGCCCAAAAGAAAGAACAGCAATATCTTTTCCTTCTTTTAATCTTCTTCCTTTACCAATTGATATTTCCTGCAAAGGTTTTTTCCATTCAGGCATTACACCTTCGCCACGAGGGTATCTTATTACAAAGGGTAATTTTGTACTTTCTAATTGTGCTGTAAACATCAGGTTCCTTAATTCAGCTTCATTCATGGGAGCTGAAATTATCATATTAGGTATACAGCGGAAATAAGGGATATCATAAGCACCATGATGCGTGGGGCCGTCTTCACCAACAAGCCCGGCACGATCTAAACAAAATATAACGGGAAGTTTTTGTATAGCTACATCATGCACCACCTGGTCGTAAGCACGCTGCATAAAAGATGAATAGATGTTACAGAAAACTTTCATTCCCTGTGTAGCCATGCCGGCACTTAAGGTTACCGCATGTTGTTCGCATATACCCACATCAAATGCCCGTTCCGGCATTTTCTCCATCATGTATTTTAATGAAGAACCACTGGGCATTGCCGGTGTTATTCCAATGATTTTATCATTTTGTTCTGCCAGCTCAATAATTGTATGTCCAAATACATCCTGGTATTTTGGAGGTTGAGGCAAGTCAAAAGCTTTCTTATAAATTTCACCTGTTATTTTATCAAACAAACCCGGAGCATGCCATTTGGTTTGGTCTTTCTCTGCAAGTGAGTATCCTTTACCTTTTACGGTAATAATATGAAGTAATTTTGGTCCGGGAATATCTTTTAAATCAGTAAGTATATCTACCAGTTTTGTAATGTTATGTCCGTCAATAGGTCCGAAATAACGAATGTTAAGCGCTTCAAATAAATTAGAGCTTTTTGTAACCATTCCTTTAATACCGGCTTCCAGTTTAGAAGCCATATCCCGTGTAAATTTTTTTCCTACAGGTAATTTTCCTAAAAGGTTCCAAACTTCATCCCTGAATTTATTATAGGTGTGAGACGTGGTTATATCTGTTAAGTATTCTTTTAAGGCTCCTACATTAGGATCAATGCTCATGCAATTGTCATTCAAAATAATGAGCATATCAGTATCAGCAACACCTGCATGGTTCATAGCTTCGAAAGCCATTCCGGCTGTCATGGAACCATCACCGATAATGGCAACAGATTTTCTGTCTGTTTCTCCTTTGTATTTGGCTGCCATAGCCATACCTAAAGCTGCAGAAATGGATGTGGATGAATGGCCTACACCAAAAGTATCATATTCACTTTCTGTACGTTTTGGAAAACCGCTGAGGCCTTTATATTTCCTGTTTGTATAAAAATTTTCTTTTCTGCCGGTAAGTATTTTATGTCCGTAGGCCTGGTGACCAACATCCCAAACCAATTGATCGTAAGGCGTGTTATATACATAATGTAAGGCTGCAGTCAGTTCCACTACACCAAGGCTGGCAGCAAAATGACCACCATGCACACTTACAACATCTACAATAAATTGTCTCAGTTCATCACAAACCTGGTGCAACTGCTCCCTTGGGATCTTTTTAAGATCAGAAGGAGAATTAATGGTTTGTAATAAGGCACCAGGGGTTGTTTGCATGATATATAATTAGCGTTGCAAAAATAGCTGAAACTTTTAACGAAAAGCCGCTTTGCCTTCTCCTAACAATCCTGCGGTAAAATGGTTTAACATTTTAAAGTTTTTGATGTCATCTTCATTTACAAACTATTGACTATGAGTGGTAAACTGATTAATTATAACAAAAACTCAATACCAGGGCTTTTTCAAAAGTTGGTGAAGGATTATCCACTTGTAAAACTTATCTTCCATTGGTACATTTACAACATTTCGTTTTAATTCTAGCGCATTAATTTTAATTGATGAACCGTGTAAAGCTTTCGAGGTACTGGCTGTTTCAGTTAATTGGGTGGGGTAGTTTTGCCCTTATAAATACTTTTTTTGCCTATTATTTTGAAAAACTGTCGGAAAGAAGCCAGATACTTTATTTTTTTGGAAGGCTGGGCATTTTTATTATCCTTGGAATTTTATGTACCCACCTGATGCGGTATGTGATTATTAAACTCAATACACTTCAAAAATCCTTTGATAAACAGATTATTCAATTTTTGATTATCACACTAATTTTTTCTTTTCTTTCATCTTATTTATATGTTCTTTTATTAAACCAGTATAATCTTTTAAAAGAAAATGAAGCTGCCATTTACGATAAGAGCCTTTCTTTTCTTATTCTGAGTAATACCTGGTCAATTTTTCTATATTTTTTTATATGGAATCTTATATACTTCATGTACCACTACGTGGCTAAAAGCCGTAAACAGCAATTGGATACTTTGCAACTTGAAGCCCTGGTGAAGGAACTGGAACTAAAAACCATAAAAGCACATATCAATCCTCATTTTATTTTTAATGCTTTGAACAGTATACGTGCTTTAATAGATGAAAATCCGGATAGGGCAAGAAAGGCGGTAACCGAATTAAGTAACATATTACGTAGTAGTTTAAAAGCAGAAAGGGGAGAGACTGTCCCTTTTGGAGATGAATTAAAAATTGTAAAAGATTACCTGGCACTGGAGAATATGAGGTTTGAAGACAGGCTAACAGTAGAATATGAAATTGATGAAGAAACACTGGACTTACAGGTGCCGCCTATGATGCTTCAAACTTTGGTTGAAAATGCTATTAAACATGGCATCAGCAAGCGTATGAAGGGAGGATTAGTAAAAGTGATTTCAGAGTTTAAAAATGAATACCATTTATTGGCTGTACAAAATTCTGGTGAGTTGAAAGGTGTCAATAAAAATGGTTTTGGATTATCCAGCACACAGGACAGGTTACAACTTCTTTTTGGAGAAAAAGCAAAATTTCAAATAAAACAAATAGAGCCATCTTGCGTAGAAGCAAAAGTTTTAATACCGGCATCTTTAAAAACAATTAATACATGAAAGCAATCATTATTGATGATGAACGTTTAGCACGTGCAGAGCTGCGCAGGCTGTTACAGGAATTTCCGGAAATAGAAGTATTAGATGAAGCATCAAATGCTGATGAAGGTATTTCTAAAATAGAGGCATATAATCCTGATCTTATTTTTCTAGATATACAAATGCCCGGAAAAACAGGTTTTGATTTACTGACGGAATTAGACAAAACACCTCATGTAATCTTTACTACTGCTTACGATGATTATGCTTTAAAAGCTTTTGAAGTAAATGCCCTGGATTACCTGTTAAAGCCTGTAGAACCTAAAAGGTTAGCAGATGCCATTCAAAAACTATCTTCAATAGAACATGCCAATCATAATAATTATTCTACTTATGTTCCATCAGAAAATAAATCCTTGCTTTCAGAGCACGACCAGGTATTTGTAAAAGATGGCGAAAGATGCTGGTTTGTAAAACTGAATGAAATAAGGCTGTTTGAAAGTGTTGGTAATTATGCAAAGGTTTTTTTCGGTAATAACAAGCCATTGATATTAAAATCACTGAACTCACTTGAAGAAAGGCTGGATGAAAAAATATTCTTTCGTGCCAACAGGAAGCATATTGTAAACCTGCGCATGATTGAAAAAATAGAGCCATATTTTAATGGTGGTCTATTGCTTGAACTTAAAGGAGGAGAAAAAATTGAAGTTAGCCGCAGGCAAACTGTTAAGTTCAAAGAAACAATGAGTTTATAATTTTTAATCTTAATAATGAAGAATTACTTTTTATTGATAGCTTTTATAGCTAACATATCTGTTTTTGCACAAAACAAATCAAACATAATAAATGTAGCAGAAGTGGAAAGAATTATTACCACACTTGCTTCAGATGATATGCAAGGGAGAAGGGCCGGAACTCCATCAATAGATAAAGCTGCAGGTTTTATAGAACAGGAATTTAAAAAAGCAGGCTTACAACCTTTAAATGGCACAAGTTATTTGCAGCCTTTTACTATGCTCAGGCCAAAGCAAAAAGAAGTTAAAGCAGAATTGGATGATGTACAAATAGATGCTAATCGTGTGGTGATTATTACTTCAAAAAATGATTTAAAAGTCAACGAAAAATCAGGGTATAAACAGCATACAATTAATGGAGCAGATGGGGCCGATATTCAAAGCTTTTTTACAAAGGCAAGAAATATTGTAGCAGCCAATGAAAATGCTGTTGTATTTGTAGATCAATCTTTATCGGCTCATTTTTCAAGGCTACCAAATTTAAAACGACAGATATTTAGTTCTCCTGACATCATTTTTGTTTTAGGAAGTTTTACAAAAGAGTTTACTATAAAGGCAGAACATGATTTTGATGAAATAAAATATGCCAATGTAATAGGTGTATTACCCGGTAAATCAAATTCCAAAGAGCAGGTAATATTTTCTGCTCATTACGATCATATGGGTATAGGTAAAGCTGTTAATGGCGACAGCATATACAATGGTGCTAATGATAATGCTTCCGGTACAACTGCTGTAATATTATTAGCCAATCATTTTAAAGCTTTAAACAACAATGAAAGAACATTGGTTTTTGTTGCTTTTACTGCAGAAGAAATGGGTATGTTCGGATCGCAATTTTTTTCAAAGCAAATAAATCCTCAGGATGTGGTGGCAATGGTAAATATTGAAATGATTGGAACAGATTCAAAATTTGGTAAAAACTCAGCTTTTATTTCCGGTTACGAAAGATCTGATCTTGGAAAAATATTACAAAAAAATTTAGAAGGTTCGGCGTTTTCAATTCATCCTGATCCTTACCCGGATTTGCAATTATTTTATCGTTCGGACAATGCTACACTGGCACGCCTGGGTGTGCCTGCACATACAGTATCTACTTCTAAAATGGATGTGGAGCCACATTATCATAAAGTGTCTGATGAAGTATCTACACTTGATCTGCAGAACATGACAGAGATTATTAAAGCCATAGCAGAAAGTACAAAATCATTGATCAATAAAAAGGATACACCTTCAAGGGTGTCGGGTGAAATGTAATTAAACTTTTACCGGAACAGAATGAATAGCTGCAGCAATTTCAGATATCAGTGAAGGATCTTTTTCTATTGCATTACCTACAACAATTACATCGGCACCTGCCTTGCAATTGAGGTATGCTTTTTCAGCATCTCTTATACCTCCGCCAACTATTAGTGGTACATCAATATTTTGTGCTACAGAATAAATCATTTCTTCATGAATGGCTTTTTTTGCACCGCTGCCTGCATCCATATATATCAATTTCATTCCCAGCATTTCACCTGCCATGGCAGTACATAATGCAATGTCTGCTTTATCAGAAGGAATAGGCGTTGCATTGCTGATATAGGAAACAGTTGTTGGTGCTCCACCGTCAACAACCATGTATCCTGTTGATATAATCTCCAGTCCACTCTTTTTTACAAAAGGAGCAGAAATAACATGCTGACCAATCAATAATTCTGGATTTCTTCCGGAGATAAGTGATAAATATAAGAGTGCATCTGCATACTTACTTATTTGAGATGGACTACCGGGGAAAAGTAATAACGGAATATCGGTTTGTTTTTTTATAGCAATAATGCAATCATCCAAATGATCAGTTACAACAAGACTTCCGCCAACAAAAATATAATCGGCTTTGGATTCAACTGCTAACCGGATTACATTATTTAAAGCACCATCATCAACTTTATCAGGATCTAATAAAATAGCAAATGATTTCTTTCCATTTCTTTTCTTATCAACCAAAGAATTGTATACGCCTATCTTCATTTATAAATCAATGTAGTACAAAAATGCAAAACTTTTGCCATTGGATGCTTATTCTGCCATAAATGGCTTGCAAATGATCATAATCTTTTATATAAAGCCAATTGTGCAATATGATTATTTATAAAACTGGTTCTTGTTGATGTGTATTGATTCATATAACCTGCTTCAATATCAATTTTACCCGGCAACCTGTATCCCATTGCCAGGTATAACCTGTTTT
>MWWE01000037.1_pt1 | contig 18956 bp, 23 predicted proteins | sample 1047301 | NCBI WGS metagenome assembly MWWE01 (sample SAMN06349973, study PRJNA376086) | soil metagenome | isolation source: MS1-1 sample Antarctic (ecotone) soil | place: Antarctica
GAACGCACCACGTTGCCCAGAAGTTGACGAGGAGCGGTTTTCCGTTTGGTTTGAGGAGTGATTTTATCTTTATTTCGTCAATTTGCGTAACTTTCGGAATCTGCGAAACAACGGCAGATTTTGAAGTTTTTGCTTTGGGTGGATTTTTGGTTTTTTGTGCAAAAAGATTTGCGTTTGCGAAAAATATAACCGCAAAGGTCGCAAAGAATACAAAAGTTTTTAAGGAATATTTCATTTGGTAATTTACTTGAATTTATTTATCAGGAAATTGTTTTTATAAACTGGAATCAATACAAAATCGGTTCTTTGCTGTCAACAAGTTTTATATCGGTTTTTTCAATTCGTTTAATTGAGCAACCGAATGCTTTGGTGTCTTTTTCCGTGATTTCTTTGCCTGCTAATTTTTCGTTGAAGGCGGTTTTCAGGAAAGTTTTGGAAATATTATCTCCGCTTCGGTCATTGTCAATCGCACCGTGATATTCGTGAATGTCATTCGCATTAAAATAATAAACTTCGGGCGTAAATGATGCACCGAGTTTGTCGGCAAAGACATTATTTTTATCAATCAAAACGGGGAATTTATAGTTTTCTTTTGAATGTTTTGTAACCCATCCAACCGATTCTGTATAGTTTGAATAAATGCCGACAAAATTTATGCCTTTGGCTTTATAGCTTTCGGCAAGTTCATTAAGGCGTTCGTTATACATTTTTACAACCGGGCATTGTGCCGAAAGAAAAACGATCAATGTGCCGTTTTTGCCTTTCAAATCCTTATACGAATGCTCTTTGCCATCGGGAGCGGACATTGTAAAATTATCCAGTTTTGAACCGATTGGAAATGTATTTTCGGCATCGGCTATGTTTGCGGATGTAAAAAATGTAATGACTGCGAATAATATGACTAAAATAATGCTTTTGCTTTTCATAGTATTTTTTTGAACTCCTTTATTTTTCGTTGGTAAATATGAATTTTACCGTTTGCGTTGATTATTGACACGTAAATTTCGATATGAATTAACTTTATAATACTTTAATCGTGAAAATTTATTCCTTAAAATAGAACGCGGATTTTCGCAGATAATTTTTAGAATCCGCGAAAATCCGTTCGATCTGAGTTTATTCGTGGTCTGTTTCTTTTCTTAAATCAAACTATTTTGAAACAGTTATCTCTCTCGTGGTCGAATTATAACCGCCGTTTTCGACTAATTTTCCATCTTTGTCAACCAATTCGAGTTTGACCGAATTTTTGCCTTCTTTCCAGCCTTTTATCCAAATCGGTTTCCAGGTTTCGATCATTTGCGGTTCGCCGCCGTTGATTGAATAGCGGACTTTATATTCGCCGCCGTCGCCCGCAAGTTTTGCGTTTGAAAGCCAAAAATCAATCATAATCGCTTCCGCATCTTCGCCTTTGTAATCGCCTTTCGGACGGCTGTATGTCAGAAGCGGTTTTGAAAAATCAACATTTCCGGCAGTCGAACTTTCAACCGTCGTGCCTTCCATATCTTTTTTCGCATCCGCCATTTTATTGCCGTTGGCATCGGTCGTCGGTTTTGTCTCGTCGGCGTTTCCGTCCTTAACCGTGAATTTTATAGTTTTAAAAGCCTTTTCGTTTTTATAGCTTTCGTGCCACGGACGCGATGCGAACATTCGCAAGGTGTGTTCGCCATCCGTTACATTGCGGAGTTCAAAACCTTCGTCCCACATATAATGTGCGGCATACGGCTGATTGTCTAAAATTACGTGGACGTGATTTCCTTTGCCGTCCGCGTCTTTACCCATTTTTACATCACCGTTCACTTTGACTTTGATTTTAACAGTTGAACTGTTGATCGCTTCGCCTTCTTTCGGTATTTCAACCAATAATTCCGGCTCGGCAGAATCCTGCTCACCGCGTTCTTTCATCATATCGGAAATTTTTTGCGGACGGTCAACAACGGTCATTTCCGCTGTTTCGGTTAAATCGGTATTCGTGTTAGAGATATTTTCGTTAGCGTTATTTGCCGTATTTTCGGTTGCCGGCGGCGGGCAAGCTGAAAACATTGTAAGTGCGGTCAATAAAATAAATAATTTTGTAAATTTCATAATCTTTTCCTCCTCGAAATAAATTGTAACGCCAGCGTCCCGCTGGCTGTCCTGAAACCGTCCCGGTTTCAGAGTTAGATTAAATTCTCAGCATTTAGCGTTAAAAGTGGCGGCAAGATGCCACCATGCCAGCCACCGAGACGGTAGCGTTACAAATAATCAAACCTTTGCTGTTTCTATTTTTTCAAAAACTTCTTCGCTTATTTCTTTTATACCAAAAACGTCCGCAAAATTCTTGATTAATTTATCATCAACTTCCGCTAAAGTCATTTCGCGTCCCAAAATTTGTTCCATCGAAGTTACGGGTTCGCCTTCGCAGGAAATTATCCAATTGTAAAAACTTAAATCGGTGTTTACATTTAACGCAAATCCGTGCGTCGTAACCCAACGCTTGATGTGAACGCCGATTGCCGCAACTTTGCCGTCCTTTGTGTGAACGCCCGGTAATCCTTCGAGCCGAAATGCTTCAATATCAAAATCCGCAAGGGTGCGAATCAAAACCTCTTCCAGATCACGCACGTATTTGTGAACGTCTTTTCTGTCGGGACTTAAAGAAATTATCGGATAACCGACAATTTGCCCGATGCCGTGATACGTAACTTTTCCGCCACGATTCGTTTCAAAAACCTGCACACCAAGCGATTCGAGCGATTCTTTTGTTGCTAAAACTCCGTCCATTTTCGCACGTCGTCCAAGCGTGTATGTGTGCGGATGTTCGAGGAGTAAAATATAATCACATTCTTGTTTTTCAATCACTTCGGTTTCGAGTTCTTTTTGCAGTTTCAAACCTTCATCGTAATCAAAACGACCAAGACGGCGAACTTTTAATACTCTGTTTTTCATCCTTTATATGATAGATTGTAAAATTATTCCCGACAATATAGCAAAGAGGTCAAAAATGTTTAGAAATATTAATTTGAAAAATTTTATTGTATTCTTGGTTATTTTTACCTTTATTTTAGGTATAAGTATTGACGCAAATGCTCAACGCCGCCGAACAAAAGCACGGAAAACTCCCGCTGCTGCAACCCAGCCGAATAATTCTGCTGACATTAAAAAAGGTGCGGAAGATGTGGCAATTCAGCTAAAAAATGTTTCCAGGTTTGTGTTTGTTTTGGGTGGAGTTGCCAAAGGCATTGAAGATATTGATAAAGCAGTAAAGGAAGGAAAAGCCTCGCGAGAAATTGCCAATAAAAATGCACAATTTAAAGATGATGTAATCACCAGCATACGTGCTTTGCGGGCAGGTTTGATCAGACTCGATGTAGATTTTCGTGCAAATCCGGCTTTGAGAAAATATATGATCAACCTGCAAAATGTTGCAGGTCAAAGTGCCAGAGCCGAAGATTTAGCACTCGCAGGAAGATTTAATGATTCAGGTAAAGAATTGCTTTTAGTAGTGGAAACTTTGACGGATACTTTAGTTGCAATGCCGTAAAATAAAATAAAAATGATGGGAGCATAAATATTTATCCTCCGATCATTTTTAACCTTTTCATTATTAACCACTAATTTTTCTTTAGTGAGATTTTTGATGAATCTTCACACGGCTCGAGATCATCTTTCTTACTCGTTATTTTTCCGTTTTCCGTTTCCGCAGGCAATCCTAATTTCTCGCGTATGAATTTTTCCGTTTCCGCTTCCATTAATTCGCCGCTGACGACAAGAGCTTTCTTTGTCAAAACATCTCCTTCATCTTTGAATTCGCCCGGAATTAAAAATACATTGTAAGGCGTTCCCCATTTGCGTTCATCGCCGGATTTTTTTCGGTATTGGTAATGTGCCGTGTCTTTGCGATCTTCGGTTGAAACCGATTCTGTAACAATCGGAAAACTCATTTTATTGAATTTCAAACCGTTTTGAACTTTATCGAGCGAGGCATACAAACTTACGCCGACAACTCCTAAACCTTGATCTTTGTATTTTTCATACATTTTTTCGGTAAAGGGCATCTGAAATTTAGAGTTGGCACACCACGCAGCATAATAAAAAACCATCACGAGTTTTTTATCTTTTGCATACTCACGCAAATTCAAATCTTCATTTGTCGAGATATTTTTATAAGTCCAATCTTTATACTTAAACTCCTTTTCCTGCAAAGGTGCATATTCGTGATCATGTTCCTGAGCAAATGCAGAAAATATGAAGACGAAAAGCAGCGTGAACGAAATCAAAATCTTTTTCATAACTTAAAAACCTCTTATGCCAAGATTAAACTTTCAGATGCGAAAAAACAATATTTAGATGTTTAGTGAACTTGCTCGCTCGAAAGCTCAATTTTACCTTCCTTTTTCTTTCCTTTCCCGCCGAACCAATAAACGCAGTTCAAATAAATTCCGGTCAATGCCGAAAAACAAGCTAAAACCGAAAAAATAATCAAAAGCGTAATCTGCCACGAACCCGCGAAATAATAAAAATGTGCCTGCCGAAAAAATCTTGTCGCAAAATTCGGTGGCGGCGTTTGAACAACCTCGCCCGTTTCGGCATTAACCAGAAGCGAATCCATTCCCATCCCGCCAATCGCCTGGTAATACGGCTTTCCATCACGCATCAAAAGCGTTAAAGCCGTTGTCGGTAAAGTTTTCCCTGCAAATTTATGTGCCTTTTTTATCGCTTCATTCGGCGAAATCTTGACACGCTCCTGTGCGATCACATCAACTTTTCCGCCTTCAACCGTATTCGGCAAAGCATATAAAAATCCGCTAAATGCCCACGCCAAAACAGGAATTGAAACAAGTAGCCCGAGCCATAAATGAATCTGATAGATGATTTTTTTCATAAGATTTTGCATTCACAAATTAACAAAGATTAACACGTATAACAACTAAAATATCAAGTTTCCAAGAGTTTTTATCTGTGTCCATCTGTGTTAATCTTTGGTTAATTATTCTTTATAAAAACTTTGGAGATTCAGCAAAATAAATGAGCAATCAATCAACAGTTTCCGATATTTTTCGTCGTGCATTGGAAATCAGACTAGCAAATCCGAACGGCAGTTTTAAAGACGTGCAGGAAAAACTCGTCAGCGAATACAGCGGACAGTCTTTTCCTAATCCTGCATTTATGACCATTCCCGAATTGGATATGATCGCCCCGCAAGAAGATTGGACGGCAGGTTTACCGATAGTTCTTCGCGGAATTCAAACCGAAAACTGGGCGGAAGTTGCTCACGGTATAATCATTTCGCTCGAACAGGTCGAGAATTATCCGAAAGAATCCGGCAGGGAAGACGCACCCGAAAAGGAATGGCGAAATCGTCATCGCGGCATCGCTAAAGAAGAAGCAAAAAATATGAGCAAATGGATGCCGGAAGATTTGATGAATATCGCCAAAAAAAATGTGAAGAAATAGTTGGCAATGGCAGTTGGCAGTCAGCAGATTCAAAATCCTACTGCCAACTGTCGCTGCATCCTGCTTACTGATTATGAAAGCAGTTTATATAAAAGAATTCGGCGGAGCGGAAAATCTGGAGATTCGTGATGTTGAAAAACCTTCGATTTCCGAAGCGAATCAGCTTTTAGTAAATGTAAAAGCGGCGGCACTTAATCGTGCAGACATTTTACAGCGAAAAGGATTTTATCCTGCACCAAAAGGTTTTCCCGAAAGGATTTTAGGTTTGGAATTTGCCGGTGAAGTCGCGGAGATTGGTGAAGATGTTTCTGGTTTTGAAGTTGGTAAAAGGGTTTTCGGAATCACGGCGGGCGGCGGACAGGCGGAATTTGTTTTAACTGAAGAAAATCAGCTTGCCAAAATTCCCGAAAATTTAAGTTTTACAGAAGCCGCAGCAATTCCCGAAGCATTTATCACGGCTTATGATGCTGTCTGGACGCAGGGGAATTTACAAGCGGGCGAAACGCTTCTGATTCACGCCGTCGGTTCGGGAGTCGGACTTGCCGCATTGCAAATCGCAAAGGCGAAAGGGAACAAGGTAATCGGAACTTCGAGAACGCAGAATAAACTTGATGAATGTAAAAAGTTTGGACTTGATATTGCGATAAACACAGGCGAAATTAAAGACTTTGATGAGGTTATAAAAAAAACGAACAAAAACGGTGTTGATGTAATCTTAGATTTGGTCGGAGCGAATTATTTTGAAGCGAATTTGCAGAGTCTTGCATTAAAAGGACGTTTGGTTTTGGTCGGCTTGGTTAGCGGAAGAAAAGCCGAATTTGATCTGGGAATGGCTTTGACGAAACGCTTAAAAATTATCGGAACGGTTCTGCGTTCGCGTGTCGCAGAGGAAAAAGCTGTTGCTACGGCGAATTTTATAAGAGAAGTTTTACCCTTGATCGAAGCGGGAAAAATTAAGCCGAATTTGGATAAAGTTTTTAAGATGGAAAATGTTCAAGCGGCTCATAAGTATCTTGAATCAAATGAAAGTTTCGGTAAAGTTGTTTTAAAATTTTAGACGTAGAATTTAAAAAATTGAAATTCTATCCGTCAAGTCTTTGTGCGGCATCATCAGTTATAATGCAGAGTCCGGAAACTTTTTGTTCGTTGAGTTCCTGCATTTTTTGCACAGCTGCATCATAATTTATACTGCCGTGTATAATTTTTTCAAAACTTACAACTGCCCAAATAGGTGCTTGCAGTTCGCTCAGGAAATTTTCATTCGAAGATTTTTCCGTCGGGACGACTTCATTTTCCTGAGTAGTCTCTTCCGCTTGATTTTCTATATTTTTAGTTTTCATCTCAAACATATTTACTTTTCACAAAATGTTAAACAAGAAAAGCCTAGCACAGCTTTTATATTATTGTAAAAGTTTTAACGAGGTTAAATCACTGGAAAATGCTGAATTTATAGAGATTTAAGGTTGCTTGTTTGAAAGAAATTTCGGAAAATTGAAAATATCAATGATGAAAAAAAATGTAAAAGCCGCACTTGTTCAAGAACCGCCTGTTTTCTTAAATTTGAAGGAAACTTTAAAGAAAGTTGAAGTGTTGGCAAAGGAATGTGCGGAAAATGGAGCGAAGATAATAGTTTTTCCCGAAACGTGGCTGGTCGGTTATCCGATCTGGCTTGACGACGCACCGAATGCCGGACTTTGGGATTATCCGCCGGCGAAAAGGCTTTACCAATATCTAACGGAAAATTCTCTGGAAATTCCGGGTGCGGATTGTTCAAAATTACAGGAAATTGCAGAGGAAAACGAAACTTATATTGTCATCGGAGTTCACGAAAAAGATGGCGGAACTCTTTACAATACAACAATTTATCTCGAACCAGGCGGAGATTATAAAATTCACCGCAAACTCACGCCGACATATACCGAAAAACTCGTTTGGGGAGTGGGCGACGGAAGCACTTTGAATGTTTTGGAAACGCCCTACGGAGTTGTGGGCGGTTTGATTTGCTGGGAACATTGGATGCCGCTGGCACGTGCTGCAATGCACGCAAAACACGAAACAATTCACACGGCACAATATCCGACAGTCCACGAAAGACATCAGATCGCCAGCCGACAATACGCATTTGAAGGACAATGTTTCGTCTTGGCTTCCGGTTGTGTCTTAAATAAAAAAGATGCACTCGAAGGTTTTGAATCTTTGGAAACGGACGACACGGAAGTCTTCAAACTTCTCGAATCAATGCGGAATGATAAATTACAACGCGGCGGAAGTGCGATAATTTCGCCCGATATTTCTTACGTTGTCGAACCCGTTTTTGATAATGCGGAAACCGTTTACGGCGAATTAAATCTCGATTTGGTAAAACAAGGTCATCTTTTACTTGATACCGACGGTCATTATTCACGTCCTGATGTATTTGAATTAAGAGTAAATGACAAGCAAAATAGAAATGTAACTTTTGCATCAGAAAGCGGGAAATAGTGGTAAACGGTATGTGTTGAAGAAATGAAACAAAAAGCACTTACCACTAAAAAAAATTATGAACTTTGACGAAACGATATTTATGACGGGATTTCCCGGTTTTATTGGCGGAAGATTAGTTGAAAGTCTTTCAACGCCGGAAACGCAGTTTTTTCTGCTTGTGCAGAAAGAATTTGTTGAGAAGGCTTCGCTCGATGTGCAGAAAATTGCCGATATTACGGGCGTTTCCGTTAAAAATTTTACAATCATCAACGGCGATATTACAAAGGAAAATCTCGGAATGTCCGATGCTGATTTGGAAGTCGTCTTGCGGGAAACGACTGATGTTTATCATTTGGCAGCAATCTATGATTTGTCGGTTGAGAAAGAATTGGCTTACAAAGTTAATGTCGAAGGCACGAAAAATGTCAATGAAATCGTCAAAAAGATTGAAAATCTGCATCGCTATAATTATGTTTCGACCTGTTATGTGGCGGGCAAACGTGATGATGTGATTTTTGAAGATGAACTCATCCACGACAAAGGATTTCGCAATTATTATGAAGAAACAAAGTATTTCGCCGAAGTCGAGGTTGAAAAACTAAAAGCCACGCATCCTGTAACAATTTTTCGCCCGTCGGTTGTTTGCGGAGATTCGGAAACGGGCGAAACTGCCAAATATGACGGGATTTATTACGTTATAAAGTTTTTATTAAAATTTCCCGAAGTTTTCCGCCTCGTCAATGTTGGAAATGATGATGTTCGGCTCAATCTTGTTCCGGTTGATTTTGTGATTGATGGGATGGCAAAACTTGCTAAAGACGAACTCGCTGTCGGCAAAACGATTGCACTTGCCGATCCCAATGCTTTGACGACAAAAGAGATCTGCGATTCAATCGCCGAAGCCGTAACAAACAAAAAATCAATTATAACTCCGCCGCCGAAAATGGTCGAATCTTTTTTAAATTCTCCGATTTCGCCGCCTTTAACGGGACTTCCGCATTCCGGTGTTCCTTATTTTTTCATCCCGCAAACTTACGATACGAGCATTTCGGAAAAACTTCTTTCGGCACACGGCGTTAAATGTCCTGCATTTTCAGATTATGTCGGCAACTTAGTAAAATTTGTTGAAGCACATCCGAAAATATAACTTCTATTTTGCCCGAAGCAATCTTTCTAAGTTTCAACGCATCTAAATCTATTAAATACTCAAAACAAAAGGTTTTATTTGCGGCATCATATTTTTATATAGGTTTTATTTTTTAAGAGGTTTTATTACAAATGTTTTCAAGAATTTCAATTATATTCGCCGCAGTTTTTCTACTTGCAAATATCGTTTTCGCCCAAACTCCAACACCGACTCCGGTTCAGGATGATGAGCCTGTAAAAGTTGATACGGAGGAAATCAAACTGAATGTTTCGGCTTTTGACCGGTTTGGAGATTTTGTGCCGGAAGTCAAAAAAGAAGATTTGGTAATTATTGAAGACGGCAGACTTCTTCAGCCAACGAGTGTTCGAAGGACGCGGGCGAATGTTCTTATCGTTTTAGATACGGGCGGGGAACTGCGTCTGGTTAAAAACATTACACAAACCCGTGATACCGCAAAGGCTTTAGTAAATAAACTCGGTCCGGGAAATTCAATTGCGGTTTTGGAATATCACGACAAAGCCAGAATTTTAACCGAATGGACGACGGATAAATCACAAATTATTAATGATCTGGACAAAAAGCTGATTTTCGGTAAGCGTTCGGTTTTTAGTAACGCACTTGAACTGGCAACTAAATTTTTGAGCAAATCTGAACTTGAAAATCGCCATCTCGTATTAATTTCCGATGGAACGGACAGCATCTGGAGCAATGAAAGAAGAGAAGCGGCGTTGAGAAAATTACTTGGAACGAACATAAATGTCCACGTTATCAGCTACACACAATTAGAGATAGAAAAGGTCGAACCGAAAACAAAAACCATCCAAAAAGGTTCTCCGCGTAAAGCTCTGCCGCAGGAAGTTATTGATACAATGCCGCAGGCGATTCAGAATATGAACAACGTTCCGCGAATCACTTCAATAAATACGGACAGAAAATTTCTCAAAACATTTAAGGAAAGACAGGAAGAATTAAAAAACGGTGAAGATTATCTTTTAAAACTCACGCAAGACACGAGCGGCGTGTTTCTTCTGCCCGAAACAAAAGAAGAAATGATTGACAAAGTGCATCTGATTGCCAAAGTGATTGACTCAAATTATGTCGTAACTTACATTCCGAAACGCCCTTTGAGTGAATCCAAAGCCGGTGAGATCAGAAATATAGAAATATCTTCAAAGCGTCCGGGTTTGCAGGTTTTAGCAAGGCGTAAATTAATTGTTCAATAAATGTTTGCAGAATTGCTGTAGAACCTTAGTTCTTAAACTTTCCGCAACTTTCTGCAAACTTTTAAACCTTGTAATTATAAGCACCCAAGCAAAATCAGATTAAATTTGATTTGAAAACTTATAATCTTCCTTTGCGTGCTTGGCGGCTTGGCGGGAAATAAACTCTTCAGCAAGTAAGACTCCCGCAAAGGAGCAAAGGAACAAAGAAAAAATCAAAGAAGATTTAACTCATTTTTGCACGAGTGCTTATCAACTTTTTAAGACTTGACATTACCTGGATTTAGAATTATTCTAAATCTAATTTCAGGTTATGAAACATATAAGTTCAGACATCGAAAATTTAGGCTTAACAAAACAACGTAAGGTTGTTCTGCAGGTAATACGTGAAGCGGAAGATCATCTGACGGCAAATGAAGTTTTTGAGAATTCAAGACAACTTTTGCCTACTATTTCATTTGCGACGGTTTATAATTCCCTGCGTTTTTTAAAAGACGAGGGACATATCGGCGAAGTTCAATTCGGAAACGGTGGAAATCGTTATGACCGGATGACTTCGCGGCACGACCATGCAATTTGCAACGAATGCGGAAAGTTAATTGATATGGAACTCAATTTGCCCGCTGAATTAGTAAAAATGGCAGCAGAGTTTTCTAAATTTAAGCCCGAATCCATCGAACTGATTTTGCGTGGATTATGTCCTGAATGTAATACAAAATAATAGGTTTATAGGTTTTTATATTTTTTAGGTTCGTAAAGGCAAAACTGGAAAAGGTTTTGTCTTTACGAACTTACAATCTCAATAATTTATAAGCCTAAAACTTTATAAAATTATATATATCAAGGAGCAATTTTAATAACATGGCAGCAACAGCTAGAGCTAAAGAAACAAGAATCGAAACAACATTCGCAAAGATCGGCGAACCCGCACCGGATTTTAATTTACCTTCGACCAAAAATATGGAAACTTTGGAAGAAAATGTCAAACTTTCCGATTATAAAGGAAAATGGTTGATATTAATGTTCTATCCGCTTGATTTTACATTCGTTTGTCCGACGGAATTAACAGCATTTTCGGACAGAATTGAAGAGTTAAACGGCGTTGGAGCCGAAGTTATCGGAATTTCGACCGACTCGGTTCATTCACATCGGGCGTGGATCAACAAACCGCGTGAAGAGAACGGAGTTGCCGATTTGCAATATCCGCTTGCGGCAGATGTCGGCGGACGACTTGCTCGCAAATACAACATTTTAGTTGAAGAAGCGAACATCGCACTTCGCGGACTTTTCATCATTGATCCCGAAGGCGTTTTGAAATATTCGGTCGTTCACGATTTGAATATCGGACGTTCGGTTGATGAAACATTACGTGTTCTGCAAGGCTTACAAACCGGCGGATTATGTGCCGCAGATTGGACACCGGGCGAAGAAAACTTAACAATTTAACGGATATCGGATAACGGATAACGGAAAATGGATAATTAAGAATTGAAAATTATTCATTTTCCGTTATCTATTTTCCATTGGAGAAATTTATGTCAATGAAAATTGGAGATACACTTCCGGGATTTGCAGGTGCGACCGATTGGTTTAACGGGCTTCAGGAAGAAGCTGAAGAATATGTAAAAGATAAACCGACGATGGTTTATTTTTGGGCAACGAGTTGCGGTATTTGCAAGGAAAATATGCCGCAATTAAAGACTCTCAGGGAAAAATATCCTGACTTAAAAACCGTAGCTGTTCATATGCCGCGTTACGAAGCGGACACAAATCTCGAAACCGTCGAATCAACAATCAAAGAACATTGTATCGAAGATATTTGTGCAGTTGATAACAAACACAAATTAAAAGACGCTTTTTTGAATAAGGAAGGATGGGTTCCCGTCTATTATTTATTCGATGCAGAAGGAAAATTAAGATCACGCTCCGCCGGAGAATACGGTGTCGGAGTTTTATCAAAAGCATTGGAGAAAATGTTTCCCGAAGCGAAGCAGGCAACTGCTTAGACAAATTTGCAGCAGGCAGGAAAAAGTTCAGGATATAGATGAAAAAAGGTTCGTAAAATTAATTTTACGAGCTTTTTTTATTCTCAAACTTCATTATAACGAAAACACGAAACAACGTGGTCATTTACCATTCCCGTCGCTTGCATAAAGGCATAACAAATCGTCGAACCGATAAAATTAAAATCACGCTTTTTCAAATCTTCGCTCATCTCATCGGAAATTTCAGTAACCGCTGGTATTTCATCAATAGAATAAAACTTGCTCCGAATTGGTGTCCCATACACGAAACTCCAAATATATTTATCAAACGAATCGAATTCGTCAACCACTTTCAAAAAAGCATTTGCATTATTTATCGCCGATTTTATTTTGAGTTTGTTGCGAATAATTCCCGCATTTTGCATCAATTCGTTAGACTTTTTATCATCATATTCAGCAATTTTCTTCGCGTCGAAATTATCAAACGCTTTTCGATAATTCTCACGTTTTGCCAAGATTGTGTCCCAAGACAAACCCGCTTGAGCAGATTCTAAAATTAGGAATTCAAAAAGCCGCCGATCATCGTGAAGCGGAACGCCCCATTCTTCGTCGTGATATTTTATCGCCAAATCATTTTTTGCCCAACCGCAACGCTTCATTTTAATTTATAAATTTGCTCCTTTTGATTTTGGCAGATATTTCTCGATCAATTCCGCAGGTTTTAGTTCTGTAAAATTATCTTTCGCCTCAACAACTCCGCTCAGTTTCAAAATATCTTCAATCAAATTAACCGTGGCGATTCCAACCGATTTCATTTTCGCATTATGAGCCGCTTCAAAACCGTTTATCGCATCTTCAAAAACTAGACAATTTTTCGGCTCAACGCCCAATTTCTCTGCCGAAATTAAAAATCCTTCGGGATGCGGTTTGCCGTTTTTGACATCGGCGGCGGTTGTTATCGCTGAAAAATACTTTCGCAATTTTAAGCCGTCGAAAATAAACTCCATATTCGCAATCGGTGCGGCAGTCGCAACCGCCATTTTTATACCGAGTTTTTTCGATTCTTCCAAAAATCCAATTACACCTTTAACCGCTTGTAATTCAGGTTTGAAAAGTTCGCGGTAAATCTCTTCTTTTCGGTTTCCGAGTTGAACTAATTCTTCTTCCGAAGCATCTTCAAAATACTGCGGAATAATTTCACGATTCGTTTTGCCCGCAGTTTTAAAAAGAAAATCGTGTCCGTCATTTTCGATTCCATTTTCGGCAAGCATCGCTGTCCAAGCCCGCATATGAAAACGCATATTGTCCACGAGAGTTCCGTCCATATCGAATATGAAGCCGTATTTTGTAAAGTCATTTGTCATATAAATTATTTTGCCACGAACAGACACGAATGAACACGAAAAGAATCAAAAACTTTCGTGAATTTTCGTGTTAATTCGTGGCTTAATTTTTCAGAAAAATTTATTTCCCTTTGAAATTTCCCTCACGCCTTTCAAGAAATGATTGAATTCCTTCCTTTGCGTCTTCGCTTTGAAACAATTCTAAAATCTGCGGTTGCAGATGTTTCTTCGCCCCCTCAAAACCTTCGCTCTGCATTTTTCTTGCGGATTCAATCGTTGCGTAAACTCCCAGAGGTGCTTGTTTTGCGATAGTTTCGGCAATTTTGATTGCTCTGTCCAAAACTTTTTCCGTTGCGATAACTTCTTGTGCAATTCCAATTCTCAATGCTTCGTTCGCATTAAATTCATCGCCCGTCAAAAGCCAACGCATCGCATTTCCCCAACCCGAAGTTTGCGGGAAACGAAGCGTCGCACCACCGAATGGAAAAATTCCGCGTTTGATCTCGATCTGTGCAAACGTCGCATCTTCCGCCGCAATGCAAATATCCGCCGCTAAAATCAATTCGATTCCGACGGTCAGACATTTGCCGTTAACCGCAACAACCAAAGGCTTCGTGCGTGTCCGTTCGCTATAAATATTAAGCGGATCAATCGCGTCATCTGCAAAAGTCAAAACGCCTTTATCAACAACCGTCGGAGCAACATTTGCAAGATCAAGCCCGGCAGTAAACATCTCGCCGTGTGCAAAAAGAACCCCGCAACGTAAATCCTCCGTATCTTCAAGTTGTGCATAAGCAGAAGCAAGTTCCGCCAACATCTGATTATCAAAAGCGTTGCGTTTCGTCGGACGATTTAAGCCAATAAGCAAAATATGTCCGCGTTGTTTGACTGAAATTCTCGATTCTTCCTGTTGTGTTTCCATAATAAAAATAAATTTAAACGCAGAGAACGCAAAGTTCGCAGAGTTTTTATAAAAAATTTCCTCTGCGTTCCCTGCGTTCTCTGCGTTTAATATTCTTCATCCTAATTTCTCAAAGGCTTACCCGTCTTCAACATTCCCGCAATTCTTTGTTGTGTTTTCGGCTCACCACAAAGCGATAAAAACGCCTCGCGTTCGAGATCGAGCAAATGCTGCTCGGAAACATACGAAGTGTGATTCAAATCGCCGCCGCACATAACTCTTGCGATCTTTTTGCCGATGAGTTGATCGTGTTCGGAGATGAAACCACCTTTCAACATCTGGTGCAGAGCTATCTTGAATGCCGCTTGTCCCTGTTCGCCGAGTGCTAGAATATCAGTTCTTTCGACGGGTTGAACGTATCCCGAAGCCGCTAGATTTAAGACTTCCTGTTTGGCATCGGCAATCAATCTATCGCCGTTCATCGAAATCGCATCCGAAGGTCGCAGAATTCCCCAAGATTTTGCTTCCTGAGCGGAAGTGGCGACTTTGCCCATTCCGATCATCTCAAATGTGCTTTTCAAAAATGCCAAAGGATCGGCATCGGGCGTGGCTTTCGCCTTGTCCATTGCACGCATTGTCATTTCCTTCGTTCCGCCGCCTGCGGGAAGCAATCCGACTCCGACTTCGACCAGACCGATATAAGTTTCCGCCGCCGCACGAACCTTGTCGCCGTGCATCGAAATTTCGCAACCGCCGCCGAGTGCCAGACCGTAAGGTGCTGTTACGACGGGCTTTGGCGAATAACGAATCCGCATCACGGCTTTTTGGAATTGGGCGATCATCATATTTATATCGTCCCATTCTTCCTCTTGTGCCGCGAGCAGAACCATCATAATATTCGCTCCCGCAGAGAAATTTCCGCCCTGATTTCCGATGACTAAGCCTTCAAAATTTTTCTCGACTTCGTCAAACGCAAAGTTCATCATCTGAACCGTGTCGCCGCCGATTGAGTTCATTTTTGAATGAAATTCAAGACACGCCACACCGTCGCCCAAGTCAATTAAGGACGCTCCCGCATTTTTCTTGATAACGCCGTTTTTCTCTTTGACCGAATCAAGAATAATCACGCCGTCTTGTGCGGGAATTTCCTTGTATTCGCCACCAACCAGATCGTAATAAAACTTCTTGCCGTCTTCGGATTTGTAAAAAGTTTCAGCACCCGAATCCAACATTTTCTGAACATTTTCGGGAACGGGCTGACCTTCTTCCTTCATACGCTCGACAGATTCTTTCACACCGATAGCATCCCAAGTTTCAAATACGCCGATTGACCAACCAAAACCCCATTTCATTGCGTTATCAATTTCAACAACCGTATCGGCAATCTCAGGAATCCGATTCGCCGCATAACGCAAAGTCCTCGAAGTCGTTTTCCACAAAAACTCTCCGACATTATCTTCGCCCCACATCAATTGCTTGATGCCCGCTTCTTTTCCGCCGGCTTGTCTTGCCGCATCCAAAGACGCAAATTTAGTTTTCTCCTGCGGTTTGTATTCGAGCGTTTCCAAATTAAGTTCTAAAATGACGCGATTGCCTTCTTCATCACGAGATTTTTTGTAAAAACCGCCGCCCGTTTTGTCGCCCAAAATTTTCTTTTCAAGCATTTTGTTGACGACATCAGGCAGAACAAACGCCTCACGGTCTTCGTCATCGGGAATCGCCGGATACAAATTATTATTGACGTGAGCCAACACATCCAAGCCAACCAGATCGGAAGTGCGAAACGTCGCCGATGAAGCGTGTCCGATTGCCTTGCCCGTCATTTGGTCAACTTCCGTCGGCGTAAAACCCATTTTGAGCATCTCGTGAATCGTCGCCATCATTCCGAAAGTCCCGACGCGATTTGCAATAAAATTCGGCTCGTCCTTCGCCGAAACAACGCCTTTGCCCAAACGCTTGTCCATAAACCCGTGAACCTTGCAGGCAACTTCGCCGTCCGTCCACTCCGTCGGAATAACTTCGACAAGCTTCATATAACGCGGCGGATTAAAAAAGTGCGTCCCCAAAAAATGTTTTTTGAAATCATCAGAAAACGGCTCGGCAATATCTTTGATCGGAATCCCCGAAGTGTTTGAGGCAATGATCGAACCCGGCTTGCGATACTTCTCAACCTCCGCAAAAATCTTGTGTTTTATATCGAGCCGTTCAACCACCGCTTCGATCACAAGATCGCAATCCTTGAGCTTTTCCATATCGTCCTCAAAATTCCCGAGTTCGATCAAATTCGCATTATCACCCAACATAAACGGTGCAGGTTTTAATTTCTTCGCTGCGTCAAACATTTCACCGACAATCCGATTTCTAACGTGATAAGAATCAAGCGGCAAACCTTTCCGCTCCTCCGTTTCATTCAATTCCTTCGGTGCAATATCCAACAGCAACGTCGGAATCCCCGCATTCGATAAATGTGCAGCAATCGCCGCTCCCATTGTTCCCGCTCCCAAAACAGCAGCTTTTTCAACTTTTAACATATAATTTTATTTCCTTCTATAAACTGATTTAATGTTGATATTTGTTGAAGATAGTATAACTGAATGAGTATTCATTCAGCAAGATTGGAAATAGAAAATAATTGGGATCAAGTGATTTAAATTTTATAGAAAATGAATTTGAGAGATTTTTAGAGTTCAAATAATTTCCGCAAACGGTTTTCGATTTCCATCTGTTGATTATTTGATAATTTGCCGAGTTGGCGTTTGATTATTGATTTTGAAATTGTCATCAAACGATGCAAACGCACCGTCGAATCAACTTTCAACCCCGTTTGCGGAAAATCTGCATCTTTTGAATCAATGACAAAATCAGTATTGGATGGGTTGTGTGAAACTTTACTTGTGATAAACGCTAGAACGATATAACCGTAAGGTTGAATTTAATCAGTCAGACAAACAGCGGGACGCACCTTGTTTGCGGATAAATCGTCAAATGGAAACGGAACTAAAACGATTTTATTTTTCATTATCTAAAGGTTTTCCGTCTTCCAAAGTGTAAATATCTTCGCCCTCGTCATTAAGAAAATCAAAAATCTCATTGCCCGAAGCCGCTTTTTTCCATTCTCTCTCGTCAATATCCGCATCTTCATCAAATAAAACAAGCACCCGCACACGACTCGGCAGATTGTCAGGCAATTTCTCATCCAATTCAATCTGATGATTCGCATTTATAGTTCCTGTTGTTTCAATCGTCGTTAACATTCAATAAATCTCCTTGATTCTGATTTTACTACAAATTGAGTTGTTTCTTTATTACGTCCTCGACCTTTTTCATATCCGCTACGGAGATTTTGCCTTCCATATTTACCAAACGTAATTTGCTGACGGTTGCAATCTGATCGGCGAGAGCTTTAGATTGTTTGCCTTTTAGCATTACATAAGCCTCACTCGGAAATAATTTTTTCACATTTGAGGTCAGCGGGATGACTTGCAAGCGGTTCAAATGTTTATTTGAGGCATCATTGCTGACGATTACTGCAGGGCGTTGTTTTTCGATTTCGCCACCAACCGAAGGTGTATTGAATTTTACCCACCAGACTTCACCTCGTTTCATCAGCGACATCTCCTATCGTGCTTTCCGACCATTCGAGTGCTTCGGCTTCACGTTCTTCATCCAAAGACATCTCCCGATAAGCGTCTTCGAGTTCCTCTTTAACAACGTGCGGACGAACCAGCGATTCAATAAATTTGCTTATTTTGCCCCGCCCGATAATGCTATGCAAACCTGCATAAACCTGTTCATCAACTGTAATTGTTAATTTTTTCTGCATCTTATTTTACCTCGCAAAAATTCATACGTGTTCCTTACGTATAATAGAATAAAAGATTTCTCATTGCAAATAAAAGTCAAGACAGTTTTTCTATGAATTGCTGTTTGCCTGATGGGTTTTGTTGGCATATTTGAATTACGTCAAAGCCAATTTCTTTCGTAAGATTTGGTCGGCTATTTCGGGAACTGATTTATCTGAATTTGTTGCTTCTTGCTGTAACTTTTGAAAAACATCTTCTCCGATTTGTATCTCGAAAACCCGTTTTTTTATTTCGATTTTATCTTCCGAAGGCTCTAAATGTTCGGCATAATCCATTGTGCTGTGCGTGTCCCAAAACTCTCCTGCTTCCTGTTCGGTTTCAAATGTTTCGGGTAAAATGTCCTTTGTTTTATTTTTGTTTCCCATAATATTTTCTTTCGGCGTTGTCCATATCGCGGGCAGAAATCGGCAAGATCGCTCCCGATTTTTTGCGAATGTAGAAAACGATTAAATAACGTCCCGCAAATGTTTGACCAAACGCAGCATAAACATTTTCGCCTTTGACTTTTCCTTTGCTGACTTTGCGAATATGCGGTTTTGAGCCGAGAACATCTTCGGCTTCTTCAACCGACACGCCGTGTTTGACCGCTAATTTCTCAATG
>MWWE01000038.1_pt1 | contig 18492 bp, 23 predicted proteins | sample 1047301 | NCBI WGS metagenome assembly MWWE01 (sample SAMN06349973, study PRJNA376086) | soil metagenome | isolation source: MS1-1 sample Antarctic (ecotone) soil | place: Antarctica
ATAAGCAGGGAAGTTCGATTGTAATCAAAACCTTGTGCCATACGTCTTCCTGTGCCGTAATTTGTGCCTGAAACGAGTGCCTGCACTTCAACAAGCATCGGGCGTGTGCCTTCCATACAAACCGTTACAACCGAACCGCTTGCTCCTTCGGGGCGTTCCTGCAAAAAGACTTCCGAGGGATTTCCGACGGGGACTAAGCCTTCATTTGTCATTTCAAAAACGCCTATCTCGTTTGCCGCACCGAAACGGTTTTTTGTCGCACGTATAATCCGGTGGTTGTGATGACGGTCGCCTTCAAAATATAAAACCGTATCAACAATATGTTCGAGAGCTTTCGGTCCGGCAATTGAGCCTTCTTTGGTAACATGACCGATTAGAAAAACAGGCGTTGACGTGCCTTTGGCAAACATCATAAATTCGCTTGCCGCACCGCGAACTTGTGAAACCGAACCCGGTGCTGATTCGAGTTTTTCGCTGAAAACCGTTTGTATCGAATCAACAATAACAAAATCGGGTATTAGTCTTGCTGTTTCATTTAGAATAGCTTCGAGGTTTGTTTCGGGCAGCAGAAATAAATTATCGGCATTCAGACCTAATCTTTCGCCACGCATTTTAATTTGCCTTTCCGATTCTTCGCCCGAAACATATAAAACTTTACCGCCCGATTCGCTCAATTTATTTGAAACGTCGAGAATTAATGTTGATTTTCCAATTCCCGGCGAACCGCCAATTAAAACCAACGAACCCGCGACAATTCCGCCGCCGAGAACACGGTCAAATTCTTCGATGCCGCTGCTTGTGCGTGCATCATCCTGCGATTCTATATCTTTATATGAAATCGGTTTGGTTTCGCGAAAAGTTGAAACGGATTTGCCGACATTTTTCCCGGTAATTTGAGCCGTCGGACGAAAGGTTTCTTCAACTAGAGTATTCCATTTTCCGCAATCGGGACATTGCCCGTTCCATTTGCGTTCCTGGTTTCCGCATTCCTGACAGACGTAGATTGTTTTCGGTTGTTTTGCCATTGATTTTGTTCGTGGTTCGTTGTCAGTAGTTCGTTGTTAATTTAGAGTATTCAACGAGTTTGGATTTTTCTTGACTTGCCACATTTTTATGTAAATTTTATGATAACTTGTTAGTACACAAAACAAAAAAGCAACGAACAATTAACCACGAACAATTTACAAAATTTATGCCCTCACCGAGCCAGCACGCATTTTCTGAAAAAGTCGCACTTATAACTGACGGAACGAATCCCGTCGGGCGTGCCGTGGCGATGCAGCTTGCTTTATTTGGAGCATATGTAATTGTCGGCTTTTCAAGTCCGACGGATGCAGATCGAAATGCTCTTGAAGAATTAAAATCTCTGGGAACTTTGGCAAATTATTTTGAAGCTGATGTTTCAAAGGTAAATGGTGCGAAAAAATTAATTGCGGAAGTTGAAAATTTATACGGGCGTTTGGATTTACTTGTAAATTGTCTGAAATTCGAGAGTGATTCGGCGTTTGAAGATACAACGGAAGAAATTTTTGACAAAATAATTGATGCGAATTTAAAAGGAACTTTTTTTGTAACGCAAGAGGCTTTGCGTTTGATGAAAACTCGTCCGAAAGGGAAAATTGTAAATATTTTTTCGGCTTGTGATTCAGATGAAACGTCAAAAAATCCAGCTTTTGTCGCCGCAAACTCGGCTATGACCGGTTGGACAAAAAGTTTGGCAAAGACTCTGCCGAATAAATTTCGAGTAAATGCTGTGGCGGTCAGCGAAAAGGAAAAAGCACTACCGCATTTTGATAAATTCAGTAAAATGGATGAAGAACTTTTTCGAGTGAAAAAAGGAATTGAGGTTGATGATGTTGCCCGTACGGTTATTTATCTGCTTTCTTCAGAATCAATCGGCTTGAACGGACAGGTTCTCAAAATTGAGTAAGAGATTATTGTTATCAGATAAATTAAATTCGTGTTAAAATTAAAATTGATGAAAATCGACGTGCTTATAATCAGAATCGGCTTTATAGTTTTGCTAACCGCAGTCGGCTGGATGCTCAATCCGTTTGCCGATGTTGATTCTGTGAATACCTGGAATCTGGGTATGGAGGGCAGACGCTTTTTGTCTGCATTTGTCGGACTTATTATTGCTCTTATCGTCATCGCTTTTGAGATGCGTGTTCGCCGTGCAAACCTGAGAACTTTAATCGGTGCTGCAATCGGTTCAACTTTGGGAATTATCGGGGCATATTTAATCGGAATGCTCATAAGCAGTCAGGAAACAGCGGCAGTTCCGGCTGAAATGAAAACTTTCCTGACCGTGGCACTCGCATTTTTTATGGCATATATCGGTTTGATGGTTGGGGCAGCGAAGGGTGAATATATTGATCTGACGGCTCTCGGCGGAATTTTTTCGGATAAAAATGTCAAAAAAGATTATAAAATTCTGGACACCAGCGTAATCATTGACGGTCGTATTGCCGATGTTGCCGAAACGGGTTTTTTGGGTGGAACATTAATTATTCCGCAGTTTATTTTGACCGAACTTCAGCAAGTTGCAGATTCCGCCGATTCTTCAAAACGTCAACGGGGACGACGCGGACTCGATATGCTGCAAAGATTACGAAACAACAGTTCGCTTGATATTCAAATTGTCGAAACTGATTTTCCCAAAGTTAAGGAAGTTGATCTGAAACTAATTGAACTGGGACAGCAGCTTGCTGGTGTTGTCGTAACAAATGATTTTAATTTAAATAAGGTTTCCGAGCTTCGCGGTGTCAGCGTTTTAAATATCAATGAATTGGCAAATGCCTTAAAACCAGTTGTTTTGCCGGGAGAAGCGATGAAGGTTTTCATTTTAAAAGAAGGTAAAGAATACAATCAGGGCGTTGCATATTTGGATGATGGCACGATGGTTGTTGTTGATAATGCCCGCAAACTTATCGGAAATTCCGCCGAAATTGCCGTTACATCTGTTCTGCAGACAACGGCAGGCAAAATGATTTTCGGCAGACTTTGGGAAGACAATGAGGATATTCAGCACGAAAATTCGACAAATATCCACGATACACGCTCGGAAAATATGCGTAAGCAGGCACGGGGTTTTGGTCAGCACGAAATGATCGAGGAAAACTAGGGGATTTGCGATTTTCAATTTGCGATTGTCGATTGTCGTTTATTTTCTAAAATTTGTATAGCCGAGTATGAATACTGCGATTATTGTTGCTGCCGGAAGCGGGAAAAGATTCGGTGGACACATCCCCAAGCAATTCATTGAAATTCACGGAAAACCTGTTTTAATTCATACGCTCGAACGCTTTGAAATGTGCGATTTGGTTGATGAGATCGTGCTTGTTTTAGCGGCTGATGAAATTAATAATTTCAGCGGAAAGGTTCAAAAATATAATTTCACAAAACTAAATAAAATAATTACGGGCGGCAATTCGAGGGCTGAATCTGTTTTCAACGGGTTAAAAACAATTGATAAAAAATCCGCTGAAATAATCGCCATCCACGATGGAGCAAGACCGCTGGTTTCGGTTGAGGAAATTTCAAAAACAATAAAAATAGCCGAAGAACACGGTGCGGCTTGTTTGGTTGGAAAAGTTACGGATACAATTAAAGAAATTTCGGATGGGAAAATTGTAAAAACAATAGACCGCACAAAACTTCGGCGGGCATTAACGCCGCAGTGTTTTCGGTACGAAATGTTAATAAGGGCATTTGAAGAAAACGACATCGGCAAAATTGCAACAGATGAATGTTTTTTGATTGAGCAGATGGGCATTGAGATAAAAATAGTTGAGGGAAGTTCGAAAAACATCAAAATCACGCACGAGGAAGATTTGAAATTTGCCGAGATTTTTTTACAAAAATGAGAATCGGATTTGGAAATGATATTCACAGATTAGAACCTGACAAGCCCTTGATCCTGGGCGGAGTTGAAATTCCATCCGAATTCGGTGCGGTCGGGCATTCGGATGCGGACGCTTTATTTCACGCCGTTACGGATGCGATTTTAGGAGCATTAGCTCTGGGCGACATCGGTTCTCATTTTCCCGATACGGACAAGCGTTGGAAAGATGCGGAAAGTTTGATTTTTTTGCGTGAAGCAATTCGTTTGATGAAGGAAAAGAATTACGAAACGGAAAATGTTGATTCGGTAATCAGTTTGGAAAAACCGAGACTTCATACCTTTATTAAAAAGATGCGTGAGAATCTGGCGAAAGAATTGGAAGTCGGATTAGATCAAGTTAGTATAAAAGCAAAAACAGGCGAAGGCTTGGATGCGGTTGGAGAAAACCGTGCAATCAAAGCCGAAGCCTGTATTTTATTGAGTAAAACTTAAACTAAAAATTAATTATAATACGCCGGAATAATTTCTACGCCGTATCTTTCGGCAATTCTCAAAACTTGATACCAAGTCTCATTAATTTCGGTTGTGTTATCGGAATAGCTGCTAGAATGAAAATTACTACTAGAAGCTGAATTGTTCACATCGTTAATAGAATTCAAATAAGTCGCTTGTTTTTGCCAAGCCTGCATATGTTTTCGCCACGCATATTGAAAATCTCTCGGCAGATTAGAATCATTCATACTCGAAGATTTTATAAAATATTCATTCATCGCTTGGCGATAAGTATCATTACTGTAAAGTTCGACATCTGACATACTACGGTAGCCTTCGATACTTCTGATTTTTTTACTTCTAGCAAATCCATTGCGAAAAACGTCTCTTTTCAAAAGTGATTTGATCTTGTATTTCGCTATACTGTTGTTAGTGCGAAGTTGAAAAATCTGTTGTGAATTTTCCAACTTCGGAAAGCCGAACAGCAAACCGACAAGCGAAACTGAAAGTACAAAGGTTAAGATGAAAGCGGTGAATCCTGATATAAATTTCATTGTTATCTCCTATAAAAACTATTTCCAATACTATTATGCTACATTTGGAACGAAAAATAAATAATCTTTTGCTTTTTTCTAAAAATTATTCTGGCAAAACCCATTCTGTTAAACTAAATTACTTAAATGCGTCCACAAGATATTATTACGAAGAAACGCGACGGCGAAAGGTTGTCTAGAGAAGAAATTTTTTCTTTTATCAAAGGTGTAACCCACGAAAGCTGGGCGGATTACCAGGTTACAGCTTTGATTATGGCGATGTTTATTAATGAATTAGATGCGGATGAACAAGCCTCTTTGACACAAGCGATGTTGGATTCGGGAGAAGTTCTGGATTTTTCCGACATTGAAAAACCGATTGCCGATAAACACTCGACGGGTGGGGTCGGCGATAAAACTTCTTTATTAATTGCACCGATTGCCGCAAGTTGCGGAGTTGCCGTGCCGATGATTTCAGGACGAGGTTTGGGACACACGGGCGGAACGCTTGATAAACTCGAATCAATCGAAGGTTATAATGTCCGGCTTTCAACAGTAAAATTCAAACAAGTTATCAATAAATGCGGCTATGCGATGGCAGGACAGACGGCGGAAATTGCTCCGGCGGATAAAAAAATCTACGCATTACGCGATGCAACTGCAACCGTTCCGTCAATACCGCTAATCGTCGCTTCGATTATGTCAAAAAAACTCGCCGAGGGTTTGGATGCACTTATTTTGGATGTAAAAACAGGAAGCGGTGCATTTATGCAGGAATTCGATGATGCAAAAAAACTCGTTGAAGCGTTGGTCAAAACGGGAAATTCCTGCGGGGTAAAAACTCAGGCGTTAATAACCGATATGAATCAGCCGCTTGGAAAATACGTCGGGAATTCTCTGGAAGTTTATGAATGTATAAAAATTCTGCGGAGTGAAATTGATGAACAAATGCAGCCGACTTTAGAACTTTCAATTGAATTGACAGCAAGGATATTAAAAATGACCGGAGTTTCCAACTCAATTAAAAACGCAAAACTTAAAATTCAAAGTTGTTTAGAAAACGGCAAAGCGTTGGAAAAATTCCGTCAAAATATCGAACTGCAAAACGGAAATCCTGAAATTTGTGATAAACCTGAAATTTTATTTAGCAAAGATTTATTCAAATTTGCAATCAAAGCAAAAAGTTCGGGTTTTATTAATAAAATTATGACCTCGGAGATCGGCTTAGCAATTTCCGAAATCGGCGGCGGAAGGCAAAAGGCGGAAGATTCGATTGATCATTTTGTCGGTTATGTTTGCGAAGTAAAACTCGGCGATGAAATAAAATTTGGTAAAAATTTAGGCATTTTATATTGCCGAAATGAAAAACAAGCAAATTTAATTAGTGAAAAAATACAAAATGCGTATAAAATAAGCAGTAAAAAGCCAGCAGAATTAAAATTAATTAAGACCGTCATTGAATAAAAAAAAAGTATGAAATTCAGGTTTGTATTAAATTCTTCGATAATTCTATTGTCAATTTTTCTAGCTTCTTCCTGCACAAAGATCGAGGCGAGAAAGGATTGTTCCACAAATGTTGGAATAGTTTTCGACATTGGCGGCAAAAATGACCGTTCATTTAACGCGGCGGCTTGGGAAGGTGTGAAGCGTGCGGAAAAAGAATTGGGAATTTGTTTGTATGATGTCGAGCCGGGAAATCCGACTTCAATCGAACCCGCGATGCGTGCGTTTGCCGAAAAGAATTTCGATCTGATTATTGGAATCGGTTTTGCTCAAGGTCCGATTATGCAGAAGGTAGCAACTGATTATCCGAACATAAAATTTGCAATCGTTGACGGTGTAATTTTTGAAGCGGACGGCACAACGCCTAAGAAAAATGTTGCCTCTTTGGTTTTTCGGGAACACGAAGGTTCTTATCTGGTTGGAATGATCGCGGCGGCAAAATCAAAAAGCGGAATTTTGGGATTTATCGGCGGAATGGATATTCCGCTGATTCACAGGTTTGAAAAAGGCTATGAAGAAGGTGCAAAATCCATAAATCCTGAAGCCAGAGTCGTGACAAATTACGTCGGTGTAACCGATTCGGCTTGGAACAATCCGGGAAAAGGAAAGGAACTGGCAATTTCCCAGATCCAAAAAGGTGCGGACGTAATTTTTACTGCGGCGGGAAACTCTGGAATCGGAGCATTTGATGCCGTTGAACAAGCCGGAAAAAATGCGGACGGGACGGCGAAAAAATATGTTATCGGTGTTGATTCTAATCAGAACGGCGTTAAACCCGGATTTGTCTTAACTTCAATGGTCAAACGGGTTGATAATGCGGTTTTCGATGTCGTTAAAGATGTAAAGACGGAGAAATTTGAAGGCGGATTTCACGTTTTTGGACTTGATAAAGACGGCGTGGCTTATGCTTTGGATCAATATAATAAAGGTTTGATCTCAAAAGAAACAATTGAAAAGGTTAATGAAGCCAGAAAAAAAATAGTTGACGGTGAGATCAAAGTTACGGATGCAATGGCTCAATAATTTTTGTTTTATAAATTTGTTGAAGAAAATTAAGGTAAAATTCTAATGAATAATCTGAATCTAAGTTCAATCTTATTAATAACAATAGGACTGCTTTTAATTGCTTACGGCGGATGGTCGCTCTATAAATTCAGAGATTACACTTGGGCGGCGGGTTTGATTTCCTTGGGAATCGGCAATGGATTATTTGGTATTACAAACGGATTTTCCGATCTAACACACAAAGGAAGAATTTTTATGAAAATTGGTATTACCACGCTGATTATTGGAGTTTTAATTGTTGGTTATGTTCTTTCAAAAGGAATGTAAACAAGGGATTTTATATGAGCAAGAGAACAATATTTTATTCCATAATGATTGTTTTAATGGCAATAATTTTAGTAAAAAGTATTGCCTTAGCAGATTCATTTTCGATCATTTTGAATCTTTGTTTTCTGCTCGGTTTTACTTTCGGACTTGTTGCGGAGCTTTATAAATCCTTAAACTATCTTAATTCCTTTTCCACATTTTTTTTCATTTTAGCTTGTTTTGTAATTGTTATAAATTTCCTTTCAAATTATTTCCAATAAAATGCTTGAACTAAAAAACATTACAAAAACTTTCGGTGATGTTGTCGCTAATGACAATGTTTCGATGGAAATTAGAAAAGGCACGATTCACGCGATTGTCGGCGAAAACGGTGCGGGAAAATCAACGATTATGCGGATCGCTTACGGATTTTACGGAGCGGATTCGGGTGAGATTTTTGTTGAAGGAAAACCTGTAAATATTTACAATCCGCACGACGCGATAAATCTCGGAATCGGGATGGTTCATCAGCATTTTATGTTGGTTGATACGATGACCGTTGCCGAAAACGTAATTCTCGGTGCGGAAACGGGCAGTATTGCGAATTTGGATTTGGACAAAGCAAATGAAAACATACTTAAACTTTCGAATGAATTGCGTTTAGGTTTGAAACCCGACGCATTGATCGAAGATTTATCTGTCGGGCAACAGCAGAAGGTTGAGTTATTAAAAGCACTCTATCGGGATGCGGATTTATTAATTCTGGACGAGCCGACGGCGGTTTTGACTCCGCAGGAAACTGAAGATTTTTTTGGGATTTTGCGTCGTATGAAGGCAAACGGCAAAACGATTGTTATTATTACACATAAACTCGACGAAGTTCTGGCAATTTCCGATGAGGTTACGGTGATGCGTGATGGAAAATCGGTTGGATTTGTGCAAACAGATGAAACATCACGTGAAGATTTAGCGAAAATGATTGTCGGACGCGAAGTGCTTTTGAGAGTCGAAAAAACCGATGCTGAACCGACTGAAACTGTTCTGCAAATTGAAAATTTAAAAGTTGAAGGCAGACACGGAATTGCTGTAAATAATGTTTCGTTTAAGGTTAGAAAAGGAGAAATTGTCGGAATCGCCGGAGTTGAAGGAAATGGGCAAACCGAACTTATCGAAGCCATTGCAGGTCTTACTGCACCCGAAAATCAAAGCGGCGATATAATTTTTGAAGGGCAGAATATCAATCAGGTTTCCATCCGTGAACGCAAAGAATTAGGCATCGGACATATTCCCGAAGACCGACACAAACGCGGACTGCTGCTGAATTCGGATTTGTCGGCAAATTCTATTTTAGGTGTTCATTATCGCCCGCCAGCCGTTTCATCCGCAGGAATTTTAGACAATTCGGGAATCAAAAAACGAACATTGGAAATAATCAACAATTTTGATGTCCGCCCGCGAAACCCAAATCTCTCGGCAAAATCTCTCTCAGGCGGAAATCAGCAAAAACTAATCATCGGCAGAGAATTTGAACTCAATCCGAAATTGCTGCTTGTTTCGCAGCCGACACGCGGAGTTGACATCGGTGCAATCGAATTTATTCATCAAAAATTGATCGAATTACGTGATGCGGGAACAGCCGTTTTATTAGTTTCCGCCGAACTCGAAGAAGTTACGGCACTTGCGGATAGACTTTTGGTTTTGCGTGAAGGGAAAATAGTTGGCGTAGTTGATCCGAAAAAGACTTCGGTTGAAGAAATTGGTTTGATGATGACGGGAAGTGAATAATTTTATCTAATAAATTCTTTAATTTTCTCAATTGCCATTTCTAAATTTTCCATCGAAGTTGCATAAGATAAACGCAAAAATCCATCCGCACCGAAACCTGCTCCATCGGTTGTGGCAACGTGAGATTCAATTAATAATTGTTCGGCAAAATCTGCGGATGATTCAAATTTATCGTCGAGCAAATTCCGCACATCTGCAAAGGCATAAAATGCACCTTCCGGCATTACAACTTTAAAACCCTCGATATTTTGCAAAGCCGGAATAAACCAATCACGGCGTTTGTTGTATTGTTCGAGCATTCCATTTACTGCTTCCAAAGATTTTTCCCGATTTTCCATGGCTTTCGCACAGGCATACTGCACAAAAGATGTCGGATGAGTCGCCGAATGGCTTTGCAGTTTGGTCATTTGCTTTGTCCAGTCTTCATTTGTGATCGTATAGCCGATTCGCCAACCCGTCATTGCATAAGTCTTTGAAAAAGAACCACCGACGCAGACATATTTTCGATATTCTTTCGGCAAACTCGCTGCCGAAAAAACTTCCGCAGGTGGATATACGAACAACAAATAGCATTCATCCGTTATTACATAAACTTTATTTTCAATACAAACGTCAAAAATCTTCCGCATCTCATCGGCGGGAATTACACGCCCCGTCGGATTGTTTGGTGAATTAACAATGAGCAGTTTTGTTTTATCGGTTATTGCATTTTTTACTTGTTCGGCAGTTAAAATAAAATCGGTTTCTTCCGTCTCAATGTAAACATTTTTTCCACCGCAAAAATTAACGATTTCAGGAAACGTAACCCAGTAAGGTTTCGGAATCAGAACTTCATCGTCCACATTAATAATTGTTGCCATCGCATTAAAAAGTCCCTGCTTTCCGCCGCACGCCGCCGCAACCTCATTTGGCGAAAAAGTGGCTCCGAATTCTTCTGCGTAAAATTCAGCAATTGCTTCCTTAAAACTTTTCATTCCAGAGGCGGGTGTGTATTTGGTTAAACCTTTTTGCAGCCCTTCCCAAGCATATTGCTTAATAAATTCGGGCGTGTCAAAATCGGGTTCGCCAACGCTCAGATCAATCACCTGATGACCTTCTTCCCGCAGACGGGCGGCGGATTGTGCGGCTTTCAGCGTTGATGAGCCGTGCATTTTTTGTACGTTTTTAGAAAACAGATTTTTGTTTATTTCGGATTCTTGCGGATTCATATTTTAATTAGATTTTTTGTAAAAATTCGACACGATTTCCAAACGGATCACGAAACTCGAATCTTTTGTAATGTGAAATTGGAATACTATCTTTGACCTGAATATTTTTCGCTGTCAGTTTCTTACGCCAATTGTCCAAATCTTCGACCAAATATGCAAGATGTGCTTTAGTTTTTGAGCGGTCAAAGTCATCCTCCGTGCCGATGTGAATTTGTAAATCATTTAATTCAAGCCAAAATCCGCCGCGATTTTTGAGCGGATCGGGTTTTTCAATTTCAGATAAACCCAATAAATTGCAGTAAAACTCGCGGGCTGTTTCTTCTTTCCCTTTTGGAATCGTTATTTGAGCGTGATGTACGTTTAAAATCATTTATTCATCCATAGATTTTTTTGTTCTCGTCGCAAGCATAATTGACGCAAGAATGACTGCTGAAATTCCAATCGGTAAAAAGCTGATTTCACCTTTTTTGATATAAACGATCACAAATGCGGCAATTCCGGCGAGAAACGCAACTATTGCCAACCCAATGGCAAGTCCACGCAAGAATTCAGTTTTCATTACATTCATATTTCCCCTCTTTTGTTTGCTAATTATTTTTTCATTTTCTCACGCATCTTTTCTTCAATTAATGTCGGAACAAGTCCTTCGACACGCCCGCCAAGCGTGAAAATCTGTTTCAAAAGATGCGATGAAACATAAGAATATTCTTCCGCCGCCATCAAGAAAACCGTTTCGATTTCCGGTTCTAAACGCCGGTTCATCAGAGCCATACGCAGTTCGTATTCATAATCGGAAACCGCCCGAATTCCTCTTACTATCGCGTGCCCATCACGGCTTTTTACATAGTCAACGAGCAAACCTTTAAAACTTTCAATGATTAAATTACATCCTTTATCATCAAAATCCAACAAAACTTTTTCGATCATTTCACATCTTTCTTCCGGCGAGAACAAAGGCTTTTTGTCGGGATTATTTAAAACAGCAATAATTATCTCATCGAACAAATCAACGCTTCGTTCGATAATATCAAGATGTCCCATTGTTAAGGGATCAAACGACCCCGGAAAAACAGCTCTTTTCATATTTCATTTATCATTTATCATTTATCAATATACAGAAAATATAAATAGGAAAATAGACAATATTAAAATAATCTGAATTTTGTGTTTATACATTGTAATTACATTTTCATTTGGTTTTAAAATTTTTTATTAAAAATAAAAAAACAAGCGTTTTCAAGTTACTAAAAGGTAAAATCTTTGATATATTCTTTTATTAGTTTGAATTAAAAGTATCTATATTTAGACACAATGACCAAAAAATCACAAGCGGCATCATTTTATGATCTGGAAGGTACACTTGTCAGCACCAATCTCGTGCATACATTAGCATTTTACGCACGCCGCCAACAAGGTTTATTTTCAACCATCAAAAAAAGCGTCGGCACATTAGCAAAACTGCCGATGTTCGGCATAACCGATTTTTATTCTCGAAACGTATTTAACGAATATTTTTTCCAAAGCTACAAAGGCGAATCGGAAGACCGCTTGCGATTTTTCGCCGACGAATTATTTGAACAAACTCTAAAACCAGCAATTTTTGACGGCACGCCGGATTTAATCGCCAAATCGAAAAAACTCGGACACAAACAAGTAATCGTTACGGGAGCATTGGATTTCAGCATCGCACCGCTGGCGAGTTATCTGGGAATCGATGTTTTTGTCGGAAACCGTCTGGAATTCGTCAACGGATATGCAACCGGACGTTTGCTTCCGCCGGTGATGGCTTCGGCAACAAAGGCGACTTGGATCAGAAAATATGCGGAAGAGAACGACATAAATTTATCCGATTCCTACGCCTATTCCGACAGCATTTCCGATTTGCCGATGCTTTCGATCGTCGGACATCCCGTCGCGGTCAGTCCTGATTTTCGTCTTAAACAAGCCGCCTTACAGCACGATTGGGCAATTTTAGATTTAACATAAATATTATGAGAGTAATAAAATTCACAGGTTTAATCGCAGTTCTTTTTGCACTTGCTTTTCTGACTTTTTCAGTTGTTTCCGATGCACAAAGAAGTGATTCCGTAAAAAAAGATGATTCGTCAAAATCAAATATTATTGATGCGAAAAGTTTGATCGAAGACATAAAATATTTGTCATCGGATAAACTAAAAGGACGCGAAACGGGAACAGCCGAAAGCGGAACTGCACGTCAATATATTTTGAAAAGGTTCGGTCAATCCGGCATAAAACCTTTGAAAAAAAGCTATATCCAAAAATTTTCATTCACCGACCAAAAAGAAAATAAATTCGACGGCGTAAATGTTTTTGGATTTATCAAGGGAAAAACATCTCCTAATAAATATATTGTAATTTCAGCACATTACGACCACGTTGGAGTAAACAACGGCGAAATCTACAACGGTGCGGACGACAACGCTTCGGGAACTTCAGCACTTTTTGCGATTGCAAAATATTTCAAGAAAAATAAACCCAATAATTCGATAATATTCGCCGCCTTCGATGCCGAAGAAAAAGGCTTGCAGGGAGCGAGATATTTTGTTGACAATTTGCCCGTTTCTCAAAGCGACATTTTATTAAATATCAATATGGATATGGTTTCACGTAATGACAAAGGCGAACTTTATGCAGCGGGAACATTTCATTATCCGAACTTAAAACCATACATCGAAGCGGTTCAAAAAAATGCACCCGTCAAATTATTACTCGGACACGACGATCCGAAATTAGGACGCGACGATTGGACTTTCCAATCCGACCACGGAGCATTTCACCGCAAGAAAATTCCTTTCATATATTTCGGCGTAGAAGACCACAAAGATTATCACAAACCGACCGATGATTTTGAAAATATCCAGCCGAAATTTTATGTAAATGCGGTTGAAACAATTGTGATGGCGGTTAAATCTATTGATGAGAATTGGAAATGAGTAGATAATATATTTATGACAGAAAAGGAGATATAGATTTATGCCATCTGTAAATGAAGTAGTTAGAGCATTCAATAGCTTGCCAAAAGTTGAACAAGAAAAAGTTCTTGAAATTTTGGTTGAAGGTGAACAGCAAAACACTAAGAATAAGGAAGTTCAGGAACAAGTTGCACGATTTAAAAAGGCTGAAAAATGGTTAAAAGAAAATCGTGATGAATATCTAGGTCAATGGGTTTGTCTTTACGGTGATAAATTGATTGCAAACGGTGAGGATGGTCGCAAAGTTTTTCAACAAGCTAAGGAAAAAGGTATCGAATCACCTTATTTAGTGAGAGTTATTGAAGAACCTGAGGCATTTTGCGGGGCGTGGTTATAATGGCAGAAGATATTTTATATAAAATTGCTTATCAATATAACACGCTTGAGTCGGGAATTCCTGTTCCTACAGTTTTGCGTTTCAATGATATTACAGCTGATGTCAAAGCCAAGATTGATACTGGTTCAACTTTCTGTGTGTTTGAAAGAATTCACGGAGAAAATCTCGGATTGGATATTGAAACTGGCATTCCTTTGAGAATTTCAACAGCGACGGGAGTTTTTGATACTTTCGGACATACGATAAATCTTTCAGTTCATACTTTAGAAACTGAATCAACAGTTAATTTTGCGGCAGAAGAAAGTTTCTATCTAAACATTCTCGGCAGACAAGGTTGGCTTGACCGTGTAAAACTCGGACATTGATTACGAAGGCAAACTTTCATTGAGTGAATATAGAGAAATATAATGAATGATATTTTGGGGTCGGTTCTTATTTTTATTTTATTAGTTGTATTAGGATTTTTCTTAAATCGGCATCAACAAAATGAAATAAAAAATAGGAAAGATAAAATAAAAAATAGGAAAGAAACTTTAGTGAAGGCACAGAAGGCTTATAAAACTGAATTGTCTAAACTTAAATCTAATTCTAATAACGCAGATTTGAAAGAGAACGTCCTTAGGTTAGGTCGAGAATATTCTGGATATACAAGAAAATTTCAGGGAATAGATGGTATTTCTGTTGTTGACGAAGTTGCAATTATGAATGATATAAATGCTGCTTGTGCAAACTTTGTTTCTTTTCAAGATAAATCTCATCAATCAGTTGAAAACACAATAGAACAAAGGTTGAAAAATTTATCTGAATTAAAAGCAAAAAATCTGATTAACGAGCAAGAATTTAACGAAAGAAGAGATAAAATTCTAAACGAAATTTAAAATATGGCATTACAGCTAAGACGAAAAACACACGAATCAGTTATATATATTGACCGCGACTCGGCACCTAGGATTATGCCGTTTGGTGAGGATTTTATATTGGAAGATATTCCGATCGGGACGCGGGTGATCTATCCGAATCCGCCGATTAAAGGCTTGCCGAATCGGGAAGCGGCGATACGTTATGCGGTGAATAATCCGATTGATGCAAAACCGCTTTACGCACAGCTTGAGCCGGGAATGAAGGTGACTATTGCGATGGATGATATTTCGTTGCCGTTGCCGCCGATGGCTACGCCGGACGTGCGGCAGACGATGCTCGAAGTCGTTTTGGATATGTGTTATGCGAACGGCGTGGATGATATTCATCTGATCGTCGCCAATTCCTTGCACCGCAAAATGACCGAGTGGGAAATGAAACGGATGGTCGGAAGCACGATTCACAAAGCGTTTTATCCCGACAGATTTTACAATCACGATGCCGAAGACGACGAAGGTTTAGTAACAATCGGACATACGAAACACGACGAACCGCTTCGCATAAATCGTCGTTGTATGGAATCGGATTTGCTGATTTATCTGAACATAAATCTCGTGCCGATGGACGGCGGACATAAATCTGTTGCCGTTGGGTTATGTGATTATGAAAGTTTGAGGACTCATCACGAACCGCAGACAATTATTGATTCGGATTCATATATGTATCCGCCCGATTCCGAACTCAATCACAAAGTTCACCGTTTGGGAAAATTGGTTGATGAAAACCTCAATGTTTTTCACATCGAAACCGCTTTGAACAACAAAATGTTTGACGAAGGTTACGACATTTTGACCAAAAATGAAGACGAATTCACATTCGCCGACCGTATGAAATGGGAAGCGATGAAACGCACATTTTCAAAACTCCCGCGTGCCGCCAGGCGTAAAATGCTCCACGCGATTCCGGCACAATATGAAGTTATCGCGTGCTTTGCGGGCGAAACGGAAAAGGTTCACGACAAAATACTTGAAAAGAATTATCAACAGTATATCGTCCCCGTTAAAGGTCAATGCGACATAATGATTACGGGCATTCCCGACATTTCGCCGTATAACGTCTATTCGGCTTTGAACCCTTTGCTCGTGCAGGTGATGGCACTCGGTTATCACTTCAATATGTATAAAAACAAACCGCTTCTAAAAAAAGGCGGCGTAATGATTATCACGCATCCGTGTTTTGACGAATTCGACCACGATTTTCATCCGAGCTACATCGAATTTTTCCACCGCTTACTACCTGAATCGCGTGATGCTTTTTACCTGCGAGAAAAATACGAACGCGAATTCGCCGAAAATCCCGCCTATATCGAAATGTATCGCCGCGGCAACGCCTATCATCCCGCCCACCCGTTCTTTATGTGGTATTGGGGCGAAAACGGTCGCCAACACGTCGGCAAAGTAATCGTCGCCGGAGCCGAAAACGCCCACGTCCCAGAGATTTTAGGTTGGGAACGTGCGGATAATTTGACGGAAGCGATAGCTATGGCAAGAAGTTATATGGGCAGAAACGCCGAAATTTCAATGTTGCATCAGCCAGTTATTGGTTTGTGTGAGGTTACGGATTAAATTTAAGAGACCACAATTTGTGATGGGTTATAGATTATGGCAAGCAAACAGAAAAATGAGCAATTGATTGCGATTGATGAAATCGAAGAAAAGATTTATCTCATTCGTGGTGAAAAAGTAATGCTCGATAGCGATTTGGCTGAAATTTATGGTGTTGAAACAAAAATGTTAAATCGTGCAGTCAAACGTAACATTGATCGTTTTCCCAAAGATTTTATGTTTCAACTTGATGATGAGGAAACGGAAAGTTTGAGGTTCCAAATTGGCACCTCAAAGAAAGGTCGTGGCGGAAGACGTTACAATCCTTATGTTTTTACAGAACACGGTGCAGTAATGTTAGCAAGTGTATTAAATAGTCAGACAGCAATTGAGGCAAGTATTCAAGTTGTCAGAGCCTTTGTAAAAATGCGTTCGCTTCTTGCTTCACATGAGGAATTAGCCAAGAGAATTGAAAAATTAGAAAAAACGACAGATAAATATAATCAAAATTTCGTAGCTATTTCGCAGTTGTTAAAAAAGATTCTAAATGATCCTAAATTTCTGAAACGCAAAATTGGGTTTGTTGAGGAAAAGAAAGAGAAGTCTAAAAAATGAACAAAGAATTACAATTGGGAAAATATGAGTTTTTTCCGTATGACTTCGTATATAAAGATGTAACGGCGGACGAAATTTCTAAAATATTCAGCAAACTGTTAAAAGATTTAGAGAAGAGTAAAATTTTGACTAACAGAAGCTGATAATTGTTTTACATAAAATGACGAACTGATAATGATAAGATCACATGAGACTGAAATAATAGGGAACTGGATTGAAGTTGAGGAAGGTGTTGTTGGCGACGAAAAATGTAAACGAATCGAATGGCTGACAAGCGAATACTTGAAAAAAATTGGATTCAGTTCTAAAAGCGGTGGCTGGAATAAATTATTTCAAGATCCACTTGATAAACGATTTTGGGAACAAACCTACCCGCATGGCGACTGGCATGGTGGCGGTCCACCAGCTTTAGTTAATATTTCTCAAGATGAAGCAATAAAAAAATATCCAGAATTATTTGAAAAAGAATAGAGAGAATGAAATTATCACCAACCGAAATATATAAAAATAAAAATGTCTTTTTCATCGGCGGCACGGGCTTTGTGGGCAAGGTTACGCTTTCGATGTTGTTGAATAATTTTCCCGATGTCGGGAAGGTTTTTATGATCGTGCGGGCGAGGAATGAAGAGGAAACGCTGAATCGTTTTTGGAATTCCGTTGTGCCTTCGCCGACGTTTGATCCTTTGCGGGAGAAATATGGCGACGGGTTTGAGGAATTTATACGCGAGAAGGTCGTTCCTGTGAATGGCGATGTTTCGAGCGATTTTCTTGGGATGGACGAGACCTACGCGAAGAAAATAATGTCGGAATGCGATGTGATTATTAATTCGGCGGGGAATGTTACGTTTAATCCGCCGTTGGAATCGGCATTGCGGACGAATGTTGTCGGGACGAATAATGTTTTGGGTTTGGCGAGAATGATGAAGCGTCCTTGTCTGGTTCACGTTTCGACTTGTTTTGTGGCAGGGAAAAGGAGTGGTTCGATTTGGGAAAATGAGCCGGTTGTCGGATATTTTCCGCGAAAAGATGAACTCGTCGGGACGACTTTTGATGTTAATCAGGAGATCGAAGATTGTGCGAGAATTTCGGAACAGGCACGACAGGAAGCGGATGATGCGGTGAATATTGCTAAGTTTCGGGAGTTGGCACGACAAAGACTTCGGGAAGAAGGGCGTGATTTAGACGACGAAAAGGCGATAAATTCGGCGATCTTTCGTGAACGCAAAATGTGGATTCGTGAACGCACGACGGAACTTGGCGAAGAACGGGCAGAATATTGGGGTTGGACGAATATTTATACTTATTCAAAATCGCTTGCCGAGCAGATCGTTGCACAGCAGGACGATATTGTGAAAAGCCTCGTGCGTCCTTCGATTGTCGAATCTTCGGTTGCGTATCCGTTTCCGGGT
>MWWE01000039.1_pt1 | contig 18255 bp, 20 predicted proteins | sample 1047301 | NCBI WGS metagenome assembly MWWE01 (sample SAMN06349973, study PRJNA376086) | soil metagenome | isolation source: MS1-1 sample Antarctic (ecotone) soil | place: Antarctica
CGCGCTGCCTTACGCAAGAAAGCTACAGGAGGGATGAGCGTATGAGAGTAATACCGGGAATGCTGGAAGTAGCGGATCGCGAGCGAGAGGCGATGTGGGAGGCATCGGCGGCGATGGACCGGGAGCGCAGGCGGCGAGCTCTCGATACGGAGCGCTACGAATATCACGCCGGCCAAGCTGAGAGGCTAAAGAAAACAATGTCGCAGCTCGTGGAGCACCACGAGAGGGCAGCCGAGAAGCTACTGAGGGGAGAATCATGAACAAGAAGAGAAACCCGTTTCGCCTTCGGGCGACCAGCCCGCAACCGGAGGAGCCGCGCCCCAAGCTCGCGGAAGAGATGACCGACTCCGAGCTCGAAGAGGGCATCCGAAAGGCGCGCCGCGAGATTCTTGACGCGCAGCACGACGAACTCCGCATCCGCGAGAAGGCCCGCATGGTGCCCGGAGACGCGCCGGGGTCCGGGCGGGCGAAGCCTCGTAACCTCGGGGAAATATTCAGCAAGAATAAGAGGAGGTTCAAATAATGCTCGATAAATTTGGACAGATAGCTTTCGAGCCCGTGCCGCTGGAGCGGTTCGAGCTTGCAAGCAAGTGGAAGAAGCTAGAGACGATTCAGAACGAGGCCGCGAAACTCATCGGGCGCTACCGGGAGGCCGAGAACGAGGCGCGGGCGCTCGCGGCGAAGCGCGACGCGGCGCGGGACACGGACCTCGAAACCGCCGCCAGCGCCGTCCGCGCCGGTAAGGACGCTCCAGAGCCACGGGCCGTGCCCGCGCTGGAGCGTAAGCTCGTGGCCGCCACCCGAACCAGGGAGATACTGGAGCGCGCGGCCGGAGACGCTATCGGAGAAGCCCAGGCCGAACGGCAACGACACGCGGCCGGGCTCGCCTCCGACATTCAAGCGGCGCTCGATAAGAGCGCGGCGGCGCTCGCGGACCACGCACGCCAGGCCGCCGCCCTCTACGCCAAAATCGAAGACGGGCGCCGGGACGCCGCGAGATTGGTGCCACCACCGGCGCCGCCCGCCGAGACCGGGCCTCCGGGATCAGGGGAAGCCGCCCGCTCGACCGTCCTCGCGGCGCAATTCGTGGCGACCACGAGCCAGAGAAACGCGGCACCAGATCGCGGCACCGTCGAGCGGGTGTTGGACCACCTGACTTCGGGCCTCAAGTGAGTAGGAGGGAATATTCCCGGGCCGAGCAGCGACTCAAGCGGTCCATTGCTCTTCGCTGTGAGGGGCTACCGCACGAGTACCCTGGCCGCGCCGAGGATCTGGCGACGATGCGTTCTCATCACCAACGACTTGGAGAGGTCCCCCCGGAGCGGGGCTTCTTCGCGTGGTGGCGGGGCTTCTTCGGGAGGGGGGGGGTGCGTAGCTGATGCCACGATGTGACGGGATTAAGCGGAATGGGGGACGGTGCGAGGTGGTAGTTAGCGGGCAGCAAACCTTCTGCTACCACCACGATCCCGCCACGGCGGAGAAGCGAAAGCGCGTGGCCTCGAAGGGAGGCAAGAGCAAGCCCAACCGGGAGCTCTCGGACATAAAGCGCCTCATCAGCGGCCTCGTCGCCGGCGTCCTCAGGGGCGCCACGAACCGGGGCGACGCGGCAGTGTGTGGGCAGCTGCTAAACACGCAGATACGGGCCGTGGCCGTGGAGCTGAAGGTCAGAGAGCAGCTAGACCTTATCGAGCGTGTCGAGGAGTTGGAGAGCCTCCTGGAGCGCCAGAAGGGAGGGAGAGGGTATGGGACTTAGAGATAAGCTGCGACGCCTGGAGCGTCTCTCGAAAGGCGAGATGGTCGTCATCCCGACGGCGGACGGCACGGTTAAGAGGTTCCCGAAGTCCGAGTTGCTGCCGGCGTTTCTCTCCGGCTTGCCGACCACGGGTAGGGACGTTCCCGAGCACCCGCTCTGCGTAGCCGCCAGGAACTCCAGCGACCCGAAGTGGCGGGAGAGCTTCTACGCCGGTTCAGAGGATATCCTGGACAGGGTAGAGGACCTCTCCGAGTAGCGGAAAACCTGGGCGTCCATGAGGTTTGTTTTCCTTTTTTGGGTACGTTTCAACTGTACCCCCTAGCTTGTAACAGCATGACAGCCTTCTAAGAGCCTGTGAGTAGTGGACCGGACCTGTACCATTCCGGGAATGGAGCGGGACCGCGTCACAGTCCAGGAGGCGGCACGTAGGCTAGGAATATCCGAGTCGGGAGTCCGCAAGCGCGTAAAGCGGGAACAACTCGACTCGGAGAGGTCCTCTACCCACGACCGCGAACGCGGAGGCCGGGTGTACGTCTACCTGGACAGAGTCGTGACTGATGCGGACCCGGTCCCGGACAGTGTCCCGGACAAGTACGTCGCAAGCCTTGAGGATCAGGTGGAGTCCTTGCGGGAGCAGCTCGCCGCCGAGCGGGAAGCCAACCGGGAGAATCGGCGGATCATCATCGCGCTAACGTCGAGGGTCCCGGAGCTTGAGGCTTCACGGGAGCCGCCACGGTCGCCCACACCATCGCCGGAGGCCTCCGAGGGCACGACGCCACAGCCGGGACGTGAAGAGGCGGAGGAGCCCGCACAGCGCCGCCCGTGGTGGCGTAGGATCTTCGGCGGATGAGTGGGGTTCCTTCGGTCCCACGCCCCTAACCTCCTCCGCCACGGCGCTTAGGCTGGATTCTCGCGCCTCCGATCTCCGCCGAAACCCCGCAACATCCCGCATTCTTATGCAAATCGAGATCAAGCGGTAGCAAACGCTCGTAACTCGTGTTCACAAGCGGATCACCCCGAAGACTTCCGACCAGCTCGCTGGCGAGATCCTGGGGCTCCGGAGGGCAGATCCACGCCTCAGGCAGCCCGATCTTATGCAAGATCCTGCAACGTCGAGTGAAGGAGTTCCCGGAAGTTCGCTACCCGCTAGCTACTCCAAGCAACGCCAAAAATCACTCATTTGGGGGATGCGCCTCCCCTGATAGGGGATTACGCTACGTATGTTACTGATAAAGGGACGCTGTGAGTCCAGCTTTACTTCACTTCTCACCCCGCCCCCTTACCAAAGGAAGGCGGCTCTTCGTATGAGACGCACCATACTGCTACTGGCCACCATGGCCCTGACCCTGTTGGTGGCTAGCGGGGTGGCCCTGGCTGTGACCAAGATCGGCACCAACGGGCACGACGTCCTCAAGGGGACCGACGGCAAAGACAACCTCCTTGGCTTGGGCGGCCAGGACGATATCTTCGGCAAGGGCGGCAGCGACAACCTCTTGGGCGGCCCGGGCAAGGACAACGTGATCGGCGGCGACGGGCGGCGCCCCAGGGGCGGCGACAAGAACCTGGTGGGTGGAGACGGCAACGACGCAGTCTTTACCGGCAAAGGCTCCGACAATGCGGTGGGCGGGGAAGGTAACGACTTACTATTCGAATGCTGCTTACGCGAATTCTCCAAAGACACGCTCTCTGGCGGTTCCGGCAACGACGTGATAGACGTCTGGAACAAACCTGCGGTGAAGGATGTAGTTGCATGCGGCTCCGGCTTCGACCGAGTGATATCCGACAGGGCCGATCGGGTCGCTCCCGACTGCGAGAAGGTGGTAGTCGTCCACGGTTCTTTAGAGGATAAATTTCGACAAGCAGATAGATTCCAGGAGTCCATCCCGCAGAGCTTCTTCCGGGGGTTGCCTCCCAACCCGTTCCGCTAAAAGATAGCCCAGACTCCCGCGCCGACGAAAGGGCACGGAGCGAAAGGGGGCGGGTCCCTCGGGGCCTTGCCCCCTTCGCTTGTCCCTATTCACCGGAGCATTACCAGCATAGGACCGCTTGCTTTCGTGCATGCGCGCGGTCCGTTCGGATGATGGATGGGTGGGGATGAGACGCGCCCGCGAGCATAATACTTTCGGGACGCGCTGATCCCGGCCGCGGGGGTAAGGCCTGTTGGACCGCACACGAGCGTCACGTCGCGCCGCTCCGGCGTGCTGATGGTTTCGCTCACGCTTACTCCTCCTCCGCGAACATCCGGGCCTTCGCCTCGGCCGCGCCAGCCTGCGCCCGCAGGTTTCGGGCAAGTACCTTGTAATAGGTATGCCACTCGCGCCGGGTAGACTCTTCCCGCTCTGTTTCGCGCCGGTGCTCGCTCTCCTTACGGAGGTCTTCGGCGTGTTGCTCTCTGCCGCCGCCTATCTGGTCAAGTTCCTTCATCCACATCTACATCTCCCTTCCTCCGGGCCTCCAGGGGCCGCAGGGCCTCCAGTGCGAAGTAGTGCGTGCCGCTTTTTTTGCCCGCGTTCCGCACGAACACCTTGCCTCTCCTCGCGGTCTTCCTGGCGTTCAACGCGGCGTGTTTCGGTATCAGCTTGCAGGCGGGCGTCGATATCGGACCTGTGCGCGTGGCCCTCACGGACCGCGTGCATGCGGTAATCCTCTAACACTCCATCCCCTCCTCCTCGAATCGCTCCAGCTCCGACACCCGAACCCGCGTGGTCTGTGGCCCGAACTTCGTAGCCCCAAGCTCACCGACCCGTATCCATTCGTAAACCGTCTTCGGCTGTACCGCAAGCCTCCTGGCCACCTCTGACACCGTGAACCACCGCTGCCCCTCCGTGATCTGCTTCGCCGGGGCGGCATCCTCGGGCGTTCTGGCGGGCGAAGTCTTCGCCCGAACCCCTCCGGCGGGCCGCTTCTCGCGTTTCGCGGCGCCGTTCGGAGAGTGCTTCGGCGGCTTTGCCAGGCGCGTTCTCTCCGAAATCCACCGCGCATATGGCGTATCGTAGCGTTTCACGCCTTCGGTGGACTCTCCCGCCAAGACCAGACACGCGATTTGCTCCCGCGCCTCGGACTCTATCCAATGCTCTTCGGCGCGGCGCAGCAGCTTCAGCCACCTGTGGGACGCGCCCTCGCCCCCGGCCTCCACCGCCTTATCGAAGGCCTTCTCGAATGTCTTCACGCGGCGGTAGCAACGCCGCATTTTGCACCAGGCGCGTTCGTGCTCCGCGTGCTCTTCGCAGATCCGCCCCTTGAGGCGGCCAGAAGCCTCGGTCCCCGGTCGCAAACAGTAGCGACACGCGCAAGTCTTGATCTTCGGCTTCGGCGGTTTGTTCCGGCGCCCGTCTCCGGCCGGAGAACCTTTCGCCTTCGGCCGGCCGGGCGAGGACACGACGGCGGCTGTTACCGTGTCCTCGCCCGCGGCAGCCGACCGCGCCGCCCGGCGGGCCAGAAGGCATTCACCGCAGACAGTCTCTGGGTTGTAGCGTGAGAGCTTCGACGGCCCGCCGAGCTTCGCGTATGCCGCGCAGGATTCCCCGTTGGCGCAATGGTTCGCTGCTGTCATGCTACCGCCTCGGCTTCTTTTAGCTCCTCAAGAAAATCATGTTACTCCCCGGAGTTCGCGGCTTCGCCAGAAATCAGCTAGGAGTGGCCGCACGTTCGGAGTTTGCTGTACGCCCTGAGCGCCCGCGCGAAAGGCCGCCGCGCCAGGGTCTCCTCGTCGGCTTCCCCTTCGAGCTGCGCGTCCGCGTCCTCCAGTAGACGGCGGCCCATCTCGAAGAGCGCGGCGTCTACTTCCTTGACTGTCGGCTCCGCGTCGAGGACACGGCGGCAGAATTCGGCGACGCGGCCTCGCATCCGCCGGACCTCGTCTTCGGGAAACCCGTCGAAGAAAGCCTGGATCTCTTCGCGGCTGATCTCCCGCATCTGCATCTCCTCCTGTTCGGGTTTGCCCTGCTCTTTCCCCATCAGAGGCCCTCGGCGGCTTCGTGCCTGGGCTCCCCCGCGCAGCGCCGGCAGGGGACGGCCAAGATAACCTCGAACTCTTCGCCGTCCTCCTCCACGAGGTGGCCGATGAAGACCAGGCCACGGTAGCAGCCGTGGGGGACCTCTTCGGTGGTGAGGGGGGATGGTGCGTTAGTCTTCGTGGTGTCCACAAGTCCTCCTTAAGGTTGTGGGCCGGGCCTCGGGGTATTGGCGTACCGCCGGGGCCATTTTCTATGTCTGACACCCATTATATCGTTTTACGGCCCGAACGCAACCGTATTTCATACCTATATCGTTTTTTCTGTTAGAATTAGCCTATGGCCGAAGAGAAGCGAGTCACCATCAAGTTCACGAAGAACGCTATCGCTCACCCGGAAGGTGTGAGTGTGAGCCCCCTCCGGTGGGTACGCGAGAGCAGGGGCGCCACGCAGCAGGTGCTCGCCGAGGTGTCCGGCGTGCCGCAGAACACGATCTCCCGCGCCGAGGGCGGCAAGCGCAAGCCCCACAAGAGCACGCTGAAGAAACTCGCCGCGGCCCTGGAGGTCGAAGACTGGACGGCCCTGGACGTTGACGTTCCCGACATCCTCGCCCTCGAAGATCTCGCCGAATGGGAGCCGGAGCGCCGGCGCCGCCTCTTCGAGCTGTACAGGGAGGTCGGGTTTCTCGACCAGCTCCGGGAGAGTTGGGAGGCCCATTACAGAGAGAACCGGGAACGCTACCAGGACTCCGGAGAGAGTGAGGAATATATCGCTTCAAAGCTCGAATCCGCCTACATGCTCGGCTACGCGCGGGGGTTTGAAGAGGGCAGAAACGCAAGAGACGGATGATAAAGGGCGTAGAAATGGGGCGCGGACCAACGCGCCCCGATCAAACGATCCAAACCCCTACAGAAAGGATCTTGACGTGAGTATAGCAAAGAGAGGGGGGTCCGGTACATGCCGCCAAGCTCACCCGAACCCCCGCAAAGAAGCCAACCTCAAGCAAGACATGAGGGTTGACACATGACATCTTACCCGAACCGCGGACCTCGCACGCTATCTGATTCACACCGCCGGATGCTTTTCTCGGAGTCCGGCATAGATCCCGGCGTCGCCGAAGAGCGCGGCTACCGCTACGCCCGGACGCGCTCGGAAGCCCCGGAGATCCTGAAGGGCTACCAGCGCAAGCCGGGCCTGGTCGTGCCGACGTTCTCGCCGGACGGTATTACGCGGAGCTGCCAACTCCGGCCCGACAAGCCCCGCAAAGACAAGAAGGGCAAGCCGCTCAAGTACGAGACTCCCGGCGGCTCTAAGGTGGTCCTCGACGTGCATCCGCGGATGCGTGAGGAGGTCCGCTCCGGGACCGGGGATCTTTGGGTTACCGAGGGCATCAAGAAAGCCGACGCGCTCACGAGCCGGGACCTACCGGCCGTGGGCCTGATCGGGGTATGGAACTTCCAGCGCGACGGCGAGATGCTGCCCTGCTGGGATCACGTCAACCTGGAGCGCCGGGCCTATGTCGTCTACGACAACGACGTCATGGTCAAAGAGGGCGTGCAGCTCGCCCTCCAACGGCTAGTGAGGGACCTGGAGCGGCGCGGCGCCGAGGTCCTGGTGGTCTACCTGCCGGACGGCCCGCTGGGGGGCGTGGACGACTTCCTCGCGGCCGGGCACTCGGTAGCCGAACTCAAGATGCTGGCGCGCAAGTTCGAGCCCTCGGACATCGGCCACATACGTCTGTCGCGGGACCAGAAGCTCCGCGCTGGCGTCGAAGACCTGGAGCGCCGCTGGTGGGATGAAGAGTGGAAGGGGCGCGGCGGCCACACCGACCGCGACCTGGCCCTCAAGCTGATAGAGGCCGCGACCAGGAGCGGCAAGATCCACACGGACGGCCTCCGGGTCAAGGTGTCATGGGGGACACTTCAGGTCGGGGTCAAGGTGGCGCGTAAGACGCTGGCGAAGGCCCTCGCCCGGCTCGAAGATCGCGGGTTCCTCTACCGCGACAACGAAGGCCGGAAAGTCGATAAAACCGGGGCGTTCGTGCTGCGCGCAAAGGTAGACCAGTATGGAGAGAAGGCTACGCAAGCAACTCAGGAATTACCAGTGTGTGACCGTGGTGGTCTACCCTTGCGCGCCCCTCGCTTGAGGTGGTCCCAGCCGAAGTTCACGCCGAAGCGCGGCACCGTCGCCGGCACCCGCCGCGTCCGGGAGAGCAAGCCCCTGGAGGCCCGCGACCGCATCGAGCGCCTGGGCAAGATCCGTGGCGCGATAGTGGACGCCCTGGAGGTCGCCGGCGGGGAACTGACTCTGCAAGAGCTGTGCGAGGTCCTGCGCAGATCCCGACCGCGAGACGTTAGGAGGCGCATTTTGCCGATGCTTGAAGAGACCGGCGTTATCGAGCGCGAGGGGGACGTGATCCGTCTCGCCAAAGACTGGTCCGAACGCCTGGACGATGTACGCGCTGCCGGCGGGGAGATCGAAGCCGACGAGCGGGCCGAAGAGGCCCGGAAGCGAAAGAGCCGCGCCTACCGCAACCGTGAGAAGCCGCTCATATCGAAGCCGAGCGCCGAGGGCCTGGCCGCCGTCGAGCGGAGCCGCGAGAAGCGTGCCGAACACATCGCCGAACACGACGAGCATCAGGCAGCGGCCCGCGCCGCCGACCTGGAGCATAAGAAGTTCGTGAAGAAGTTCGTACACGACCGGATGAGGGCTTTGGGCCGGATACGCCTGGAGCTGCTGCAGCAGATATTGCGCGACGCCGGCGGCACGCCGTCCTACGCGCTGCCGGCCGCGAAGAGCCTCGGATGCACCGTCGAGAGGTTGCCGGAGTACGAGAACCGGGAGTTCGTCTTCGCGCCGCGTGAGTGGGGAGAGGGCGCGGCGTGAAGCGCCTCGCACGAGAGGAGGTGTTGGGGCGATGAGCCACCCGGACCTAGAGGAGCTTTCGCCCTCCTACCCGCAGAGCGTGCGGCGGTCGGGTGGATGGGAGCGCGCCGAGCACCGGGCGGTGCTGCCGGCGGGCGCGCTGCCTTACGCAAGAAAGCTACAGGAGGGATGAGCGTATGAGAGTAATACCGGGAATGCTGGAAGTAGCGGATCGCGAGCGAGAGGCGATGTGGGAGGCATCGGCGGCGATGGACCGGGAGCGCAGGCGGCGAGCTCTCGATACGGAGCGCTACGAATATCACGCCGGCCAAGCTGAGAGGCTAAAGAAAACAATGTCGCAGCTCGTGGAGCACCACGAGAGGGCAGCCGAGAAGCTACTGAGGGGAGAATCATGAACAAGAAGAGAAACCCGTTTCGCCTTCGGGCGACCAGCCCGCAACCGGAGGAGCCGCGCCCCAAGCTCGCGGAAGAGATGACCGACTCCGAGCTCGAAGAGGGCATCCGAAAGGCGCGCCGCGAGATTCTTGACGCGCAGCACGACGAACTCCGCATCCGCGAGAAGGCCCGCATGGTGCCCGGAGACGCGCCGGGGTCCGGGCGGGCGAAGCCTCGTAACCTCGGGGAAATATTCAGCAAGAATAAGAGGAGGTTCAAATAATGCTCGATAAATTTGGACAGATAGCTTTCGAGCCCGTGCCGCTGGAGCGGTTCGAGCTTGCAAGCAAGTGGAAGAAGCTAGAGACGATTCAGAACGAGGCCGCGAAACTCATCGGGCGCTACCGGGAGGCCGAGAACGAGGCGCGGGCGCTCGCGGCGAAGCGCGACGCGGCGCGGGACACGGACCTCGAAACCGCCGCCAGCGCCGTCCGCGCCGGTAAGGACGCTCCAGAGCCACGGGCCGTGCCCGCGCTGGAGCGTAAGCTCGTGGCCGCCACCCGAACCAGGGAGATACTGGAGCGCGCGGCCGGAGACGCTATCGGAGAAGCCCAGGCCGAACGGCAACGACACGCGGCCGGGCTCGCCTCCGACATTCAAGCGGCGCTCGATAAGAGCGCGGCGGCGCTCGCGGACCACGCACGCCAGGCCGCCGCCCTCTACGCCAAAATCGAAGACGGGCGCCGGGACGCCGCGAGATTGGTGCCACCACCGGCGCCGCCCGCCGAGACCGGGCCTCCGGGATCAGGGGAAGCCGCCCGCTCGACCGTCCTCGCGGCGCAATTCGTGGCGACCACGAGCCAGAGAAACGCGGCACCAGATCGCGGCACCGTCGAGCGGGTGTTGGACCACCTGACTTCGGGCCTCAAGTGAGTAGGAGGGAATATTCCCGGGCCGAGCAGCGACTCAAGCGGTCCATTGCTCTTCGCTGTGAGGGGCTACCGCACGAGTACCCTGGCCGCGCCGAGGATCTGGCGACGATGCGTTCTCATCACCAACGACTTGGAGAGGTCCCCCCGGAGCGGGGCTTCTTCGCGTGGTGGCGGGGCTTCTTCGGGAGGGGGGGGGTGCGTAGCTGATGCCACGATGTGACGGGATTAAGCGGAATGGGGGACGGTGCGAGGTGGTAGTTAGCGGGCAGCAAACCTTCTGCTACCACCACGATCCCGCCACGGCGGAGAAGCGAAAGCGCGTGGCCTCGAAGGGAGGCAAGAGCAAGCCCAACCGGGAGCTCTCGGACATAAAGCGCCTCATCAGCGGCCTCGTCGCCGGCGTCCTCAGGGGCGCCACGAACCGGGGCGACGCGGCAGTGTGTGGGCAGCTGCTAAACACGCAGATACGGGCCGTGGCCGTGGAGCTGAAGGTCAGAGAGCAGCTAGACCTTATCGAGCGTGTCGAGGAGTTGGAGAGCCTCCTGGAGCGCCAGAAGGGAGGGAGAGGGTATGGGACTTAGAGATAAGCTGCGACGCCTGGAGCGTCTCTCGAAAGGCGAGATGGTCGTCATCCCGACGGCGGACGGCACGGTTAAGAGGTTCCCGAAGTCCGAGTTGCTGCCGGCGTTTCTCTCCGGCTTGCCGACCACGGGTAGGGACGTTCCCGAGCACCCGCTCTGCGTAGCCGCCAGGAACTCCAGCGACCCGAAGTGGCGGGAGAGCTTCTACGCCGGTTCAGAGGATATCCTGGACAGGGTAGAGGACCTCTCCGAGTAGCGGAAAACCTGGGCGTCCATGAGGTTTGTTTTCCTTTTTTGGGTACGTTTCAACTGTACCCCCTAGCTTGTAACAGCATGACAGCCTTCTAAGAGCCTGTGAGTAGTGGACCGGACCTGTACCATTCCGGGAATGGAGCGGGACCGCGTCACAGTCCAGGAGGCGGCACGTAGGCTAGGAATATCCGAGTCGGGAGTCCGCAAGCGCGTAAAGCGGGAACAACTCGACTCGGAGAGGTCCTCTACCCACGACCGCGAACGCGGAGGCCGGGTGTACGTCTACCTGGACAGAGTCGTGACTGATGCGGACCCGGTCCCGGACAGTGTCCCGGACAAGTACGTCGCAAGCCTTGAGGATCAGGTGGAGTCCTTGCGGGAGCAGCTCGCCGCCGAGCGGGAAGCCAACCGGGAGAATCGGCGGATCATCATCGCGCTAACGTCGAGGGTCCCGGAGCTTGAGGCTTCACGGGAGCCGCCACGGTCGCCCACACCATCGCCGGAGGCCTCCGAGGGCACGACGCCACAGCCGGGACGTGAAGAGGCGGAGGAGCCCGCACAGCGCCGCCCGTGGTGGCGTAGGATCTTCGGCGGATGAGTGGGGTTCCTTCGGTCCCACGCCCCTAACCTCCTCCGCCACGGCGCTTAGGCTGGATTCTCGCGCCTCCGATCTCCGCCGAAACCCCGCAACATCCCGCATTCTTATGCAAATCGAGATCAAGCGGTAGCAAACGCTCGTAACTCGTGTTCACAAGCGGATCACCCCGAAGACTTCCGACCAGCTCGCTGGCGAGATCCTGGGGCTCCGGAGGGCAGATCCACGCCTCAGGCAGCCCGATCTTATGCAAGATCCTGCAACGTCGAGTGAAGGAGTTCCCGGAAGTTCGCTACCCGCTAGCTACTCCAAGCAACGCCAAAAATCACTCATTTGGGGGATGCGCCTCCCCTGATAGGGGATTACGCTACGTATGTTACTGATAAAGGGACGCTGTGAGTCCAGCTTTACTTCACTTCTCACCCCGCCCCCTTACCAAAGGAAGGCGGCTCTTCGTATGAGACGCACCATACTGCTACTGGCCACCATGGCCCTGACCCTGTTGGTGGCTAGCGGGGTGGCCCTGGCTGTGACCAAGATCGGCACCAACGGGCACGACGTCCTCAAGGGGACCGACGGCAAAGACAACCTCCTTGGCTTGGGCGGCCAGGACGATATCTTCGGCAAGGGCGGCAGCGACAACCTCTTGGGCGGCCCGGGCAAGGACAACGTGCTCGGCGGCGACGAGCGGCGCATCGGGGGCGGCGACAAGAATCTCGCCGGTGGTCCCGGAAACGACTTCGTTGTCGGCGGCAAAGGTTCCGACAACGCGGTGGGCGGGGAAGGGAACGACTTCCTGATCGACGGCAATTTGCGCGAATCCTCACGAGACAACCTCACCGGGGGGTCGGGCAACGACGTGATCGTCGCCGACCACGTGCCTGCGTTCAAGGACGTGGTAGCGTGCGGGAGCGGTTTCGACCGGGTGCTGGCCGACAGAAAAGACACGGTAGCGCGCGACTGCGAGAGGGTTAAGATCGTGCGCGGTTCCCGCGAGGAGGTCATTGAGCAGGAAGAAGCGTTCTTCGAGTCCATCCCGCGGAGCTTCTTCCGGGGGTTGCCTCCCAGCCCGTTCGGCTGAAAGATAGCCCAGACTCCCGCGCCGACGAAAGGGCACGGAGCGAAAGGGGGCGGGTCCCTCGGGGCCTTGCCCCCTTCGCTTGTCCCTATTCACCGGAGCATTACCAGCATAGGACCGCTTGCTTTCGTGCATTCACGCGGTCCAATGGGGAGAAGGACGCCGGGGATGAGACGCGCCCGGGCATATAATACTTTCGGGACGCGCTGATCCCGGTCGCGGTTTTTTTAGGCCTGTTGGACCGCGTGAATGCGGTAATCCTCCTTCACTCTATCCCCTCCTCCTCGAATCGCTCCAGTTCGGACAGTCTCACCCGCGTGGTCGGCCTCTTTTAGCTCCTCAAGAAACTCAAGATACTCACCGGAGTTCGCGGCTGATCTCCTGCCCTCTCGCCCGCCGGAGGCCCCCATCAGAGGACCTCGGCGGCGCAGCGCTGGCACGGGACGGCCTCGATAACCTCTACCTCTTCTCCGTCCTCCTCCACGAGGTGGCCGATGAAGACGATGCCGTCCATGCAGGCGTGTGGCCGGAGGCGCTCCAGACAGGAATAGTGGGCGTCGAGGGTGCCGTCGTGGTCGTGGGGGTGTACTCTGGTGGTGTCCACAGTTCCTCCTTTAGGATGTGGGCCGGGCTCCGGGGTGTTTATCCGCACCTGCGGGGCCATTTCTGTGTCGTTACCTGACATTATAGTGTATACTCCGGGCATGTCAAGAAACGTCAGGAAAGGAAGCGTGATGGAAGGAAGCGTGATGGAAGAGCGGTATCTATCGCTCGCGGAAGCGCGCGAGGTCCTGGGCAAGAGCGAACGGACGCTCTACCGCTGGATCAAGTCCGGGAAGCTGAAGGCGTACAAGCCAGGCCGCGACTACGAGATCCCGGAGAGCGCCATTCAGGAGATGAGGGAGAGGAGTGAGGTCTACCCAAAAGTCCAAGCGTCGCTGTGGCCTGAAGAGGAGCCGGAGCGGCGCAACCCGGTCCACGGGGGCGAAGCGGAGCGGCGGCTATCAAAGGTCCCGGAGGCGCTTGGGGAGTACATCGGGGGGCGGGCGAAACAACACGACGCCGAGATCCGCGACCCGGCGAGCCCGCACTTCGCAAGCGCCACCGCCGGCACGCTCTACCTCGCGGGCATCGAGGACGAATTCGACGCATGGTGCTCGTGGGCAGCGCGGACCATGCCGGAGATCATGCTAATCCGCGAAGGTCTGGGTAAGCAAATCGTGGGCACGTTACTGGAGACGTTTAGCGTCATGGGCGTGATGCTCTTCTGGGGCGGCATGAGGAAGAGGGCCAGGCGCCGGATACAGGCGATGGAGAGCGTCCCGGACGAGCTGGCGACGCGGCGTTTGGAGGTTAACACGGCCAGGGCCGAAGAGAGCCGGAAGCGGCTCATCGAAGAGAGCCGGAAGCGGCTCATCGAATTGGAGGTTGCCAGTGGATAGCCACGAACAAAGAAAAAGGCCGGGTGTCCGCCCGGCCAGATCAAACAGCCCCTCACCGCGACGAAAGGATCTGTTGACGTGATTATAGCAAAGAGAGGGGGACCCGGGCTCGCCGACCAAAGCCACCCGGACCCCCGCACGACGCACAGCCCTAAAGCAAAGGTTCAGGGGGTGTGCAAATGGTAGTCTACCCGAAGCGCGGACCTCGCACGCTATCGGATTCGCACCGCCGGATGCTTTTCGAGGAATCCGGCATAGACCCCGGCGTCGCCGAAGAGCGCGGCTACCTGACCGCCCAGAGCCGATCCGGGACCCCGGAGATCCTGAAGGGCTACCAGCGCAAGCCGGGCCTGGTCGTGCCGACGTTCTCGCCGGACGGTATTACGCGGAGCTGCCAACTCCGGCCCGATAAGCCCCGCAAAGACAAGACGGGCAAGCCGCTCAAGTACGAGACGCCGGGCGGCGCCAGGGCGATCCTGGACGTTCATCCGAGGATGTGTGAGGAGGTCCGCTCCGGGACCGGGGATCTTTGGGTAACCGAGGGCATCAAGAAAGCCGACTCTCTCACGAGCCGGGACCTTCCGACCATCGGGCTTATCGGAGTGTGGAACTTCCAGCGCGACGGCGAGATGCTGCCCTGCTGGGATCACGTCAACCTGGAGCGCCGGGCCTATGTCGTCTACGACAACGACGTCATGGTCAAAGAGGGCGTGCAGCTCGCCCTCCAACGGCTAGTGAGGGACCTGGAGCGGCGCGGCGCCGAGGTCCTGGTGGTCTACCTGCCGGACGGCCCGCTGGGGGGCGTGGACGACTTCCTCGCGGCCGGGCACTCGGTAGCCGAACTCAAGATGCTGGCGCGCAAGTTCGAGCCCTCGGACATCGGCCACATACGTCTGTCGCGGGACCAGAAGCTCCGCGCTGGCGTCGAAGACCTGGAGCGCCGCTGGTGGGATGAAGAGTGGAAGGGGCGCGGCGGCCACACCGACCGCGACCTGGCCCTCAAGCTGATAGAGGCCGCGACCAGGAGCGGCAAGATCCACACGGACGGCCTCCGGGTCAAGGTGTCATGGGGGACACTTCAGGTCGGGGTCAAGGTGGCGCGTAAGACGCTGGCGAAGGCCCTCGCCCGGCTCGAAGATCGCGGGTTCCTCTACCGCGACAACGAAGGCCGGAAAGTCGATAAAACCGGGGCGTTCGTGCTGCGCGCAAAGGTAGACCAGTATGGAGAGAAGGCTACGCAAGCAACTCAGGAATTACCAGTGTGTGACCGTGGTGGTCTACCCTTGCGCGCCCCTCGCTTGAGGTGGTCCCAGCCGAAGTTCACGCCGAAGCGCGGCACCGTCGCCGGCACCCGCCGCGTCCGGGAGAGCAAGCCCCTGGAGGCCCGCGACCGCATCGAGCGCCTGGGCAAGATCCGTGGCGCGATAGTGGACGCCCTGGAGGTCGCCGGCGGGGAACTGACTCTGCAAGAGCTGTGCGAGGTCCTGCGCAGATCCCGACCGCGAGACGTTAGGAGGCGCATTTTGCCGATGCTTGAAGAGACCGGCGTTATCGAGCGCGAGGGGGACGTGATCCGTCTCGCCAAAGACTGGTCCGAACGCCTGGACGATGTACGCGCTGCCGGCGGGGAGATCGAAGCCGACGAGCGGGCCGAAGAGGCCCGGAAGCGAAAGAGCCGCGCCTACCGCAACCGTGAGAAGCCGCTCATATCGAAGCCGAGCGCCGAGGGCCTGGCCGCCGTCGAGCGGAGCCGCGAGAAGCGTGCCGAACACATCGCCGAACACGACGAGCATCAGGCAGCGGCCCGCGCCGCCGACCTGGAGCATAAGAAGTTCGTGAAGAAGTTCGTACACGACCGGATGAGGGCTTTGGGCCGGATACGCCTGGAGCTGCTGCAGCAGATATTGCGCGACGCCGGCGGCACGCCGTCCTACGCGCTGCCGGCCGCGAAGAGCCTCGGATGCACCGTCGAGAGGTTGCCGGAGTACGAGAACCGGGAGTTCGTCTTCGCGCCGCGTGAGTGGGGAGAGGGCGCGGCGTGAAGCGCCTCGCACGAGAGGAGGTGTTGGGGCGATGAGCCACCCGGACCTAGAGGAGCTTTCGCCCTCCTACCCGCAGAGCGTGCGGCGGTCGGGTGGATGGGAGCGCGCCGAGCACCGGGCGGTGCTGCCGGCGGGCGCGCTGCCTTACGCAAGAAAGCTACAGGAGGGATGAGCGTATGAGAGTAATACCGGGAATGCTGGAAGTAGCGGATCGCGAGCGAGAGGCGATGTGGGAGGCATCGGCGGCGATGGACCGGGAGCGCAGGCGGCGAGCTCTCGATACGGAGCGCTACGAATATCACGCCGGCCAAGCTGAGAGGCTAAAGAAAACAATGTCGCAGCTCGTGGAGCACCACGAGAGGGCAGCCGAGAAGCTACTGAGGGGAGAATCATGAACAAGAAGAGAAACCCGTTTCGCCTTCGGGCGACCAGCCCGCAACCGGAGGAGCCGCGCCCCAAGCTCGCGGAAGAGATGACCGACTCCGAGCTCGAAGAGGGCATCCGAAAGGCGCGCCGCGAGATTCTTGACGCGCAGCACGACGAACTCCGCATCCGCGAGAAGGCCCGCATGGTGCCCGGAGACGCGCCGGGGTCCGGGCGGGCGAAGCCTCGTAACCTCGGGGAAATATTCAGCAAGAATAAGAGGAGGTTCAAATAATGCTCGATAAATTTGGACAGATAGCTTTCGAGCCCGTGCCGCTGGAGCGGTTCGAGCTTGCAAGCAAGTGGAAGAAGCTAGAGACGATTCAGAACGAGGCCGCGAAACTCATCGGGCGCTACCGGGAGGCCGAGAACGAGGCGCGGGCGCTCGCGGCGAAGCGCGACGCGGCGCGGGACACGGACCTCGAAACCGCCGCCAGCGCCGTCCGCGCCGGTAAGGACGCTCCAGAGCCACGGGCCGTGCCCGCGCTGGAGCGTAAGCTCGTGGCCGCCACCCGAACCAGGGAGATACTGGAGCGCGCGGCCGGAGACGCTATCGGAGAAGCCCAGGCCGAACGGCAACGACACGCGGCCGGGCTCGCCTCCGACATTCAAGCGGCGCTCGATAAGAGCGCGGCGGCGCTCGCGGACCACGCACGCCAGGCCGCCGCCCTCTACGCCAAAATCGAAGACGGGCGCCGGGACGCCGCGAGATTGGTGCCACCACCGGCGCCGCCCGCCGAGACCGGGCCTCCGGGATCAGGGGAAGCCGCCCGCTCGACCGTCCTCGCGGCGCAATTCGTGGCGACCACGAGCCAGAGAAACGCGGCACCAGATCGCGGCACCGTCGAGCGGGTGTTGGACCACCTGACTTCGGGCCTCAAGTGAGTAGGAGGGAATATTCCCGGGCCGAGCAGCGACTCAAGCGGTCCATTGCTCTTCGCTGTGAGGGGCTACCGCACGAGTACCCTGGCCGCGCCGAGGATCTGGCGACGATGCGTTCTCATCACCAACGACTTGGAGAGGTCCCCCCGGAGCGGGGCTTCTTCGCGTGGTGGCGGGGCTTCTTCGGGAGGGGGGGGGTGCGTAGCTGATGCCACGATGTGACGGGATTAAGCGGAATGGGGGACGGTGCGAGGTGGTAGTTAGCGGGCAGCAAACCTTCTGCTACCACCACGATCCCGCCACGGCGGAGAAGCGAAAGCGCGTGGCCTCGAAGGGAGGCAAGAGCAAGCCCAACCGGGAGCTCTCGGACATAAAGCGCCTCATCAGCGGCCTCGTCGCCGGCGTCCTCAGGGGCGCCACGAACCGGGGCGACGCGGCAGTGTGTGGGCAGCTGCTAAACACGCAGATACGGGCCGTGGCCGTGGAGCTGAAGGTCAGAGAGCAGCTAGACCTTATCGAGCGTGTCGAGGAGTTGGAGAGCCTCCTGGAGCGCCAGAAGGGAGGGAGAGGGTATGGGACTTAGAGATAAGCTGCGACGCCTGGAGCGTCTCTCGAAAGGCGAGATGGTCGTCATCCCGACGGCGGACGGCACGGTTAAGAGGTTCCCGAAGTCCGAGTTGCTGCCGGCGTTTCTCTCCGGCTTGCCGACCACGGGTAGGGACGTTCCCGAGCACCCGCTCTGCGTAGCCGCCAGGAACTCCAGCGACCCGAAGTGGCGGGAGAGCTTCTACGCCGGTTCAGAGGATATCCTGGACAGGGTAGAGGACCTCTCCGAGTAGCGGAAAACCTGGGCGTCCATGAGGTTTGTTTTCCTTTTTTGGGTACGTTTCAACTGTACCCCCTAGCTTGTAACAGCATGACAGCCTTCTAAGAGCCTGTGAGTAGTGGACCGGACCTGTACCATTCCGGGAATGGAGCGGGACCGCGTCACAGTCCAGGAGGCGGCACGTAGGCTAGGAATATCCGAGTCGGGAGTCCGCAAGCGCGTAAAGCGGGAACAA
>MWWE01000041.1_pt1 | contig 18189 bp, 24 predicted proteins | sample 1047301 | NCBI WGS metagenome assembly MWWE01 (sample SAMN06349973, study PRJNA376086) | soil metagenome | isolation source: MS1-1 sample Antarctic (ecotone) soil | place: Antarctica
GTCCAAGTTATCGTCAGGCACGAATTCCTGTGACATAATATGGTCTCCTGGTTTTGGGTTTTCTAGGAAAACCCAAAAACCCAGCCGCCCCGCACGGTAACACAGAGCAGGGCGGCTACAGAGAATGTTAAAATTCTCCATTAGCCTCCAGACTGCTGTAATCAGTTTGGCGGTAGCTGTCTATTGCTGTTGGCGCAGCAATGGGCAGTGCAACTAGATTTTTGAGCGACGTGGGCTGCTTCCTCTTTGAGCAAAGCAGCCTTATTTTCACAGCGTAGCCGCAGATGGGGGCCGCCGTCAATCGATTTTAGATTTTAGATTTTAGATTTTAGATTTTAGATTGAGATTTTCGGCGTTGCTGAATTAGGATATGATGAAGTTGTCGTGCGAGTACCAAAAAATAACACTCATTAAAATACAATATTATGCAATGCCCTGAATGTCAGTCAACTCATATTAATAAAAATGGTCATAAAAAAGGCAAACAGAATTATATCGGTGTCAGATGTAAGAGACAATTTATAGATGATTATCAAGCTCAAAAAGGCTACTCCGAAGAAGTGAAACGTGAATGCCTAAAAATGTATGTTAATGGCATCGGTTTTCGAGCAATTGAAAGAGTCAAGAATGTGCATCATACTACAATTATTAATTGGGTAAAACAAGCAGGAAAACTCTTGCCAAATTTTTATGAGCCACAAATAAATCCACAAGTAGGAGAATTAGATGAATTACAAACATTTGTCGGTTCAAAAAAAAACAAGACCTGGATCTGGACAGCAGTAGACCACTTTAAGCCAGGTATTTTAGGATGGACTTTAGGCGACCATAGCGCAAAAACTTTTGAACCACTATGGGATCTTGTGAGTAAATGGAAATGCTATTTTTATGTGACAGATGGCTGTCAAGTTTACCCAAATTTTATTCCGGAGGGAGATCAGATTATTAGCAAAACCTATATGACAAGAGTTGAGGGTGAAAATACAAGACTAAGACACTATTTGGCTCGCTTAAAAAGAAAAACTCTTTGTTATTCTAAGTGTGAACAAATGCTAGGGTATTCAATTAAATTACTAATTCATTATCTAAAATTTGGAGATGTTCCAATTCCCCATCAAAATCCAAAAAATCATTTTCGGCTCCCCTCTCGTATTTTGGCCCGTATCCTACCCTAATTCAGCAACGCCAGAAAAAGCAAGTGCTCTAAGCTGGTCAATTCGTCGCCGAGAAGTATCACTCATTAATAGATTTAAGAAAAGTTTTACAGTTTCAAGGATTTAATGATTATTTACACAGAAAAATAAAGCAAAACTAATTGCTCTAAAATTTCGTTAAGAATGATTTTGCTGTTTATACAAGCATTAAGATTTACGATCGTCCGCATGGACAACAATCTAACAATGCCATAATTATCCAGCTCCAACAGTGTTGTCAGCACTGTTGGGGAAGCCGTAGCTAATCTAGTGGTGAGACACCGGGTTAGCCGCGCCTACCAAACTTCCTAAATACACACGATCGCAGGTTTCCAGCCAATTGTCAACTTTGCATATGTAAAGTTTTGTCGCCTCAGCTCTCCAAAATCACTAAAATCGCCTCAATGGCTGCGAGAGACACTATAGATTTTTTGCACCTGGCTCAGAACTGGCTGAGAATTTTGGCCGGGTCAAGTGTTAATTTCTCCGAAAGGGTGACGGCTGTTTTTCCGACTGTCGGAACGAGCACTCTGCACCAACGTGCGATCGCCTTAGAAACTAGATCGACTTGGATTCAGTAACGCGCTCAACACCGGAAAAAATGTTCCGATTGGACTTGGTGACACGCTCAACATCGGAAAAATTATTCCGATTGGACTCGGTGACGCATTCAACACCGGGGAAATTATTCCGATTGGACTCGGTGACGCATTCAACAGCGGGGAAATTTCGACCACGTGCTCAATCGACTTCTAAGTCGGTCGCGTCAAGCGTTAATTTCTCCCAAAGTGTGGCGGCCGCGGGGAGCAACGGCAGTTTTTCTTACTAAACCATTTCTATAAACGGATGGTATCGAGATATTCCATTTCCATAAACGAATAACAGTTTAGCACTCACGTCACAGCCGATAACCGCTACGCTCATTTTTCGGCGTCAACTTAGAACCGATCGCGATCGGTGACCGCTATGCCCCCGCAATTGATGACCACTTAGCACCGATCGCGATCGGTGAATAACCGCCACCCACGCCGCAACCGATGACCGCTGCGCTAATTTTTCGGCGTCAACTTGTCCGACACAGCCCCTTACTTATAGCAAGCTCTACAGCGTCCAAGCTGCCACTCGAAAAATTTCATCGGCTGCTTGACCTAGTTTTTTGGGCAAATTTTTTAAATTGCATAATATACCATACTTTATATTTTTTTAGTTGTTAACCGGGTATCACCAGACCCGGCGAGCAAGCGAGGGGCGCGGCCGGGGGGGGCGGCCAGCCGTAGCTCCCCCCCCCGGCCCACGTTCTTATTTAAAGAAGGAGTTATTATCCCTAAAAGGGATTTTAAAAGCTATAATCTAGTGCCTTCACTAAATAAAACACACTATTTATTATATATCTTTAGTCTGTCTACAGTTGGCAAAAGTCAAGCGAAACAATTTGCAAATCTTCATTTTTTACCCAGAGATAAGTTAAGCCATCATAAACACAACAACCATCAGGGTCAAACCATCGAGGAAAAGTAAACGCCGCTTGAGTGTGAGTGCGATCGGGATAAGTTACACACCCGCGATAATCACAAAGCAGAATTGTACCTAAGCGGCTATAATCGCGATCGGGATAGTCAACATCAGTTAAAGAAACAACTTTAACAATCGCATCAAGAGGAATCATGTTATTTACACCGTGTCTAGTAGATTGTCTAGTAATTTATCTAGTAAGTTATCTAGTAGGTTGTCTAGTAGGTTATCTAGTAGGTTATCTAGTCGATTGTCTAGTACATCATCTAAAAGATTTATAAGAAATAGGTTAGAAATATTTACTTTTTGTATAAGATATTTGACGAATACGTTTACAAGCATCGTCGGCTGTATACGATTGTAGACTATCAAGCTCTTTAAAAGCAGAACGTAAAGCACGAGTTAGCTTACGAATGTAGACTGATTTTTTTTTCATTATTGCTGTTACAGATAAAAAAATAGAATAAAACCTAAAACAATTAGTAGATATAGCTTTGAGTTTCAACGCCAGGAGCTTCTTAAGTGTAGCTCTAATTATGGATTTTTAAGGCTCAAACTGCGAGCAATAGCCCAATACATCAGCTTTGGATTGCCATCCCAATCATAGAGAGCAAAAGTCGATGTGTAATTAGGATCTATGGCCGCTGCAAACCAAGTCGTGGGAAAATTACCCCACTCTGTAAAAGTTGTCGCGCCCGCTTCAATAGCGACACGATGGAGAAGGTAGGCTTGATGAGCAACAAGAGCATCACGAAAGCGATCAGGGATGACTGACTCAACATGATCGATTAACCTCATGCGTTCAGGAGTAGCCCCGCCATAGGCAATACGCGGTTTCCATAAGCGGCTATATATTGAGAATTCAGTAATTCCCCAGCGAATCTTATGAGTCCGGGCGAATTCACCCAGAGCAGGAATCAGCCAAGGATGATACTGCCACCAGTAGGAATCAACCCACTGTAAATGTATCTGGATGCCAATCTCGAATCGAAGACCGGGATACTTAGCGGCCAAAGCCAAAAACCACTGAGTAAAACCGTCGAGACTTCGGCGATCGGCAAAAAGCATATAAGGTTCATTAATGATGACACGAGAACCCCTAGGAAGTTTAACTAAAAAGCTATCAAGATTTAAATTTACAGAACCATCAAACTCAGAACCCAAAAAATCACGATTGCTAAGATACCAGTCATCAAGCGTAAAACACCGAAAGTTAGCAATTCGAGCATCGCTGAATCCAATCCTATGAGCGCAACAATTTCGGGACTTACACCACTTCTCAAGCCGAGGTGATGGTTGCCGCCAATCTGCCCGAAGTTGGAACTCGGGAATAAATAAATCAAAATCACGCTCAATTTTTGCCCAGGCCGGACGGAAAGAATGATTACGTGGATTAGCATCAGCAAAGATTTTACCCCCAGACACAGCAGTGCCAAATTCAAATAGAGGATTACGTACAAATTTAAACGGTCTAAAATAATACTCAACAGAAAGAGTATAAACAGCAAGTAAAACTAAAGTAAAAAAATTAAAACAAAGACCAATTTTAAAGGAACGAAATATTAATTTTAGATAATAATTCATAATTTATTTTGCCTTTATACTCCAACCAGGACGCCACCCACGGCACTCTGGATCAGTTTGCTCACTGCGCCAATAGCCTTTATCCCATCCTTGAGCTGATTCTAAATTTTCCCAGTCATTATCCTGTAGTCCCCGATATCTATCACCATCAACTAAGTAATAAGATATAGGACGAGTCTCTACGTAAGATTTAGGTAGAAAAGGATTATATTCTATTTTTGGTGGAAGGGTTGGCGCATCCTGAGAAAAAGCAATTATGAAACACCCTTTAGGGTCTGTAAAATTGCCAGAAGGAGAACCCCACAACACTTGAGTCCACACCTTTTTACCGGGAGGACAATCGGGTGAAGAACAAGCAGGATAGGTTTGAAGTTGAGGATTTGGAGGCGGAACAGGAACAGGTCCTGCTCTGTCAGCAGCTTCTCTACGAATTCTCTCCCGATTAGACGAAATACAATGCCAACAAAGAAATCCTATAGAATCAGCAGCACAAATAACCGTACAACCACCGGAAGCTTGAAAAGCTTGTGAAAGAGAATTTAAAGCTGAAATATACCTCTCACTCCAACTTCTAGAAGCAGCTATATAAGGCTGAGAAGCAAGTTGATAAGCCACCATTGCAGCACGATTAGCAGCATCAATTGACCGCATTTGAGCGCGGAAAGCTTCACATTCAGGAGTATTCGAGCCTGCGTTAAAAAACCCAGCAACACTTATTAAAACAGCTACAATTGGCAGCCAAGCACTAACAATGCTACCTAATCCAAAACCAACAACATAAGCTATAGAACGAGCAGAAAGTAAACCGATAGAAGTACCAACAAGTGGACCAGCTTCGGTTATAAGAATACGCAAACCATTAGCAATTTTAGCAAATCTAAGTAACATAAATTTAACGTTTAACCGCCAATTTCCACGCCTTAACCAATCCAGCAATAATCATTATCGGCATACCAGTGCTGTAAAGTACAACCGCAGCATACCTCATAATAGGTGAATTAATTTGGTCGATAGCAGAAATCATCAAAGCCGGAACCCTAATACTATCAGGAGATTCAGGCATTAAATCTAATATTCCTTGAGAAAAAACAGAACCAGTATTTTTATTAAGAATACAATCATATAATTGTAGCTCCTCTTGGGTAAGATTACGCCGAGTAGTATTAGCCAGCCAAAATAGATCAGGATTTGTCTGGTTTTGTGTACCAGTAAAGGAAACAAGCTCTAGAGGTTTATCCTCAGCTCGAATGTCACGAGTGTAAAACGCCTGACACAAGCCGTTCAGGTCTGTTCCTGTCGGCACGTTTCCCATACCGTAAGCCGCGCTAATCATTTCACGAGTGTTGACCTGCACCATCTGAAACACACACCAGGTGTATGTGGGTGGTGGAGGGGGAGGCGTAGAAGTGGCAATATATATCGGCAGCAAAAAAGAAAGCATTTTAGTTAATTACCCATTATAAATTTAATCCCCAAACCCGCAATTACAAAAGGACGAAGGGCATTAACAATCATACCAGGAAGACAGACACGCTGAAATTCCAAGCCACTATTAACCTGAAAGCAACCATCGCCTATCTGATTAAAATAAGCTTGCTCAGCAGCATTAGGAGAGACAATATCTATGGGAAATTTTTGGCTAAATTGAAAGCTTAGCGGAACGGGAGCAGGACAGGTTAACCCGCCAGCAAGCACAGGAGCCTGCGACATGAAAAGAATAAAAGTTGCCAGGCCGACAGCACCAAAAGCAAAAAAATTTGCATTTGAGAGAATAGCTCGGTGTCTAGAACCCATTTTGAGCTTACCCACTTTCAAATTGTTATCCATAAATTCTTGATAGCGTTCGTCGCCCATGTGTTCATGAATCATAGCAAAAGTAGCAGCGTGTTTTTCAATGAAGGCTATCGACCTATCTATATCTAAGTGAAGAGTTGGAGGCGGAACACTAATCGCACCATATTTATAATTTTGAAAAAACTTTGTATTTTCAGTTGCTCTCCTAAAATTTATTTCGCCACACACTACACCGTTAAGGGATTTAGGGTATTGAGCAACGTCAATTGTCGATAATTCCTGCATTATCCAAGAAGCGCGCTCACGTTTAAACTCGATTTCTAGTCTGTCATAGTCCACACCATCAATATTTTTTGCATACATTCTGACAAATTTACTAGACTCACGAGAGCCTAAATATACGGTTGTTGCATCATTAGTTTTACCTATATTAGAAATTCGTTTAACACTTTTATAACCGTGTATCAAACCATCTTCAATAAAAGACTCCCAATTATGAGCATTTAAGCGCGGAATTTGGGGAAGAAAATCCAAAGCAATATCAATCCTATTCCCAGTAAATCCCGCCTCAAGTTTAGAAAAGTACAAAATTGCAGAAATACGAGCAAAATCTAAAGCTGAAACTGTGCGACCGTTTAGATCAACAAAAATCAAAATAGCTTCATCTGTCCCAGCAGGAGGATGCTTAATCCCAACCCAAGACTTTTGAAAATCATATATTTCATGCCAAACCTTGTTAATTGCAAGAAAACTGGTTTCTCGCCCATCCTGCAAAGGCGATTGTTGTTTGCGCTCAAATGGCAAACCTATAAGTTTTAAAAGTTCACGAAAAAAGTTTGCTCTATGAGTTGATACCTGGAAACGGAGCCAATCAATTTTTACGTTTCGGGGTAAAGGTTGGATAACTTGTAGGGGTAAAGGTTGGATAACTTGCATATTATTTAACTAATTTGTTAGGAACATAAAAAGAAACAAAATAGATTGCACACAATACTAAAGGATGTTTAATAGACAAAATAGCACTTAATATTAAACCAAAAAGAAAAAGCAGCGAACCAATTAAAACCTTAAACATTAATTTGTAGGATTTTTTAGTTTCATTATCTAAACGCTTCCAAACTTTAAATTCGCGAGTGGCTAACATATCAATTTTAACTAATCCAGGATAGCTAGCAGCGGGCAACCAATGCCATAATTTAATAAACTGTTTTTGGAGTGGATGAATACCACAAATAGGTATTTCACCGACAAGCTTCCAAGCAATGAAAGGGTCTTCACCTGTAGCCTCATAAATTCTTTTTCTGGTTTTGGTATTTCGAGCAGCTTTATGATAATTATCTAATACTTCTTCTAAGCGCTTAAAAGAATGACCATCATCAATAGCTTGTTGCATTGAAATTTCAGAATCAGTTTTAGGGTCTAATATAAAAGGTTTGTAACCGTAAGCAGTATCAAGAATAACAGCATCATCCTGTTTTTCAAGAAGTCCAAAAGAATCATAAACTCGAAAAGTCTGAGCATCTGCACAACTAATAACACCTTTCCAGTGTTTCTCTGCAAGGACTATCGATTTAATAGGATTCTTGCGAACCTTAGGATCTCGAAACCAAACCTCAAATTCTGATGGTTTAAACTGGTGAACATCCTTGAAAATTAGGCGATCATTGCGGAGCTTATCACACCAGACAGCCAAACCCTCAGCATAGAGGACTTCAGAGCATATCTGATGAATAGAAGAATGCACCTGAGAAGGATATTGTGCTGCATAAATAATGTGTTGTAAACGCTTACGATTATTGGCTACAGCATTAAACGCCTCAGGCGGAAGTGTCCACGACTGACAGCTCGGAGCATAAAGCCCCATTTCATCAAGAATAATTACAGCATCCTTAATCTGCAAGAACTGTGCAAAATTTCTATTAGCACTAACATAATAAATGATTCCATTAGGAATATTTTGCATCAACCATTTGTAATTGTTGATTTTGCAGTAATAAGCCAACTGGATAGGGTCGAGTTGAAAATTACTAACAATTCTCAATCTGTATTTTTCAGCCAGAAGCAAAGCTCTCTGCAACATTAAGAGACTTTTCCCCCGCCCCGGCAATCCGTAAATCGCTGTAAATGGCATAACATCTCCATTAAATTAAGAAATGAAAGACGACCACAAAATGCGATCGCCCTTCAATTTATGACAACCCTGCAAGAAAATCAAACACGGCTAAGAACCATATTAAGAACTCGCAGGGTCGTCATAAAGCCCATCGGGGCAAGCGCCACCCCAAAAGCTGCAAGCCCAATTCCGTCAATCGCTCTAATCATGTTAATGGCGTTGGTAACCCCAGCTTGAATACTAGCAGCAGCACCATCAGCAGCACCACCAGCACCAGCACCACCACCAGGATTAGCAGCATAAGCGCCACCGGAACCCAAAACAAAACCACCAACAGCAAAAACACCAACAGCAACACCAGCAGAACGAAGCGCTTTGTTATGTTGGTCTTGATAGAAAGCTGCTTCTAATGCAGCAAGTTTTTCGGGAGTCAAAGAATTAAAGGAGCGTGGCTCGTCAGGGGGAGCCTGGAGTTTTTCAAGGAGTTGAGCAGTCATAATTTTGAGCGACTAATGAATAGGAAAGAGCTGAGCCGATAACACGAGTAAAATAGAGGCTTAAACCATCAATACCGCCGCCTCTAAACGGTATCACGCAGCAGTATAAACTACTGAAAAAACAGAATTAATCATTTGATAAAAGATGAAGGAAGCGGAACAATGCAACGGTCAACAATCCGCATTTGTGCTGCAAGAATGGAAGAATAAACAATCAAACAGATAACAAGTTGAACCATTAAAAGTAACTTGGTATCAATAACTTTGTCAGGGAGTACGGCGACCCGCTCTACGTAAGAATTTAGGCGCTCTAGAAAGGTCTTCATCAGCGATATAAAAGTACGAGAAAAGAGTGAAGTAAACTACCAAAGCACTGCCTAAAGAAGGAAGTAACAAAGCAGTTGTGTAAAGAGCAATAATTAACATCACGGAGTTAGAAAACGTTTACACAAAACAATAAAGGCATGGGTTGATGTTGCAGCCATTGCACCCCTCATTGCCCAATCCATAGCAAACTCAATAACTGGCTTAATATCATCTCTGATAAAATCCATTGCTTGAGCAGCGCTGGCAGCAGTGCTAGGAGCATTTAACAGATAATAATTAGCAGCATCGAAGAAAAGAGCAAGCATCAAGTTTTCATCCTTATAGCAATTGCAAAAGCTGTTGCTATTGCCATACTACCAAAGTGATCTTCTATAAAATCCTGGGTGGAGTTTTTCATATTGTCCTCAAAAACCTGAGGATCGCCGAGGACTTGCCGCATTCTCTCGACAGCCTCAGCACCTGTAATACGATCGACATTAGCTGCAATTGCTACAGAGCCGAAAGAATTGCCCAGAATCCAAAAACTACAACACTGAACAATAAAAAGTGCGGCCAGACGGCCATCATGACAACCATTAGATCGATACCAGCTTCTACCATTCATCATTCTCCCTTTCAATCAATAAAGAGACGCACTATTCTCAAAATCAATGCTAGGCAAAAAAATTGAGTTAGCAAAATAAAGAGATGCTCCCAAAGAAAACTAACAATCAATGAGATTAAGTCGTCATTAGTTGGGGGTGTTGTCAGTATCACCCTTAATATCATGATGAGAGGTAAGGTTTGGATCATGATACTGCTGATTGAAGGAAGTTTTAAGTTTTTCCCAAAATTTCTGTGTTGCAGCCAAAAGCCCAAAATAAGGGCGGTAAGCTTCATTTGCATCAACAGCGAAACTCATAATCCACGCATCCCAGTAAGCCATAGTATTGCCACCTTGAGAAAAAGCCCCTGGCTTCAAAGCCATGATGAAATTGTAATATTCACCATCCTGAAGATGAGAAACATTCAAAAAGGGGTTAATATTAGCCTTAAGGTTGTAGGGATTGGGAACATTTGAGCTGACCATATCAACGGGCGACTCCATAGAACTGCCGCCAGAAGCTTTAGTTAAAGAGACGAGTCCAGATTGAACATAAGGCAGAAACAAAAAAGCCTTAACAGTCCCACTTTGATTGGGTTCAGTACCTCCCCAACGAGCCCAACAAATAAACAAAGGATATCCGACAACGTTAGTCGTCTTCATTCCTGTTCTAACTGCGACTTCCGATCCTTCTCCAAGACGAAGAATCCGATCCATCACGTCAAGAGGTCTTGCACTACCATTTTGTTGAGGCATCTTGATTAATTCCCTCCCTTATAGCGGCGCCAAATGCGATCGGCCCAGTTTTCTTTAGGTTGCTCAGATTGAGGTGTAGGTCTAGGGGATGGAGAAGGTTGCACAGTTTGAGGAGTTGATTGCCCTTGACCTTGCCCTTGCCCAGAACCAGAAGAAGAGGGAGGGGGATAAATAGGTTGTGGCAAGGTGCCAGAGCCAGACGACGGCTGGGAAGAAGAAGCTAAACCCTGAAGCAGATCAGGTGTAGTAGTTTCAAAACGGGCTGTTTCAGCAACAGGTTCTACAGAACGAAGTATGACATGGGGGGAAGGCTCAATCGGCAAGTTAAAAAAGGTAACAGCCATAAACGGAGTTAGAAGCATAAATTAACCATCAGAGGCAATAAGTCTATCTTGCAACCTATAGATATAAGCAGCAATAGGGTTTTTACGTATCTTTAAGGAAACATATTGCCTTAAGTTAAAACATAGTGTTAACTAGAAAATTAGTAATGTAGGCGAAGAGAGATAAAAAGTTGAAATAAAACCTATGGAAAGAGGAAAAGTTGACATCTTTTTACTAAGAATATTAATGCTTTCGGATAAAAAATTGTGCCTTAAAGAAATAGTAGAAAAAATCAGAGGAATGAACACCAGGAAGCCGCCATCTAGAACAGCCATCTACAAAAGATTGGCGAGCCTCAACACAAAAGACTTAATTAATTTTGAATGGAGTGAAGGCATAAAGTTATATAAAATCTCTGAAAAAGGAATCGAAGATATTTCAGAGTTTACAAACCAATTATTTGGAGCAGAAGTAAGATGAGTCAAAACCAAATCAAATATTTAGCAACATTATTAATGCTCTTAGATCACATAGGGCTTTTGCTAGAAATTAACGAACTAAGATTTATAGGGAGGCTAAGCTTTCCTCTGTTTTGCTGGGTTCTGGCGCGCAACTGGGAAAAGCGGGGAGAAAAAACAGCCGACGCTTTAATAGGTAGGCTGCTATTCTTTGGGATAATTTCACAATTTCCCTATATTTTGTTAGTTAATAGAATAGAGTTAAATGTTTTATTAAGTTTTTTAGTTTGTGTGCTAACTTTCAGCGAAATACACAAAACCAATAAAAAGCTAGTATTACTGCTATCAGGCATGGCAGCAGCTCAATTTTTAAATGTCAGTTATGGATGGTTTTCAATTATTTGCCCACTATTAATGATAAATTTCAAAGGAAACGGAAAAAAAGGGTGGTGGTTTTGTTGGATAAGTGCAAACGTCCTATATACAGTAACGTGCGGATATTTTATCCAGATAGTAGCAACAGTGACACCGCTAATCGTGATGTATCACAACCCAGCAAAAGACAAAAAGCCGGGAGAAATTGAGAAAAACTTTTTCTACTACTTTTATCCCATCCATCTCGCAGGACTAGCGGCACTACGAACAATCCTATGAAATGAAAGGCTCAAGAATCGAACTTGGGGTCAGGGTTCCAGACCCTGTATCGGTAGCCGAAGCCTCAATCTCTCGGTATCCCCTAGCAACCATTTATTAAAGTTCCAACAGCACCAGCTCCTTTCATCAAAATTATAACGCTGGGGATTCACTCTAGCAATAGTTAGAACTCGTAAGGATTATTGTCTGCCTCCGAATCAAAAGGGATGGGGTCAACTTCCGCCTCCACAACAACATCACCCAACCCGTCGGTAGTTACTGCGTTCAAAGCAACTTTCTCGTCAATTATCAGCGTGTATGATGCGGGGTCTATCCCTAATCGCTTTAAAAAGTCCTCCATGCGTCGCAGTTGTTGGCGAGCAATGTTTATTTTATCTTGCAAAATTTGGAGACTTCGCTGCTTATTTTCGCATTTGCGCTCTAGCACTGCCAAATCTAAAACCAAACGATTTTGAGCACTGGCTTCTCTGAGTAACTCATCAATTTGCGCTTTCATAACTGGGTATTCTTGGGACAAGCTATCCACATCGGCGCTAATTTGAACCTCGCCTTGTTTGTCGAGCTGTCCCCAAGAATTAGCTTGATAGGTCGGGACGGAAATTTTAACGTTTAACATCGGCTGTTAATTAATGACAGTATTGAAAAAAGGGGCAACTGCCCCCATATAAAACGATCGCAGTATTCCAGCCACCTTGTCAAGGGTTAACTGTAAAATTTTGCGTTCCCAATGTTAACAGTCGCTGTTGAATCTCCGCCAAAAGTGCCTCTCTTGAGATCAGTTCGTTTGTGGGGTACGGGTTGAACCACATTAAGTCAGGATAGTGGAAATATTGACTCTTATTCTTGACCTTGATTGTTCCGACGTCAATCAGAGCTTGATTAGGCATTAATAACGTGTCAACCCCAACACCTCCACTACTCCAAGGATAATAGCGGTGGAAACCATTGGAAGACTTGATAGCTAGGGCTGTACCATGACCCGCACCCAACAGCTTTAAATTTTTTGCATCAGCCACACAGTAGAATCCATAAGCAAGCAAAACAGTGAAATCAGGATTAACTACCCGCCACTCCCCAATTGTGATGTCACCTTTGCCTGTGGCTTTTTCAACCCAAACTACCGAACTAAAGTTGAAATGATGATCGTAGGCATAATTAAAAATTGGTGGTAGACCCACACGCTCCAATTTTTCGTAAATGTAGTCACGCCTATCCATTTTTGCCCTCCTCAAGAATTTCTAAAATTTTTTCAACATCAGCGAGCGATGCGCTAGGTTTTTTGCGTCTGGCTTTCAACTGGTTGAGCAAGTCGGCCGCTTCTGGAAGTTCGATCGCGATCGGTGCTGAGTTTTGATTTTTCTCAGAGAGTTCTACCTCAATTTCCTCCCGCGAGGCGCGCTCCTTCTCAAGTTGCTCTCTCAAATTTTGCACCGATCGCTCTAAATCCCCGTTCCGTTCCTGAAGCTTCAGCAGTTCCTGGTCTTGCTCTTCTAGTCGCCGAGATTGCGATTGTGATTGCTGCTCCAAAAATTCTATCTCAGCTTGTACCGTTTCCATAAGCGAAGAAACCTCGGTATTTAGTTGTTGCGTTATACTCGCATCTTCTTCTAGGTGAGGTTCTGCCATTTCCATAAATGGTTGAGATTGAAGTTCTGCCGTTTCCGTAAATGAAATGCTACTTTCTGCCAACGCTTCTAGATAATCATTTCGACTCATCCCCAATTTATCGGCTACAGCGGCCAACCACTGCCAAGAGGCATCAGTCAGATTGACAGAACGAACCTTGCGAGGAACCTCTGATTTGAGGGCAAATTTACCTGCAGTATTTCTCACTTTATTGCTCATTTCCGTTTCCATAAATGGTTAATAACTCTATTCAACCATTTCCATAAACGGATGTCAAGGGGATTTGCTAACCATTTCTATAAAAGGTTAGCGACCATACTACTTATCACAATACAAGTTTTTAAAAAGCGATCGGACGTAAGTGTAAGGTAACATCCGATCGCTTTTTAAAAACCTAATAGTTAAGTTATTACCGTTTCTATAAATGGTTAACCTCTACATAACCATTTCCATAAACGGAATGAGGCTATCAATACTTTAATCAATCCTAACACCAGGAGCCAATTAAAAATTCCCCCGGTGTCAAAGACTATTGTCAATAAAGCGCTAGTAAATCTCAATAGTCGGACTTTTTAAGTTCTCCGAAGACTGAATCAACCGCCGTTCGGGCAAAACAGACTCTACATCAGGATATGATTGTTTTCTGACGTACCCCAGAGCCGAAAGCGCGTTCGCTGCACCTCTGACTTGGGCATCCCCGACTTCTAGATATTCTTGCAGGACGGCGAGCGATCGGTGGCCGCTGAGTTTCTGAATAACTCGCAAGGGGATGCCGGCGTTGCTCATTTGAGTCAGGGCAGTTCTCCTGAAACTGTGGGTGCTAAATCCTTCCATCCCCACTCGCGAGCAAGCGGATGCCAAGATGTGGCTGGCAGCTTCCGGGTGCAGGTGCCGCCAGTGGTGGTTAGTGTGGCGGCCTGGGAATAAATAAGTGACCCCGGCGCTCGACTGCCAAGCCGCAAGCAGCGATCGCAAGTCTTCGATAACGGGGATGGTTCGCGTCCCTAGTTTTCCTTTGGTGTTGCCTTTGCGGATGATTAGTTCGGGTCTGACCCGACCGTTGGTTGCGTAAACATCCTTGGTCAAGAGCGAGCAAGCTTCGGCAATTCGGCAAGCTGAAAACAGGCACACGCCAAACAAGGTGCGATCGCGATCGCTCTGCAAACCATCGTTAAACAGCAACTCAATTTCATCCGAGGTCAGCACCGAGGCCTGACCATGACGATCAATTTTCACTACCACGTCCCTAACTCCTTGCAGCAATTAAATATCATATTGGAACTTCCCAGGGCATCTGCTCAGGGAAAAAACATAAGCTGAGCCAAACAACCTGACAGTAAGACTTTTGAATGGTCGCAAAAATTCCCCCAGGTGTCAAAATTCCAGTCAAAGAGCCATTTCTATAAACGGTCGAAATTCCCCCGGTGTCAAAATTCCAGTCAAAGAGCCATTTCTATAAACGGTTAAGAATCTCCCCGCGGTGTCGGGATTAATCTAATCTAGGACGGTCAACTTCAGGGCTTGAAATTCGGTGGTTAACTAAATTTTCCGCAGATCGCAAAACAGCATAGAGATCACTCGCCCTCCCCTCATACCTTCGCGCTCTTGCCAGTCAACTTTGCAACTGATGCTAGTGTGAATTTCAACGATACGGCCGTGCCAGTTGTAGCCCGAATTTTCTGGATTATTGCCTGCCACTCTGTCTCCGACTCTAAAGGCTTTGAGCGGGTCAGAGCAGGGAATTCCTGTGAGCAGTTCGGTCAACTTTTGCTTGTCAGTTGCCGAGAGTTTAGAGAAAGAATTGCAAAAATCCAAAAGAATTGGTGAAATTGCGTCGCCATCGTCGCCACCCCTCTGTATAAGGGTTTTTGCGTCGCCAACTGCGTCGCCAGTATCTTTTGGCGGCGCAGTTGGCGACGCAGTATCTCTTACTGTGTCTACTGGCGACGATGGCGACGCAGTTTTTACAGTTTTTGCAGAATCTTGCACAAACCCAATCCCAAGTAAATATCTTTGCCCTCGTCGGTCTATTTCATCCCGCTCGTTATGTCGACACACTTGAACTTTTGGAAAAATCTCGCTAAACCTTGCTGACAACTGGTTTATAGCCTTTACAGGAGCATCATACTTATTAGAAAGTTCATTCCAAATCAGCTTCTCCTTACCCTTGCCGTCATATTCTCTCTCTAAAATCCCAGCATTCTCATACCAGTTCTGCAGCTCCTCCCACAAATCTTTAACCCAAACTCGACCGCCAGACTGAACCTCTAAACCAACTTCGCGGGCGAACTGCCAAAGGTGACGACTTTCCTCCTGAGCCTTTTGCATGGCGTCCCTGGTTGCCTTGTAATCGATACCCTCAACAAGCAGCAGTGGCAACCGCTCTAGCAACTTGTTAAGCATCGCAGGGGCAACTTGCTCAAGGATAAATTTTTCATCATCCTTAAAACGTGGGTCAGCTTCCAATTGCCCCTCAGCAGTGATCGCATTGCGAATATAGGTTTTATCAAATCTCAGAATGCCGTAACGGTCATCTATGGCAGATGTTCCCCCAGTAATAGATGGAAGTTTGTTGCAATTGGCAAAAAAGATAGCGGTCGGCTTGTACTCGTAACTATCCTTGCCCTTACGCTCAATATCGATCGGGTCGCCCGTAATGAACTGCTTAAGGCTCTGGATGCTGTCGAGATCTACTTTTGCAGTATTTTCAGAAGCCCAATTACAAAGACTCCCCTCAATTCCTGCCAGAGTGAACTTGCGACCATTGTCATAAGACTTGAAATCAGACAAGGATTTGCCAGTCATCCCATTTCCATAAACGACTGCGAGAACTGCGCGTAAAGTGTCTTTACCGTTCGAGCCTTCGCCGTGACAAAGCAAACCTTTCACACCTCGACCCGTCAGCTTTGAGCGCACGAGTTTCAAATTAAGTGCAGCGGCAGCAGTTCGCAGGAAGATTTCTCGCTGGGACGGTTCCAAGCATTCCAAAAGGCGATCGCAATCCATCATGTCAATGTTGGGGTCATACTTGCAGCCAACATAGGTATAGACTTCTCTTGAATTATGAGGCATCCAAAAATGGGAACCATCACAATTAATCCGGAGTACACCATTAGAGCAATTGAGTCCATCTGGATTAATAGTGTTAGGGTCTACTGCTACAGCCCAGAGCACAGAGCTATAAACCTCGTTGACACTGGCAGAGTTAGCCCGATTGCAGCGATGTTTCCCCTTCACCAATTCAGAGTAGGTGCTCAACCAATTAAAAATGCGCCGCTTCTCTGTAGCTTCTAATCGCAGCTCATAATGAGTACCCGTGAATTCCAGAAGCTGTCCCGCTACCGATACCCAGTACCCCCCTGTATACAGCGCTTTAATAGCTTTTTGAACATAGTTTTGCTCTAGAGCGAACGCAGTGTCTGAAATATAATCGTTTGTGTTATCAATAGACTCCAAACGTACTACATTTTTACACGTGCGCGGGTGAAGAGTTAAAGAATTTAGTATGTCTTGGGCGGTAAGTTTTTTCTCATCAATCCAATCTTTGACATCTAATCCCTGACTCCTAGGTAAATTGTCCCAAACCCAAGAGTCGGGATAGCAGTAAAGCCATTGAGCCTCTGAGAAGTGCTGAGAAATTTTAGCCGCATCCTCAACGCCAGGGCTGTCACGATCTGGGCAAATAACAACCTTCGCACCCTGTAAATCGCTTGTGTCAGTGCTTCGCCATTTTCCAGCGCCGCCAATGCTAGTGGTAGCGACCAGACCTAAAGCCCAAAGAGCATCAACACACTGCTCACCATCAACAATAAAAATCTGCTGATTGTTTGCGATCGCCTTTCGGACATCGGCATAACGATAAATCGGGATGCTGGCACGTTCAACGTCACCTAGTCCCATTACCCACTTGTTTTTATCTTTGTCCCAGTGCTGCTGCTTAATGTCCTTCTTGCGACCGTCACCAAAATCAACCCGACGCACTCTGACAAGTAGAGAGCCGTCGCGGTCTGGATATTCCCAGTAGCGAGTCTGAGCGGGGCGGATAGCTTTCTTTTCTTGGGCGGGGGCGTAATAAAAGTGACCCCCTTGATCACACTTGGTGGTTGCTTCCCAACCCGTAGCGGGGGGTTGGTCGCGATTGCAGACTGAAAGCTCGCCGATGCTATAACACCAGTCGGGCTTGCCACAGTGAGGACAAAGATTTTCCTTAGAGACTTGGAGTGGTTTTGATGCAGAATTTGATGTATTATTAAAATACATGGATTTAGCCCATCCTCTGGACGGGTTGAAAGTTTATAAATCCAAAAAGCCGTTGCGGAGTAGGTTCCAATTACAAGCAGCGGCTTTTTGGCGTTTAGGGCTTAAGCATATGAAAATAGGTATTTAAACCCAAAAGTTTCCATCCCTTTTGTTCCCAAATTCGCTAATCTTGAATTTTACCTCAAGTTGGCTAATGGATTTGATAGTGCTAATAATTAGGGCAGATTTTTTGGGTCTACAGGGTCAAATCGTAGACTATCGAGCATTGTATCCAGTGTTTCACCATCGACAAAATAAAGTTCTAAAAGAGCTTCCCAAGTAGAAGTTTTAGAAAGTTTACCAAAATGCTGGGCATCTTCATTGGTCAAACCATAAGAAAAAGGGCGTTGCTGAATTAGGATATGATGAAGTTGTCGTGCGAGTACCAAAAAATAACACTAATTAAAATACAATATTATGCAATGCCCTGAATGTCAGTCAACTCATATTAATAAAAATGGTCATAAAA
>MWWE01000042.1_pt1 | contig 17816 bp, 11 predicted proteins | sample 1047301 | NCBI WGS metagenome assembly MWWE01 (sample SAMN06349973, study PRJNA376086) | soil metagenome | isolation source: MS1-1 sample Antarctic (ecotone) soil | place: Antarctica
CCCCCGGACAATACATCAAAAGCCAGTTTGCCTGCATAATCTTCTGCAATCTGCACCATTACTTTACTAAAACCATAGCACCATCCGCAATACGCATCATAGCAGTAATATATTGTTGGGACATTTTCTTGTTCGGTCATAATTTTAATTGTTGAAATGGGTTTTGGAGATTAGGTATCGGGTATCAGATATCAGCCTTCAGAAATCAGATATCAGCGATTTAACCGCAAAGTGCGCTGAGAAGCAAAGGAAACGCAAAGTAGAAACTCTAAAATTCTTTGCGCCACTTTGCGCTGCTTTGTGAACTTTGCGGTTACAACATCAGACATCAGCATTAATTATTAAACAACATCATCTTCATTATACTCTACATGCACATCTACATATCTACACATTTGCATATTCGCACATTTGCACATCTTCAAATTATCAAATTATCAAATTGCACCCTAATGCGCTTCCAACCAATTATCACCCACACCTAATTCGGCAACAACAGGTATGTTATTGGGTAATGCCATAGCCGCTTCCATACAACTTAAAATAACAGGTTTTATTATTTCCACTTCTTCTTTTACTACATCAAACACCAGTTCATCATGCACCTGTAATATCATTTTTGATTTGAATTGCTGTTCTTTAAAGGCACTATGAATTTTTACCATGGCGAGTTTGATCATATCAGCAGCTGTTCCCTGGATAGGTGAATTAATAGCATTGCGTTCTGCAAAACCACGTACTGTAAAATTCCCGGAATTGATATCACGTAGCCAGCGCTTCCTGCCCAGCAAAGTCTGCACATAACCATGCTCACGTGCAAAATTGATCATGTTGTCCATGTATTGTGCAATGCCTATAAATTCTCTTTTATAATTATCAATAATAGTCTTTGCTTCGGTGCGGCTGATGCCTAAATTTTCTGCAAGTCCAAAAGCACCTTGACCATAAACAATTCCAAAGTTTACACTTTTGGCTTTATAACGCATTTCCTTTGTAACTGCTTCTTCAGCCACATTATACACTTTAGCAGCTGTTGCAGTATGAATATCTTTATGTAATAAAAAAGCTTCGCTCATATTCGGGTCGCCACTGATGGCAGCAACAATCCTTAATTCTATTTGAGAATAATCTGCACTTACAAGAACATGTCCTTCATCGCGTGGAATAAATGCTTTCCTTATTTCTCTTCCTCTTTCTGTACGTATAGGAATGTTTTGAAGATTAGGATTGTTACTCGAAAGCCTGCCTGTAACTGCAACCGCCTGTGCAAAGGTTGTATGAACACGACCTGTTTTTTCATTGATCAACAAAGGCAGCGAATCAACATAAGTTGATTTTAATTTGGTGTATTCCCGGAATGCTAAAATATTTTCAGCAACCGGGTGTTCATGAGACAGTTTACGTAAAACATCTTCACCTGTTGCATATTGACCGGTCTTGGTTTTTTTTGCTTTGGGGTCCAGTTTTAGTTTTTCAAAAAGCACTTCACCAAGTTGTCGCGGAGATGCAAGGTTAAACCTTACTTCAGCAGTTTCGTACACTTTTTCTTCATGAATTTTTGCTTCAGTTTCCAGCACTCTTGAATATTCATGCAAAAAACTAATATCAATTCTCACACCTTCATATTCCATATCGGTTAATACAGGTACAAGTGGATTATCTACTTCATCAAATACTTTCCGCACTTCGCATTGCTGCAGCATGGGTTCAAAAACTTTTTTAAACTGGTAGGTTACATCGGCATCTTCAACTGCATATTCTTTTATTTTTTCTACCTCCACATCTTTCATGCATCCCTGGTTCTTTCCTCTTTTGCCTATCAATTCTTCAATATGAACGGGTTCATAATTCAGGTATTTGGCACTCAACCAATCCATGTTGCTTTTTCCATCAGGCTCAATTAAATAATGTGCTAACATGGTATCAAATAATTTTCCTTTTATTTCAAAGCCATACCATTTCAGCATCAATAAATCATACTTAAGGTTATGTCCTACCCATGTTTTGCTTTCATCATTAAAAAGATGTTGAAATCTTGAAAGTGTATTTGTTGTAGATGTTCTGTTTTCACAATCAACAGGAACATACCAGCCACTACCTTGTTGTATAGAAAAACTTAATCCCACCATGTCGGCTATATTAGCATCAATATCTGTTGTTTCTGTATCAAATGAAATTTCATCACTTTCTTCCAATGCTTTAATTAATTTTTCAAATTCACCTTCACTTTCTACCAAATCATATTCATGTGGTGTATTATTAATATTGTTTGCAGGTTGCACTACCGAAATAACAATTGGCTCCTGTACGCCTCCTACAGCATTTCCAAAAAGATCTGCCTGTACACCCAGTTTTGATTTAGTACCATCGGGTTCTTCACCAAACAATCTCCTGATAACTGTGCGGAATTCCAGGTCATTTAAAATTTCTTTTAGCGCATCCTTATTCCATTCTCTTAAACAAAAATCTTTTTCATGAAATTGTACGGGAACGTCTGTAATGATGGTTGCTAATTTTTTAGACATAATAGCATCAGCTTTCCCCTTTTTTATTTTTTCTCCAACAGCACCTTTTATGTTTTCAGCATTCCCTAATATGTTTTCCAATGAACCATATTCACCAATAAGTTTACATGCAGTTTTTTGTCCTATTCCGCTTATCCCCGGTATATTATCAACAGCATCCCCCATTAACCCAAGCATATCTATTACCTGGTCCACCGATTTTATACACCATTTATCGCATACTTCTTTAGGTCCTAAAATTTCTACATCACCACCCTGGTATCCAGGTTTGTAAATTTTTATTTTATCGCTGACCAGTTGTCCATAATCTTTATCCGGTGTTACCATAAATACTTCATACCCCAAACATTCAGCTTGTTTACTTAATGTGCCAATTACATCGTCTGCTTCATATCCATCGCTTTCGATAATAGAAACATTTAACCCCCGTAGTATTTGTTTTATATCCGGAATGGCAGTTGAAATATCTTCAGGCGTTTCCTGGCGGTTTGCTTTGTAATCAACATAATCTGTGTGTCTTTCTGTTGGAGCTGCAGTATCAAAACACACTGCCATATGCGTTGGCTTCTGGTTGTTTATTAATTCTAAAATGGTATTGGTAAACCCAAATTGGGCATTTGTATTTTTTCCTTTTGATGTAATGCGGGGGTTGCGAATAAGTGCATAATAAGCTCTGAAAATAAGAGCATATGCATCAAGCAAAAACAGCTTCTTCTCCATGGTTGCGAAGGTAAGGAACAAGCATTGGCTAAAGGATCAAAAAAACTGCAAACCCTGCATATAAGAGCAGGGTTTAACAATGATAGTAAGGATCGTATATATTTAAAAAGAGATTATAATAGCATCCCTTTGTTTGTCTGTGGTATCTTCTTCCCGATTAATAACATCTATGCTATTAAAAGCTATATAATGCTGAAGTGAAATAATTTTTGCAGTTTCTATTACTGTATTGTCAGAAACTTTGGACTTATCATGACCCGCTGCAAAGCGGTTACGAGATAAAGACAAAAACCTGTTGCCAAAAAAATGAAAAACTTTATACATGTGCTCTATAATAATGCACCTCTAAAATAAACTGCTGCTATGAGAGGATGATGCAAGAGTCGCATCTTTTTTTTAATAAAAGGTATTTATCCTAACCAGGTATTAGTATAACTACTAAAAGAGACCTACTTCATCCCCTCAAGCTTTTTCTGCAAGGCAAACATCTCATCTCTCAACCTTGCTGCTTCCATAAAGTCCAGGTCTCTTGCAGCTTTTTCCATTTCTTTTTTTGTTTTTGAAATGGCTTTTTCTACCTGCGGAAGTGTGGTATAATCAGCATCATTTTCAGCAGCCTTGGTTATTAATTCATCCACCGCATAAGGTGAATGTGGGTCATAACCTTTAATATCCAAAACAGATGTTTGCGCCATAATCTGTTCTTTTGATTTGAAGATTGTTTTAGGAGTTATATTATGTGTTATGTTATAAGCCACCTGTTTCTCTCTTCTCCTGTTGGTTTCATCCATGGTTCGCTGCATGCTTTCGGTAACCTTATCTGCATAAAAAATTACCAACCCTTCTACATTTCTTGCTGCCCTGCCGGCTGTTTGCGTTAATGATCTTTCATTCCTTAAAAACCCTTCCTTATCTGCATCTAAAATTGCCACCAAAGAGACTTCAGGAAGATCCAAACCTTCTCTTAATAAATTAACTCCTACCAAAACATCAATATTTCCTAAACGCAGGTCGCGTAAAATTTCAATCCGCTCTAATGTGTCAACATCGCTGTGAATGTATTTTGAATTTATATCAATACGCTTCAGATATTTATCCATTTCCTCTGCCATGCGTTTGGTAAGTGTGGTCACCAAAACACGGTCGCCTTTTTTTACACGCTTATCAATTTCATCAAGCAGATCATCAATCTGGTTTACACTTGGTCTTACTTCTATTGGTGGTTCTAATAATCCAGTTGGTCTTACTACTTGTTCTACCACTACACCTCCTGTTTTATCCAATTCATAATCACCCGGTGTGGCACTTACATAAATTACCTGGTTCATCAAACCTTCAAATTCATGAAAGTTAAGTGGCCTGTTATCCAATGCAGATGGCAAGCGAAATCCAAAATCAACCAGTGTTAATTTCCTGCTTCTGTCACCTCCATACATACCACTTACCTGTGGTATGGTTTGATGGCTTTCATCAATCATCGTGATATAATCTTTCGGAAAATAATCAAGCAAACAAAATGGTCGTGTACCGGGTTTACGCCTGTCAAAAAATCTTGAATAGTTTTCAATGCCATTGCAATAGCCCAATTCCCGGATCATTTCAAGATCGTATTCAACTCTTTCTTTTAAACGCTGCGCTTCAATATATTTTCCAACGCTTTTATAATACTCCACCTGTGCATTCATTTCATCCTGTATCTCATACATCACATTTTGAATCATGTCTTTGGGAGCTACATATAAATTAGCTGGAAATATAGCAGCATGATCAAGTTTTTCAATTCTTTTGCTCGATTGTATTTCAATTGATTCAATTTCTTCTATTTCATCTCCAAAAAATGTAACACGATAACCATAGTCCAGGTAGGGCAGGTTAACATCTACGGTATCACCTTTTACCCGAAAGGTTCCGCGGGTAAATTCAATAGATGTTCTGTTATAAAGCGAATTCACCAAAGCATGTAAAAAGCCTTGCCTTGAAGTTCTGTCGCCTCTTGCAATTCTAATAATACCGCTTTCATAATCAGTAGGATTACCCATACCATAAATACAACTAACACTGGCAACCACTATAATATCTCTTCTTCCGGAAAGTAAACTTGTCGTTGCACGTAACCGAAGTTTATCCAGTTCTTCATTAATGTTCAGATCCTTTTCAATATAAGTATCGGTAACCGGCATATATGCTTCCGGTTGGTAGTAGTCGTAATAGGAAACAAAATATTCTACTGCATTTTCAGGAAAGAACTGTTTGAACTCCCCATACAGCTGTGCCACCAGGGTTTTATTATGCGTCAGTACCAGCACCGGTCTTTGTACCTGCTGAATAACATTTGCCATAGTAAAGGTTTTACCCGAACCGGTTACACCTAAAAGTACCTGGTTCCTTTCGCCCTGTAATATTCCTTCCGTCAACTCTTGTATTGCAAATGGCTGATCACCTGCAGGTTCATATGGTGCAAAAAGTTTGAAAGGCATAATCAAAAAATTAATTCAGCAGGAGATGCTGAAAATCCAAAACGATTGCTAAGATATTGATGTTTAAGTGATAGTATTTCTCTTTAAAAAACTGAAAGGATTTGGCAAGGAGTTTGGGTTTATATTAACGATTCTATCCTTTGAAAATAATGTACCCGTGATTCTTAACTTATAAAAATAAATACTACCCATAGCCATGTAAAGGCTTAGTTTTAAATCCCGCCTCAGGTTGGCAAGCCCGAAAGCGGGATTAACTTTTTATGCCGATTGCAGTTCCTTAATTTTTTCTCTGATTTTATTTTCAATTTCATTTGCTAATTCTACATTATCATGCAGTAATTGTTTTACAGATTCCCTGCCTTGCCCAAGCTTATCTGTATTATAGCTGAACCAGCTTCCGCTTTTTTGAACAATACCCATTTCAACACCCGTGTCCAAAATTTCACCAACCTTAGAAATGCCTTCTCCGAAAATGATATCGAATTCAGCATGACGGAAAGGTGGTGCCACTTTATTTTTTACAACCTTTACTTTAACCCTGTTTCCAACTGCTTCTTCCCCATCTTTAATCTGACTCATTCTGCGAATATCCAATCTTACAGAAGCATAAAATTTTAAAGCGTTTCCACCTGTTGTTGTTTCAGGGTTACCGAACATAACACCAATCTTTTCACGAAGCTGGTTAATAAAAATGCAGATGGTATTTGTTTTTGAAATTGTTGCTGTGAGTTTTCTTAAAGCCTGCGACATTAACCTTGCCTGCAAACCCATTTTGCTGTCTCCCATTTCACCTTCCAATTCACCTTTTGGTACAAGAGCCGCTACAGAATCAATAACCACTACATCCAATGCTCCTGATAAAATCAGGCGATCAGCAATTTCAAGTGCCTGCTCACCATAGTCAGGCTGAGAGATCAGCAGGTTGTCAATATCTACACCAAGCTTTTGAGCATAAGCACTATCGAAAGCATGTTCTGCATCAATTATGGCACACATGCCTCCTTTCTTTTGCGCTTCGGCAATTACATGAATAGCAATAGTTGTTTTACCGGAACTCTCAGGTCCGTAAATTTCTACAACACGGCCCTTGGGTAATCCACCTATACCCAGTGCAGCGTCTAATCCAATAGACCCGGTGGAAATAACTTCCATAAGGTACTCGCCTCTCTCGTTCATCATCATTACACTTCCCTTACCAAAATCTTTATCGATTTTATCCATAGTAAGTTTTAGCGCCTTTAATTTTTCAGTATTTGACATGTTTAAGTATTTAAAAAAGTAGAAGAAATGACGGTTCGAATATAGTTTTTAACAACGGTCATTTCATTAAAAATTATCAACAGGTAAAACTAATATATTTAGCAAACAATTGCAAAAAAATTTAGGTTTATAAATAGAATATCTAAATCACATTGCCCATTGAAATCCTAAACCACAAATTTGTTAAAGAAAGTTTTCAAATGTCCCGGCACTATCACCCTTCTCGGAACTTGATTATATTTGAATCTCAAATTAAATTCATGAAAAAGCTACTTCTTTTCTCTGTTCTTTTTATTGCCATTACTGCAAATGCCCAGGATGCTGATGCCATTAAGCCTGCCGCCAAAGGTGTAGTTTATGGAACTACTGTAATAGAATCAGATGATGTTATCCCTGTTTCTGACCTGGAATCAAAGATGACCAACGGAGGTTATCAGGGTAAGGTGAGTGGTAAGGTAACCGAAGTTTGTAAAACGATGGGGTGCTGGATTAAAATTGAAAAAGCTGATGGTACGGCATTGATGGTTAAATCAAAAGAGCATGGATTTTTTATGCCCCAGGATCTTGTTGGAAGAAATGTGGTAATTGAAGGAACAGCAAGTGTAAAAGAAGTTTCAGAAGACAAACGCAAACATTTTGCTGAAGATGCAGGAAAGTCCAAAGAAGAAATAAAAAAAATTAAAGGCTCAGTAAAAGAAGTTCAATTTGTAGCAAGTGGCGTTAAAGTAGTTGACTAAAAAACTTTTTTTAATATTGATCCCGCGATTGCGGGATTTTTTTTGCCATCAGGCGAATGATTTTTTTAATCAAAGCTTTTATTCTTAGCTGCCACACCTTCATTCAGTAATTTTATTAAACAAACTTGCTCATATGAAATCATATTTCCTTTTACTAATAGCATTTCTATTTATAAGTTCATGTGGTACCAGAACTTCTAATAATGCACCACCAGAACATAATAATTATGTTACTCAAAGATTAGCGGCTTATGCCCCGGTTCAATTAACAGCTAATCTTTCATCGCTTACTCAAAATGAAAGACACATGTTGCCTCTCCTGATTCAGGCTTCCCAAATCATGGATAGTTTGTATTGGCTGCAAGCTTTTGGCAACAGCGAAAGTTTATTATCGCAGGTGCGTGATGATAATACCAGGCGGTTTATAGAAATAAATTATGGGCCATGGGACAGGCTGAATAATGACACCCCTTTTATAGAAGGCGTGGGTCCAAAACCTTTAGGTGCTTCTTTTTATCCTGCTGATATTACCAAAGAAGAATTGGAGAAGTCAAATGTGAATGATAAAATGGGTCAATACTCCATTATCCGAAGAGATGCGGGAGGTAATTTAATTTCTATTCCATACCATGTTGCCTATAAAGAACCACTTGAAAGAGCTTCGCAATTATTGAAGCAGGCAGCCGGTTTAGCAGAAGATACAGGTTTGAAAAACTATTTGAATTTAAGAGGTGATGCACTGACTACAAGCAATTATACGGCAAGCGATATTGCCTGGATGGACATGAAAAACAACACTATTGATGTTATCATTGGACCTATTGAAAATTATGAAGACCGGCTTTATAATGCACGCAATGCATTTACATCTTATGTTCTGATTAAGGATAAAGAGTGGAGTCAAAGGTTGGCAAAATATGTAGCTATGTTACCACAGCTTCAGGAAGGTTTACCGGTTGATGCAAAATATAAAAGTGAAAAACCGGGTGTTGAATCTGAGTTGAATGCATATGATGTAATTTATTATGCAGGGCAGTCCAATGCGGGATCAAAAACTATTGCTGTAAATCTGCCAAATGATGAAGAATTACAAAAAACAAAAGGCACAAGACGATCACAGTTAAAAAATGCTATGCAGGCAAAATTTGATAAAATCCTGATTCACATAGCACAAGAATTAATCGACCCTTCACAATTACAAAATATAACTTTTGATGCTTTTTTTTCTAATGTAATGTTTCATGAAGTGGCACATGGTTTAGGTATAAAAACAACTATAAACGAAAAGGGTACTGTAAGAGCTGCATTACAGGAACAAGGTTCTGCCCTTGAAGAAGGTAAAGCAGATATTTTGGGTTTATATATGGTAACCAAATTAGTTGAAGGAGGTGAATTGCAGGGAAAGCTGGAAGATTTTTATACCACCTATATGGCGGGCATATTAAGATCAGTGCGCTTTGGCGCTTCATCTGCTCATGGAAAAGCAAATATGGTAAACTTTAATTTTTTTGCTGAAAAAGGTGCATTTGAAAGAACAACAAAAGGACACTACAAAGTAAACTTTGATAAATTCAGAATAGCCATGAATGAACTTTCTGCACTTATACTAAAATTACAGGGTGATGGAGATAAAGCCGGAGTTGAAGCACTAATGAAAGAAAAAGGTGTCATTCAGCCGCAGTTAAAGGCAGACCTGAATCGTTTACAAGAAAAGGGGATTCCTGTAGATATTAAATTTGAACAAGGTATTAAAATATTAAACCTTTAAAAAAGCGGGTAATATAAAAGCAATAAGTATTTTTATAAAGCCATAGCAGCATCCATATAATTTTCTTTGTATAAGTGAATTATAATGCTTAAATTACCCCTGCTTGCACAAAACTAAATTTTATGAGTCTCACAGTTAAAGGTTCTTCAACCACAGAAAAAGCACTTTTTGATAAAAACTTAATTAAAAAAGGTGCTGCCATTATAAGAGCAATAAAACATCCTTTCAGACAGGAACTTCTTGCTTTTATCAAAAAAGAAGGTCGTATTAATGTATCACGAATTTACAACCAGTTAAACCTTGAACAATCTGTAGCATCGCAACATCTTGGCATTTTAAGAAGAGCGGGTTTTGTAAAAGCTGAACGCCAGGGTAAAATCATTTATTACACAGTCATTCAAGACAGGATCAGGGAATTGGACGGTCTAATAAAAACACTTGTTCAGGAAGATTAATCCATTAAAAATATTGGCCTTCAACTACAAGAACTAAAAGTTTCCTGACTGACAGAACTACACCTTTTAAAAAATATGAAAATTATTATTACAGTTTTACTGAGCTTTTTATACTTAAATTCTTTTGCTGCTTCCGTACCCCCTACGATAGACCCGGCACCGGCTGTTTCTAAAACGGTAATTGATCAATGGCCATCTTCTAAAGTAAGTGAAGGTAAAAAACTTAATTTTTTTCAAAAACTTCAAGTAAAGTTTGTTCAAAAAAAACTGGCAAAAAGATTCAATGAAGAAGGAAAATCTAATACACAAACTTTAAGTACACTTGCTTTAATATTTGGAAGTATAGCGCTTGTTGCCATTTTTACTCCGGCATCAATTTTAGCCCTCCTGATGGCACCGGCTGCTCTTGTTTTAGGAATAATAGCAACGGGCAGAAAAGACCATACAAAAAGTTCAAGGACAAAAGCTTTGTTAGGATTGATTTTTGGAGCCACCACTATTGCTATTGCACTTATGGCCATCCTGCTTTTCGTTGCATTTTGGGGTTGATATTGATAATCCTGTGCCCTTTCATACATCTTATTCTTTAGGCACAGATTTAGCATTCTTACTACATACTATTTATCTGCAATTACCCTAATTGAAAATTTTAAAGCCATATAACCTGTGCTTTAGCCTAAAAGAAGTGATATGAAAAAGGTTTTCCTCCTGCTCCGTGATAATAACCAATTGGGACCTTTTACAATTGATGAATTATTGCAACATAAATTGACTACAGATGATTTAATTTGGGTAGAGGGCTATAGCCTTGCCTGGTCACATCCTTCAGAACTAGATTTGTTAAAATTATCTGTAGCAGAAACTACTTTTAATTCGGATAGGAAACCCACATTACCTCCTGATTATAAAACATTAGAAAATAAAAAACATCACAATGAAAATTCTGATGTTTTAAAAAATAAAAAAAAGAGGAAATGGGCTGATGAGGACATCGAAGGAAGAGCAGAAGAAATCAGGAGAAGGACATTGGAATATGTTTCAAAACATCATAACCAGGCAACATCACCTCTTATCACCGATGATCATATCAGATCTTATGTAAAAAATCCGGATATAGATTTTGTAGTTCATAAAAGATCAAAAGGCTTATCTCCAAATTTTATTGGCGCTGCCTTAGTTGCCCTGATGTTATTAGCAGGCTGGTATGGTAAGGACAAATTATTTATTGCTCAAAATGGTTCTGATATAGTAACTACCCAGGCTGCTACTCCCATGGTGATACCTATTTCGTCTGCGGTAACTATGCAGCCCAGTCAAAATGAATCTGCAGCATTTATAGATGAGGAAATTAAAGATTCCCTAATGGTTGAAGAGCCCCTGGAAACTTATAATATTGTCACTCCTGCTCCAAAACCGAAAGAACAACCCGCTGTTGCATCAACAGTTGATTTTAAAGATCAATCAATTGAATCAAAAGTTAAAATAGAAAAACAACCGGTAAAAGAAATAGAAATACCGATAAAAGAAACGGTCACTGTTCAAACAAAACCGGATTCTATAAAAGCAAAACCGGATTCTTCTACAACAAAAACCGAAAGCAAGCCTAAGGAAGAATTAGAAGAAGCTGAAGACAAAAAGAAAACATTAGGTCAGGCTATTAAAAGCATCTTCAAAAAGAAAAATAAAAATACCGATAAAGAAGAGGAAGATGAAAATGATAACTAGTTGTTTAAATATTTATAATCATTAGCTATTTTTCTTTTCACAATATTTTTGTAGATCTGTCTAAAAGCAGCATATAAATGGCATGTTTAATAAATTTGAATAAAAGTTTACATAGCTTGTGTAGTTACAATTTTCCTTATTACATTATTTAAAATACACTTGCTTTAAACACAGCCTTTTGCAGAACCTTTCCTCATATAAAAAAAGAATTTTTACCCTTGTTATTGTAATTGTCATAATTGCGGTTGTTGGTTTTCTATTACACATATGGTTTGTAAATAATGCCCGCAATGTTCTTAAACAAGTTGTTCATTCACGTTCCGACGGCAAGCTCAGATTGGAAGTATCTCAGCTGCGTTTCAATTTTTTGACCAGCGAACTTGGCATCAAACAAGCAACGTTATTTAGCACAGACACTATCACTCAAAACACTACTTATAATGTAAAATTTTCAAAACTATCCATACAGGTGCGCTCTTTTTTGCCTCTGTTGTTTAAAAAAAACCTGTCCATTGATTCAATAAAAATTGATAACCCTGATGTGGTGATAACACAATGGCGGGTAGATACAGTTGCAACTACTATAAAAAGAGACCTCTCTATTCCACAGGAGATGGGAAAAATATATAACTCCATGTTGGATGCATTGGAAAGTTTTGGTATCAGGAGAATCCAAATAAATAATGCACGTCTCAGCCTGATAGATAAAATACCACCCACCTCTGATCCTGTAGTTATTTCTGATATATATTTTGATCTTGTTCGTATACCATCTACCCTTAAAAGAGATGAATTTGTTGAGAATGAACATTCGGTTGATTTAAAAACAACCAATCAATCTATTGACCTCCCCGGAGGCAGACACCGTATTTCATTTAAAAACTTTGAATTGCAACTCTTCAGGCAAAGGATACAATTAGATAGTTGCACCTTGACTGCTATTGCAACTGATAGCTCCAAAAGCAGTTACAATATATATTTTGATAAACTATTTCTTGTAGGTGTTGATTTTGGTGCTATGTACAGTAACAATCTTATTAAGGCTGATTCTGTCTATTGTGAAAACCCGCTGTTTAATATAAACCTACACCAGTCAGATGCAGCTACAAGATCAGAAAGACCAGATCCTGAAAAAATAATCCGTGAACTGGCAGGAAATCTTGACCTGGCTTATGTTGGGGTAAAACAAGCTGGCATACATCTTAATATTACCGGACGTAAAGAACGAACATTATTTAATTCAAACCAGGATGACTTTGAAATACGGGGTTTTAGAATAAACCCGGATTCATCAAGCCCCGTTACTGTACAACAGTTTGATATGCTGGTAAAAGATTACAGGCTGTATAATGAAGACAGTTCAACTGCCTATTCATTCGACAGTGTTCGGTTTATGAATGACAAAATTATTCTTAACAATTTTACAGTAACTACATCTCCGGAAATAAACCGTCTGCGCAATTACAGAGATTTCTCTATTCCATATTTTGAATTAACCGGGTTAAATTGGTATGAGTTAATTTTTGAAGAAAACATGCATGCACGCGAAGCTGTATTGTATAGCCCGGTCATCAATTATGTGCAAAAGCAAAGGGCTGTGCAGAGAAGAAAGGCTAGTTTATTTTCAGTTTTGCATTCGCTTGATGATTTGGTAACACTGGATAAAATAACTGTGGTAAACGGGCAGGTGAATATGCAGTTGCTATCATCCTTTGCTATAAACTTACGCAATGTAAATACCGGAATCTATAGTAATCGTTTATTGCAGTCTAAAAATCGTGAAGGCTTACGCAGAGCAATAGATCACTTGTCATTTTCATCAGGAAATGTAACCATTAAAGATGTAAATGCACAGGTTCAAAATGTAAGATATACACCTGATAATCTTATACGGGCAGACAGAGTACTGCTAAAAAGTAAAAGCAATTTAATTAATGCAGATATACGGTCAGTTAAAATTGATAACCTTCTGCTGGATGAGGCAAATGAAACTTTTATATTAGACGGTTTACATTGGGACAAGGCATCAATATCCTTGTCATTACAGGATAATACTAAAAGTCAAAAAGGAAATGGTTCAGTATTCAACGCAAGAAATATATCTGGTAATCAAACGAATTTCAAGTTCTCAAAAGGGAAAACTACAATCCAAACGATTATAGAAAGCATACAGGCAGCATCCATTTTTAAACAAGGTTCAGCTCCTATTGAATTGGAAGGACTTGCTTTAACCGGCAGAAACCTGGTATTTAATGACAAGGGAACTGCGGTACATGCAGCTTCTTATGCAATTAATGATAATGCACCATCCTCAATTTCGCAATTAAGAGTTGAGCGTCAATTACCGCAGGATACGCTCATTGTAAATACACAGAGATTAAATTTTTCAGGCGATTTAAATATGCTGTTACAGAATAGAGCAATTCTAACTTATGTAGAGGCCATTAGCCCTTCTTTATATGTGTACTCCCAAGACCAGACAAATTCAACTTCTACAAAATCAGGAGCAAACATTCAAATTGATAAACTCTCTGCATCTAATCCTGATATAAAAATTGTAACTGTAAAAAACGATACAGCTACCAGCATTTTAATTCCACATTCAAATAATGGACAAATAGAGGCAAGAGGTATTAAAGTAGCAGGAGATAAAATTAATTTAGCTTCAATACAGTTGAATACCAATTCAGCAACTTTTATAAATCGTACCGGTGAAAAAATGGGTGTAGAGCAGGGTGCCTTATCTGTAGAACTTTCAGATATTGCTATTGACAAAAATAAATTACAACCATCATGGGCTGCCGTCGTAACAAACCTTGATCTGCAAAATCCATATAGCTATTCTTTTGGAGGAAAAACAAATAAGGCTTTATCCTTACAACAGGTATCACTGGGTAATCTGAAATTATCATCAACATATTTTACCAGTACAGAACAATTAATAAAAAACAATGTATCAGCATGGTTACGTACCGCTACGGGCCACTACATCGACAGCAACACAACTTTGAAATGGTATAATGCAGCATATAGCAGTAATACCAAAACGATCAGCCTTGATTCATTTTATTATGCTCCAACGCAACCCAGGGATTCGGTAATTGAAAAATCTCTTTTCCAAACTGATTATAAAACATTCAAAACAGGAAAAATATCCCTGGAAGGTTTTGACCTGGAGCAGTATAAAAAAGACAGCGCATTAATTGTGAGAACTGCTGTTATAAATGATCCGGTGATCACTCTTTATCGCGACAAGAAACCTCCCTTCCTGCATGGCATTATAAAGCCATTACCGGTTGAGATGGTACAAAGAATAAATATGCCTGTATCAATTAATTCGGTACAGATAAAGGATGGGTATTTAAGTTACACTGAAAAGCATGCCTCCACAAGGGCTGAAGGAACTATTTATTTTACAGGTTTAAATGGTGTAATTGCTAATATAAAAAATCAAAATATTGGAGCCGGTGATTCTCTCCTGCTTTCTCTAAATGGCTACCTGCTGGATTCAGCACTTGTAAATTTGCGGGTTAAACAATCCTACACAGATACACTAGGTGCTTTTCTAATGACCTTAAGGGTTCAGCCAACATCATTAACATTTTTAAACCCAGTTATAGCTCCTTTATCCAATGTAATTATTACATCGGGAACTATCGATTCTCTACACCTGCGAGCTATAGGGAGGGAATACTTGTCGCTTGGTGAAATGAATATGTATTACAGTAACCTGAAAATTAAATTGGTTAAAGATGGCGATCCGGAAAACACCACCTTCTTCCGCAATGTTGTAAGCTTTTTAGCAAATACATTCGTTATCAAAAAGAACAACCGTGGTCGTACCGGACTGGTATATTTTGAAAGACTCCGCGACCGATCTTTTTTCAATTATATTGTAAAAATGACCCTAAGTGGTATGGGAACCAGTATTGGCATAAAAAGCAATAGGAAAGTAAAAAAGCAATACCAGCGCGAACTGCAACAGCAAGAACTTCCTCCTATAGATTTTCAATAAGTTCAAGATTCAGCAAGAAACCTAAAAATAATTTTGTTTATTTCCATAGTATTTAGATATTTGTCTAAATATATAATAGGTTGAAATGAATATCCTTTTTCCTGACTTCATCACTGGGACACCCAAATTTACAGGTCAAATAAATTCATTAAGTTTTTCTGTTCATTGTTTAGGATTAATGTTTTTGTTATTCGTTCTTTAGTTATGGGAGTAATAAGGGTTAGGCTATAAATTGTTTTTGCAATGGCTATAGCTTTTTCAGGGCTTATGTTGGATTGCTTTTTTAATTGCCGCTCCAGTTCTTTGTACACTTTGTATGCTGCAAAGGCTATGCAAATATGCGCTTCTATTCTGCTGGGTTTGAAATGAAAAACTGGTCTTATTCTTAAATCAGTCTTGGCTACTCTGAAGGCTTTTTCAATCTTCCATAAATGACTGTAGTTGTCTATAATTTCATTTTTACTGAGATTGGTGTTGGTTATGTATCCTTTTAAACCATCCCATTTACCATCCGCTTTAAATTTTTCCTGATCAATAGAAACTTCAATGGCACCCTCTAACTTCAGATATTTGTTATAACCTCTGTTGTTGATGTTTGCCTTAGTAAGCTTGCCGGTTTTTATTTGCTTTTCCAGCTTCTTTAATCCCTTTTCCCGATTGGATTTATCTTTCTTAGCCCTGCTCTCTGAAAAGCTTATTACAAGCCTTATATGTTCATCCTTTTCTATGATCTGGCTTTCACCATTGCTAAGCTTTAAGTTCCATATTTTGTTTTGAATAGTATGCTTTTCATTCTTTATCCTTGCGCCCAGAATAAAATCATAACCTTTAGTTTGCAGCGCTGCAATGTTATCATTAGAAAGTAAACCGCTATCGGCTATAATTACTAATTTATCAAGCTTGTATTTGTTTTTGAAGGTATCTATAACAGGTAACATCGTATAACCTTCAAACTTATTTCCTTCAAAAATTTCGTAAGCTAATGGGTAGCCATCAATACTAACCAGCAAGCCCAACACGATTTGTGGATGTTGATGTTTACCTTCTTTTGAAAAACCAGTTTTGCGCAGATCGTCTTCATTATCTATTTCAAAATACAGCGTGGTTACATCATAAAAAACGATGCTGATACTATTATCCAGTATCTTAAGGGTGTGTGCATAGCTTATGTTTTGTATCAGCGCCTTTTGTTTATTATAAAGCTTGTCCAAATATCTATATACGCTTTGTACATCTACCTGCAGATAATGATACTTGTACAAATAATCGGTGGTGCCTAACTTACTTGCAGGATAGCATAGCCTTGCTATTACCAGTTTGCGAAACAAGTCATCTTTAATCGCATCAAAACCTATCTCGTTAAATATTTTTCCCAGCAAAAGTTCAGTGCCCTGAACGGTTAGCTGTTCAATGCCATCAAGAATTTGATGAGCAGTTTTCAATTCGCTGCTAAAGTCTAATTCAATAACACCTCTTGTCTCCTTTATCCATTGCGCTGCCTGGTAAACTAATTTTTGCACCTCAACAGTATCAGAACTACTGCCCATTGTTTTTACCACTTTGTATTTACCTGTACTTTTGTCTATGATCTGTACGCTGATGACGCCGCTCTTATTCTTCTTGTTTCGGATAAACATAAATCAAACCTACAAAAGCGAGCTTGGGACACCCAAAATATCAAGTTTATTGTAGCTAAATAAATGATTGTCAGACGGATGGGTTTTAAAGGTATAAAAAGTGTCGAAGTCAGGAAAAAGCATAGTGCAATTTACAGTTTATTGGTGGATTGGGATATCAGCTGTCAGTTCTCAGCTTTCAGAAATCAGTTATCAGCTTGGGGTATCAGGTATTGGGTATCGGGTATCAGCAGTCAGCCATCAGCGCATTTGCATATCTGCACATTTGCATATTCGCATATTTACACGACATACCATTTCCCTTCATCATCTTTTGCATAGTCGAGCCCGTTACTCATGCTGTAGACCTGGCGGTTGGTTTTGGGATCAAGCTGATACTATTATCCAGTATCTTAAGGGTGTGTGCATAGCTTATGTTTTGTATCAGCGCCTTTTGTTTATTATAAAGCTTGTCCAAATATCTATATACGCTTTGTACATCTACCTGCAGATAATGA
>MWWE01000043.1_pt1 | contig 17763 bp, 25 predicted proteins | sample 1047301 | NCBI WGS metagenome assembly MWWE01 (sample SAMN06349973, study PRJNA376086) | soil metagenome | isolation source: MS1-1 sample Antarctic (ecotone) soil | place: Antarctica
AGTGTACCATGAAAACGTACTTTGCGCGGTACACGTAGTGTGGTAGTATACAGCAGTAGAGGGGCGCTGGCGCTACAGCCTCAAGAAATGCGCCCCTCGCCGGTCCGCAGCCGGCAAACACGACCTGCAAAGGAGGCCGCTTGTAATAGCTTAATAGTACCAAATTCAAAGCACGACAGGCGTAGAGAAGCGCGAAATGGCTAATAGCCGAAGCGCGAAATGGCTAATAGCCGAAGCGCGAAAGAACGGAAAGTGAGCAGAGATGGCGATAAAGAGCAGCGGGTCGACCGGGGTCGAGGTCCCGGCGGGAACACAAGTGAGTTGGCGCGTCCGCGAGGCCGCGTTCGAGCAAGACGGAAAGTACGGGCCGACGGTCGAACTTGACCTCGACGTGGTCACCGAAGAATACGCAGGCGCCGAGACGAAGTACTGGTGCCGAATTCAGCGGCCGCGCATCGACAAGGTGGCCAAGCTGCGCGGTGAGGGCGCGGACGACGAGATGATAGAGGCCATACTACGCAAGCAGAACTACGAGTTTGAGAACCTCGACGACCCGGATGAGATGCTGGTGAGCCGCGCCGGCGCGCTGTACTCGATTCTGATGGCCACGCAGGGGGGCACGCAGGGCGCGGAGCAGGTTTTGGCTTCGTGCGACACGTTCGACGACCTGGCGTTTCGCCTCGTCGGCGGCCGGTTCGTCGGCACCACCAGGCAGTCGCCAGACGGCTATCTGAGGCTCGACGCGAGCGAAGACATCTTTGTGGATAAAGATCCGCGAGCGGAGCACGATCGGGACCTCGCCGCGCTGCCGTACGACGACGAGGAGGCGCCGCTTCCCGAGTACGAGTAAGAGTCCCGGACGCGAAAGAGCCCCGGGCCACGCCCGGGGCTCTTCTCAGCAAGCATCTAAGAGGAGTGTACGGCATGATCCAAGCATCGACAGCGGTCAATCCGCCGATCATCGAGAACATCCCCGAACAGCTCACCGAGCGCCCCCAGTGGGTTAACTGGGGGCTGGAGGAGGACAAGGACGGGAAGCTAACCAAGGTCCCCTACACGCCGGGGACGCGGCGTAAGGCGTCCTCGACCGACCTGATGACCTGGAGGACCTTTGGCGAGGCCTTGGACGCTTACGAGCGCGGGGAACCGCACTACGACGGGATCGGATACGTATTTGGACCCTGTCCGTTTGCGGGCGTGGACCTCGACGGTTGCCGCGACCCGGAGACCGGCGTGTTGGAGGAGTGGGCACGGGAGCTCATAGGCGAGGCATCTGACGCCGCGTACGTCGAGGCCTCGCCTAGCGGGACCGGGGTGCACATCATCCTACGTGGCGCGGTTCGCGGCGGTGCGGTGAAGACGAAGCGCGTCGAGATGTACTCAAGGAACCAGTTCTTTACGGTCACCGGTAGGGTGTTGTCGTGAATCCGTCCCCGGATCAGGATTTCCTCGACCGGCTGGCGGACAAGCTGCGCGACGAGCAGGCCAAGAAGAACGGATCAGGAGATCCTCAGACCAATGGACACGGACGCCCCCATCAGGCGGCCGGTGCCGCGCCGTCCGACGAGGCGGTCATAGAGCGGTGTCGCGCGGCGAAGAACGCCGCGAAGTTCGCCGACCTCTTCGACGGCGGCGACGTCCACCGCTACCACGGCGGCGATGACTCGGTCGCCGACCTGGCGCTCTTGGGCATCTTGAAGCTGTACACACAAGACGCGGCGCAGCTAGAGCGGATCTTCTCAGCGTCCGCACTCGGTAAGCGGTCGAAGTGGCGGGACCGTCCCGACTACCGCCGCCGGACGATAGAACACGCGCTTTCAAACGCCGGCGAGGTGTACGACTGGCATCCTAACGGGGCCACAAGAGAGCGCCAGTACGCCCGGTTAGGGGAGGGTAGGAGCGAATCTCCTACCGGAACCGGTACCGGTACCCCTAATAGTAACGGTACCGGTACCGGACGCCGCCGGCTTACCTCAACCGCGTTCGTGGACATGCCGACGCCCGAGCCGAGGCGGTACCTCGTCGAAGGCATTGTGCCCGAGGCGTACCCGACGATGATCTACGGCGACGGCGGCGTCGCTAAGTCCATGCTCGCTTTGTCACTCGGTCTCGGAGTAGCGTCGAACGCGGGCACGTGGCTCGGGCACAGGATAGAGTCGGGCGGCGTTCTGTACCTCGACTTCGAGCTCGACGCCGCTGAGCAAAATCGCCGCGTGTCCCGGCTTGCCCGCGCCGAAGGGTTGGAAGGACCACCGAGGATGCTGCGGTACATGAGCGCCGTGGGCGTACGGGCACGGGACGCTTTTGAGGATGCTCTGATCGAATGCAAAGAACACGATACCAGGCTGCTTGTAGTAGATAGCCTCGGTCCCGCGCTCGAGGGCGACGCCGAAGCATCTCGGGACGTGATCTCGTTCTACAACGAGGTAGTTGGCCCGTTCCGCCTCGCCGGCGTCGCGCCTCTCGTCATAGACCACCAGTCGAAGATGCAGGCCGGCGACCGTTACCAGAACAAGCGGGCCTTCGGCAGCGTGTTCAAATCCAACCTCGCGCGTTCGGTCTTGCAGGTCGAGGCGACCGACCGAAGCGACGGGGAGCTCACCGTCCGAATTCGCCAGAACAAACACAATTTTGGTCCGCTTCTCAAGCCATTTGGCGCGCACCTGACCTTCTCCGAAGAGGAGGTGCGCATCGAGGCCGTCGACCTCGAGGAGGCCGATCTCGCCGAAGAGGGAACACTAAACGCCCGCGAACGTGTCCGGCTGGCACTGCAGGCGTTGGGTGAAGCAACCCGCGCCGAAATCCACGAGCAGGTTACTGATCTTAGCCCTGGCACGGTGAAGAAAGAACTTATCAAGCTGTGTGGTTCGGGAGTAGCCGAGTGGACGGGCGAGGCCAGAGAACGCCAACAGGTCGCGAGACTAACCGGAACCGGTACCGGTACATATAAGGGTACCGGTACCGGTTCCGGTGGTTCCGAACCCCCCATGTTCGGTGGAAGTGGTGGAACCGGTGGAACCTCAACCAGTGGTTCAACTTCTACCACTTCCACCGGTTCCCCCGGAGTGGAATACCGTTCCGAAGAAGACGGCGGCGACTGGAAGAACCACAAAGCGCTCGAGGCGCTGGCCGACGAGTCGAGCGGGGTACGAGAGACGGTCCTAGACTGCCTCGACGGTAAGTACGATAAGGACCACAAGACGGGCGCCAGCGTCTATCAGGGCGGAAGCCTGGGCGTGGTCGCCGGCGCGTTGGCTAAGTATCACGGAGAGGCCGCGAACCCGGGCGCGTGGAAGGATTGGATGGAGGCCGCTACGCTCCTGGTAGATGCCGTAGCGAACGAGTAGGACGGGGGCCGGCTGAACCCCGGTCCCTCTTATTTACCCTTCTCCCTAGCAACGCGCTCCGCATCCTCGGGGTCAACCAGCCAACCCTGGTGAGTCTTGGCGCCGCGCAAAGTCCGTTGCTCGAGGCGCTTAATCGCGGCTTGCTTACTCATTCCTATGACCCGCCCCGCCTCGGCGGGAGTCAACCAGGCTTCCAGTTCCTTTAGCGTCACCAAAAGTCACTCCTATTCTGAGCTTTGTCGAAAAATAGTGTACCAAATGTATTGACGTACGACAACCAATATGAGATACTACCGGTGTTGATAAGAAATGGCCCCGGCGGGATTGCAGTCCCCCAGGGCCGGACCAAGGGGAGGATCTCTTGATCAAGCAGAGTCTAGCGCAACCAGCGCAACCAACCACCAGCAGAGTTGAGCGAGGCCGCGCTCTCTACGCCGAGCACGCGGACGAGATCAAGTTCGAGCGCGGTTCCTGGCTCGTTCCCAGCAACTCCGTCGAGGGTCGGTTCTACGCCGTGCGCCTCGGACCGGTCGAGCGCTGTGAATGTTCAGACCACGCATACCGTGGCGTGCAGTGTCAGCACATCTCAGCGGCCGTCATCGCCCGCGCGAAGTCCACGACGTGTGATTGTTGCGGTAATCGCGTCCTGTGGCGGTTCGTGAGCGAGGTCCAAGAAGAGGACGAACTTCTATCCTGGTTTGTTGGGGATCGCCTGTGCGCGGATTGTGTCTGTGGCGGGTACTGGGGATGACGCGGGCCAGGCGAAGCCTCGTCGCGGGGGTGCTGCTATCCGACACCCCCGTCTACGCGCTGTGGGCAATCCTCGGCCGCCTGGTGGCATCGTGAGCCGGCCACTCTGGATTGTCGGCCTGGTGTTGGTGGTACTGGCGGCCATCTTGATTGCGTTCCTCGCCACCCACGCGGCAAAGCCGTGCGAAGGGGTGGACGTAGACGAGATCTCCGACGAACGGCGGATGGCACTGCTAGAGCGCGGCTGGCGCGGTATCCCCGGCGACGGGAGAGAGGCGCTCTATCCGCGAGGTTGCCTGGTGCCTGAGCAGGAAACCACACACCGCCAATACGACGGAACCACCTTGACGCCGGGATCGGGGGCGTAGAGTGGACAGACGAAGCCGGAGAGAACAAGCCAGGGACGAGGCCATGCGTAGCCAGTTGGCGCGAATCGAGGAGGTTGCGGCGCTGCCGGACGAGGTCAGGGGACGCCTCTTCGAGACGCTGCTCGAGGCCGTCCCGCATCTGGCCGCCGAGAAGCAGTTGTTCCGGGCGGTCTCCGTGATCCTCGGGGGGATCATCGAGTACAACGCAAACACACGAAAGCGGAGCTAGAGAGGAGCTAGACGATATGGAGGACCAACGGTACGCATTCGAAAAGATACCAGAAGAGGAGCGCTTCTGGTTCATAGCGCGGTGGCCCCTGGTTTGGCCTGGCAAGGCTCTTGAGATGGACGTGACCATCAAGGATGAGCGGGGAGAAGAGAGAGCGTTTGAGGCCCCTACCGACGCCGAGGAAGCCGAGATGGATAGGTTCGTCGAGCGACAGTACGAGGTCGGCTACGTGCCCACGGCGCTGAGCATACCCTGGTGGCTTGAAGTCCAGGGGAAGCACATACACCAAGAGGGCCGCGAGTACGTGGAAGCGCCCGCGCTCTTCAGCACCCGGGAGCGGGTCGAGGCGGAGTTTCGCGAGATGGAGGGCGGCGAACCAGACGACTACCTGAGCCTTCGTGAGCGCTACGGGGAGCCGCTCACGGACGCCGCGTTTGACGATGCCGAGCCGCTGCGGGTGTTGTGGGTGGACCGGTGGACGTTGCTGGACAAGCTAGAGGACTCGGATTTTCTGTGCGTAATGGTGGACGGCGTGCTGAAGCTGCGCCGAAACTTTATGGAGGAGCTCCGTCGGACCATCGAGGGCGAGGAGGAGTAGCGGGACGCGGGCCCGGTCCTAATGTGCCCGGAGTGTTGCGGATAATAGGGTAGGCAAACGAAAGGCAAAGGAGGAGCAAGGGATGGAGAACACGACGGAGCAGGGAAAGGTCGAGGTCAGGGTCGGCCCGGAGTATGGCCGTCCCGTCAAGTACGGCGCCTACACGGAAGAGGAGGCGCGGAGTCACCACGGCAAGCTCTTCGCCGCCATCGACAAGCCAAACGTCATAGACCTGGACTGAGCTCTACTAGAGCTGTTTCTAGCGAAGCTGGCCGGGGCTCCTGATCTCCGCTCCGGCCTTGTGGCCTTCGCAAACCTCCGTTCTGTCTCACAACCTTATAGGCTTGCGAACTTTCCCACGTAGCACACGGTATCAAGAACGGTTCTTGGCTCTCACAAGCGGGCTAGCGTTCGAAGAATGCCCGCAAACTCTCGGTTGCAGTCGTTGGCCGGCGCCGTCGTGGGGTGAGAGTCGCGGTAAGCTCGACACCCCGATTCGCAGCCCGCTCCGTCTCTTGCTCCCAGACCTCCACCGCCTCTTCCGGGTCGGCTTTGGCGAGCGGCGCCAGCTCGCGGGCTTGGCGTTCGGTTGGCCGTTCGCCCATGGGCGAATGAGCTTCTATGGCCCTCACAACCCGGTTGCGAGGACGCCTCTGTTGGACCGGGTTCGCGTTCAGTGGGCCGTTCCACCATGGTGGAATGGTTGTGGCCCCACCTCTGTTGGACCGGGGTCGCTTTTTCACGCCTCTAAGGTCGAAGATCGCCGGCCCTTAGAACACAACCCCACTAACACCCCCGCAGGCTGTTAGACGCCCGCCTCGCCCGTCTGGCGACCTACTGCCGACATAGCCGACAGGTCCCGACTAGTCCCGACCTATCGAGCCTGGCGAAAGAGCGAGGAGCGCAGGGAGGATGGGCTTTCAGTTCCCTATCTAACGGGAGTGTCGCTGTAACCCAGCGGGATTCTACACAGGACCCCGAGACTTTTCTACAAAAAAACGGCCAGAGAGCCGTCTGCTTTAGCTGACTGGCGAAGCCAAGGCCGACACGTCGAGTGACACGTCGGGCGACACGTCGGGCGACACGTCGAAACCGGTCGGGATCTCTCGGTTTCCGGGACGGTTTCGTATGCACCGCCGCGCATATCCATCCAACGTTGTTACAAACAAGTTTGTGGGATGTATGCAGCCTGGCGAGACCGACGAGATAATGCCGAATCCGCACCCGCCACGACCGGCCTATGCACGATCTTGTATGCGGGTTGCCGAGAACATTACCGGGATTCGGAAACCCGATAGGACATACGTAGCAACGTAGCGCATGGTTATTCGCCAGCGTGAATATCGTTCCCGAATTCGGGACTCAGATAGGGCGGCTTTAGGAGCTTGATCGGGGTTATCCACAGTGTGAATGGTTATGCAAGTCTTCGGGCTCCGGCCCTTCTCATTGCGGTACCGAATGTGGTACTATACATCTGTGAGCCGGGACGACAAAATCGTCCGCAGGATGAAGCAAAGCCCCCGGAATATCCGCTTCGAAGACCTGGACGGGTTCTTGAGGCGACAAGGCTTTGAGGGCACGCAGCGCGGAAGTTCGCACGTCCAGTACCGGCGAGAGGACGGGGTTCGTTTTTCGGTAGTCAGGCCGCATAGCGGCGACAAGACCGTAAATCAGAACGCCGTCAAGGAGATCCTGGAGAGGCTGGAGCTTTAAGGAGGTGGGTATGGATACCCCTACGGATAAGACCCTCGACTACTACGCGGGGCTCCCCTACACGGTCGAGGTCAAGCACGACGAGGACGGTTGGTTTGCGAAGGTGGCGGAGCTACCTGGGTGCATGACCTGGGCGGACACCTTCGAGGAGCTAGGGTCGATGATTGAGGACGCGAAGCGCGGCTGGATCGAGGACGCGTTGGAGCACGGGGACCCGGTCCCGAAGCCTCGTGACACCGAAGACTACTCAGGAAAGGTCAATCTACGGATGCCTAAGAGCTTGCATCGAGACCTTGCGCGCCGCGCCGAAGTGGAGGGCGTCTCGCTGAATCAGGTCATGGTGACCTCCCTCGCACGGTCGATGGACTGCTGATGGGTAGAGGGCTGTCTGAACTTCAGAAAACGATACTCCGAATGGCTTACGAGAATCGCCGGCTAGAATGGGAGCCGCGCCCAAGGACAAATCGCGTGTTGGTGATGGACCGCCCGGAGGATACAGACCTCCGGACGATGGTGCCCGAGGCGTTTGATCGTTTTCAGGACGGCTATTGGGAGAGGCGTGGTCGATACTACTTGGTGGCGGGAAGTTTCCGGGAGCAGGAGGACGCCGAGCGTTTTTACAAAGAGTTAAAGGCTCGTGGCCTAAACCCTTATTGCCACTGGACCGTAGCGAGGGTGGACACCGAAGAAAAGTGTGACCTGTTCAACAACGAAGTGTATTGCGAGGTCTATGGGATGCGCGCGGGGTCGGGGTCCATGGGAGCTTCTCCCCGCGAGCAATCTCCACCGGGTTTCCCCGACGCGTGCATAGCGCGAGAGTGGACGAACACGCACACGAGCGACGGGATAGCAAACTACAAAACCCCTAGACACGGAAGTGCCCGCGCCGCCGTGTCTAGGGCGTTCGCTCGCCTGGAAGCCAGGGGATTAGTAGAACGCAGGTATTATGGTGTCCGGCTTACAGAGCGAGGGTTGGAATCTGCAGGGGCGATATAGGTTAACAAAGGTTATATTATAATCTTTGTTAACCATTAGAGGTATGCGGGGGTCTTAGGGCTCCGGTCCGATAGGGGTAGGAGCCGGCTTCGAGGATCGATTCTCAGCAGCGTCGTAGCGGGACGGCGTAGGACCACGGGGGCGGCCCTCGACGGACGTCAGCGGCCAGCCTAGGCTTCGCCTACGCGGCTCTGGCGGGCGGCTTTGCGTCGCCACGCTTCGCGTTTGATCTCGGCTTCCCGGTTCTGGCGTTCTTGCTCTTGTCGTTCCTCTCGATGCTTGCGAACCAGGCGTTGTATGGCCTTCGACGGTGCCGAAGGATGCGACAACAACACGCAAGAACTAGGCAAGTCGTACACCGGCGGTTCCGGTGCGGGGACGAACTCTGGACACGGCGTATCTTTCAACGGTTTGCTGTTGGAAATCGCTTCCACGTCGATCTCGCGTTCTTTGGGGACGCCGCCGTTCCCGTTCCCTGGCCTCTCACGCATCGTTTGGCTGTTCCTCCTCTAGTTCGTTCCGCTTCTGCATGATCTTCATTAGGATCGCGGCGATCTTCACGCGAGCCTCTTCGTCACTGTCGCCGCCGCCACTGTACTCGGTGGCGCCGTCGGGAGACGGCAACCTGAGAGGAGCGGTGTTATGCCCGTTTGTCCTGTAGGGAGGTGGTGGGGGCCGGAGGAGGGCACATTACACGAGCCCGGGTCCGAGGCCGGGTCGAAACCACCTGACCGTCATTCAGCCTGAGAGCACCTCCTGGGCTGTTCGTCCGCATCAAAGATGAACGGTTGCTCGTAAACGGCGTTGCGCTTCGCCGTTGTCAAGGGATGCGCCTCGCCGGGATCTTCGCCCCTATGGAGTGCCCGAAGTCGGTTCGCTTCGTGGAGAAAAGCATGTTCTTCGGTTCCCATAGGGAACTTCTCTACCGTGCCGTCCTTCTGGAGGATGCTCAGCTCGTCATCCCGGGTTGCGCGTTCCAGCCGCCTCACCCAACCTCTTAGGCGCCCCATCTTCCACCTCCTGCGTTGGTCGGCTTCTCTGCCGCCTCAATGGCCTCGAGGCGAGCGATGAGCTCGGTTTGTTCTTGGACGCGCAACTGGGTTTCGACAATCCTTGACTCTTCGAGCTCGCGGTTCTTCGTCTCGGCCTCGACGGCCTTTATTGCCACGCCATAACACTGTGCGGCCACGGACGCCTTGCCCTTGTCGACCTTGCCCGCCAGGACGTCGTCTCCGAGGGTTATCAGCTTGCGCTTGAGCTGCGCGAGTTCGGAGCCGGGCTTGCTCTTACCACCCTTACTGGCGCCCTTGCGGCGGGCTTCGACGTTCTCCGGCCGGTGTGCCCAACAAAGACCGCTCTTACTTTGTGCGGGGAGCGAGCAAGGCGACCCGTCCCGCTTAGTAGCGCCACATTTAACCATTACCCCCACCCCCCCTTACTTGCCATGCTCGATTATCCTTCGTCCAACTTGACGACGTGGCGGTGACGGTGGGTCGTCTAGCGGGTGGCGGCCCGGCTCGAACGAGCGCGGGGTGGCGGCGTGAGAACACTCGGGCGGCACCCGTTCCCCCGGACGGAACAACCACAAGCCGGGAGAGAGCTCCTCTCCTCGTTTGTCGGTTCGCATCGGGCTACCGCATCTTCGCGGTCAGATTCATTTCGTGCATACCGCCCGTCCACAGAATGTCCTGCGGGCTTGGAGCGTCGGCTGCGAACATCTCCCACTTCTCAGAGGGCGCGTCGTTCGGGTCCGGCTCCTGCGCGGCCAAGATGGTGTCATCGTAGGCATCCCGCAGGTCGGGAAGAAGCGCGAGTGCGTGGTCTATTGCGAGGTCGAACCCGTCCTTTTTTCGCGCCATAGCCAAGCACAACTTTATCGTCTCTACGCCCACCTCGCCCAGACCGGCGGAGGCATCCATGGATTCCATGAGTTCGCTCTCAGACATGCGGGTCGTCATCAATACAGACTCCGTGGTCACGTCCGTCGGAGCCAGTTCCCGCTCAGCGGCGAGCAAAGCTTCATCTATGGCCGTTCTGAGTTCCAATTCGAGCTCGACGTAGCGGGAACGGACCTTATTCATTTCGGAGTCCGCCCACTCGGCCGCCTGGGCGGCGCGGATTCGGTCCAGTTCTTGGGGGCCCATGCGCTCTGCGACTGCGCTCGAGAATTGCCCCTCATACTCCTGCGCGGAGGCCCGGATTTCGAACGAGGAGTTAAGCAGTTTTGTCAGCTCAGAGCCGTAGTCTTGCTTGAGTTGAAGTACTTTCGAAGCCATACTAGTTGTTCTCCTTTGGTTCGTTGTTGGTCTGTACGTACCCGCTGAAGGCGGGAAGTTTTTCCACATCTTCGGTGAGGGCGATACGCCCATTCTCTCCGACTGCGACGCCATACATCCGCCCAGAATCCAGAGCGACGAACGCCACGAGGGCGACGGCCTCGCCTCCGACCACGGCACACCATCCGGCAGCGGGTAGGACCTCGACGATCTCCGGCGGCTCGTCGGTGTACTGCAAATCTTCCTCGACGATGCGGCTGGTGTTGATGACGTGGCCGGCGCCGGGGCCCCTCTCGATCGGGCCAGCCGTGGTGTTTATCGGCATTCTTCTTCCTCCTTCTTCTCGCTTACACAATTCTTCGCGTGGTGGGCCACGTTTTTTTGGCTGATACTCGTGAATCTCGCCGCCAAAGAACGTGGCGACCAACCGGCTAGTAACCCCCCGTTGAGGAGGCCCAGCTCGCCGGCAGGTAGGCGGCACACCCGGCAGGTTTTGCGGCGCGTAGGACTCCGGGATCTCACGGACGTCACGCTACCCCCGGGCCGTCGGCGTCGTCTGCGGGCACGCCGATGCCCAACATGGCGGCGAAGCGGTCCCGTTCGGCCTTGTGGCGAGCGGTGAGAACGGCGAAAGTTTCCTCGAGCGCGGCGAGCTGGCGTTCGTGGTGATCGTGCCACGAGCGTGCATACTCCTGGTGTCGAGTCTGATTGAAACGCCGGGTGGACTCCTTCCACGCCGCCTCGGTTTGATTCGCCGCCTCCTGCGATCGGGAGCGGGCTTCGATGAATTGGCCGATGCTCCGCTCCGCCGCCTCGGTGTCCACTACGTCGAGCATTCCCACTCTAGGAACTCCTTTCCCGGCCCGTGGCGACCCCGGGGTCGTTAGACCCGGTGCGGGCCGGGGTTCTAGACACGATCACGCCGCGCCCTCGCCCCTGGCCAACGAAGCGAGGTGGCAGGCTAGCCGCTCCTTCTCACGTACCAACCGCTCGAGACGGTACGTAGCTTTTTCGCGGATAAGGCGCTGGCGCGAGATCTCGGCCTCGAGCTGGGTGAGTTCGTCCTCCATCTCCGCTCGTGTCCGAGGGTCTGTGCTGCTCACGCGCTTATCCGCCGCGTATTTTCTGCCTTGATCACCGCTCGCCGGCGCTCAAACTCAGCCTCCTCCAACTGCGTTTCCGTGCCGACGCTGGCCTGCTCTGGAGTAGCGTCGCCTGAGCTCCGTTCCCATTCCCGCTCGTAGATTCCGATAAAGGAGAGGGCTGCGTGTGTTAGCGAGTCGTGCAGGAGCGCCGCGCCGGGCTTCGGGAGGGCGTCTTTATTATCCTCAACAAGCTGCCTCAGCCCCCAGACGAGTCGGTACACCTCTTCTCGCTCTTTGGGCGGCATCTCGTCAAAAAGAAGTATGCGATAACGGACCGACTCGTAGGTCTCCATCATCTCCGCAAAGGTGCCCGGACCTGCCGGGCTTACGCTTTTGGGGCGAGGGCCGGCTCCCCTAGGAGTTCCCCAACGGAAAGATCCAACGCCCCAGCAAGCTTCTCAAGCGTCGAGTAGTGAGGGTCCGTTCGTTCGCGCTGTTCGATCATTCTTACTGCGCCCACGCTCGTGCCCGCCAAACGCGCAAGCGCTTCCTGCGATAGTTGCGCGCGCTTTCGTGCTGTCCTTACCCGCCCCGCGATGTCCACCAACGTACCTCCTTTTGGTTAGCCAACTAACGAAGTGTACCATGAAAACGTACTTTGCGCGGTACACGTAGTGTGGTAGTATACAGCAGTAGAGGGGCGCTGGCGCTACAGCCTCAAGAAATGCGCCCCTCGCCGGTCCGCAGCCGGCAAACACGACCTGCAAAGGAGGCCGCTTGTAATAGCTTAATAGTACCAAATTCAAAGCACGACAGGCGTAGAGAAGCGCGAAATGGCTAATAGCCGAAGCGCGAAATGGCTAATAGCCGAAGCGCGAAAGAACGGAAAGTGAGCAGAGATGGCGATAAAGAGCAGCGGGTCGACCGGGGTCGAGGTCCCGGCGGGAACACAAGTGAGTTGGCGCGTCCGCGAGGCCGCGTTCGAGCAAGACGGAAAGTACGGGCCGACGGTCGAACTTGACCTCGACGTGGTCACCGAAGAATACGCAGGCGCCGAGACGAAGTACTGGTGCCGAATTCAGCGGCCGCGCATCGACAAGGTGGCCAAGCTGCGCGGTGAGGGCGCGGACGACGAGATGATAGAGGCCATACTACGCAAGCAGAACTACGAGTTTGAGAACCTCGACGACCCGGATGAGATGCTGGTGAGCCGCGCCGGCGCGCTGTACTCGATTCTGATGGCCACGCAGGGGGGCACGCAGGGCGCGGAGCAGGTTTTGGCTTCGTGCGACACGTTCGACGACCTGGCGTTTCGCCTCGTCGGCGGCCGGTTCGTCGGCACCACCAGGCAGTCGCCAGACGGCTATCTGAGGCTCGACGCGAGCGAAGACATCTTTGTGGATAAAGATCCGCGAGCGGAGCACGATCGGGACCTCGCCGCGCTGCCGTACGACGACGAGGAGGCGCCGCTTCCCGAGTACGAGTAAGAGTCCCGGACGCGAAAGAGCCCCGGGCCACGCCCGGGGCTCTTCTCAGCAAGCATCTAAGAGGAGTGTACGGCATGATCCAAGCATCGACAGCGGTCAATCCGCCGATCATCGAGAACATCCCCGAACAGCTCACCGAGCGCCCCCAGTGGGTTAACTGGGGGCTGGAGGAGGACAAGGACGGGAAGCTAACCAAGGTCCCCTACACGCCGGGGACGCGGCGTAAGGCGTCCTCGACCGACCTGATGACCTGGAGGACCTTTGGCGAGGCCTTGGACGCTTACGAGCGCGGGGAACCGCACTACGACGGGATCGGATACGTATTTGGACCCTGTCCGTTTGCGGGCGTGGACCTCGACGGTTGCCGCGACCCGGAGACCGGCGTGTTGGAGGAGTGGGCACGGGAGCTCATAGGCGAGGCATCTGACGCCGCGTACGTCGAGGCCTCGCCTAGCGGGACCGGGGTGCACATCATCCTACGTGGCGCGGTTCGCGGCGGTGCGGTGAAGACGAAGCGCGTCGAGATGTACTCAAGGAACCAGTTCTTTACGGTCACCGGTAGGGTGTTGTCGTGAATCCGTCCCCGGATCAGGATTTCCTCGACCGGCTGGCGGACAAGCTGCGCGACGAGCAGGCCAAGAAGAACGGATCAGGAGATCCTCAGACCAATGGACACGGACGCCCCCATCAGGCGGCCGGTGCCGCGCCGTCCGACGAGGCGGTCATAGAGCGGTGTCGCGCGGCGAAGAACGCCGCGAAGTTCGCCGACCTCTTCGACGGCGGCGACGTCCACCGCTACCACGGCGGCGATGACTCGGTCGCCGACCTGGCGCTCTTGGGCATCTTGAAGCTGTACACACAAGACGCGGCGCAGCTAGAGCGGATCTTCTCAGCGTCCGCACTCGGTAAGCGGTCGAAGTGGCGGGACCGTCCCGACTACCGCCGCCGGACGATAGAACACGCGCTTTCAAACGCCGGCGAGGTGTACGACTGGCATCCTAACGGGGCCACAAGAGAGCGCCAGTACGCCCGGTTAGGGGAGGGTAGGAGCGAATCTCCTACCGGAACCGGTACCGGTACCCCTAATAGTAACGGTACCGGTACCGGACGCCGCCGGCTTACCTCAACCGCGTTCGTGGACATGCCGACGCCCGAGCCGAGGCGGTACCTCGTCGAAGGCATTGTGCCCGAGGCGTACCCGACGATGATCTACGGCGACGGCGGCGTCGCTAAGTCCATGCTCGCTTTGTCACTCGGTCTCGGAGTAGCGTCGAACGCGGGCACGTGGCTCGGGCACAGGATAGAGTCGGGCGGCGTTCTGTACCTCGACTTCGAGCTCGACGCCGCTGAGCAAAATCGCCGCGTGTCCCGGCTTGCCCGCGCCGAAGGGTTGGAAGGACCACCGAGGATGCTGCGGTACATGAGCGCCGTGGGCGTACGGGCACGGGACGCTTTTGAGGATGCTCTGATCGAATGCAAAGAACACGATACCAGGCTGCTTGTAGTAGATAGCCTCGGTCCCGCGCTCGAGGGCGACGCCGAAGCATCTCGGGACGTGATCTCGTTCTACAACGAGGTAGTTGGCCCGTTCCGCCTCGCCGGCGTCGCGCCTCTCGTCATAGACCACCAGTCGAAGATGCAGGCCGGCGACCGTTACCAGAACAAGCGGGCCTTCGGCAGCGTGTTCAAATCCAACCTCGCGCGTTCGGTCTTGCAGGTCGAGGCGACCGACCGAAGCGACGGGGAGCTCACCGTCCGAATTCGCCAGAACAAACACAATTTTGGTCCGCTTCTCAAGCCATTTGGCGCGCACCTGACCTTCTCCGAAGAGGAGGTGCGCATCGAGGCCGTCGACCTCGAGGAGGCCGATCTCGCCGAAGAGGGAACACTAAACGCCCGCGAACGTGTCCGGCTGGCACTGCAGGCGTTGGGTGAAGCAACCCGCGCCGAAATCCACGAGCAGGTTACTGATCTTAGCCCTGGCACGGTGAAGAAAGAACTTATCAAGCTGTGTGGTTCGGGAGTAGCCGAGTGGACGGGCGAGGCCAGAGAACGCCAACAGGTCGCGAGACTAACCGGAACCGGTACCGGTACATATAAGGGTACCGGTACCGGTTCCGGTGGTTCCGAACCCCCCATGTTCGGTGGAAGTGGTGGAACCGGTGGAACCTCAACCAGTGGTTCAACTTCTACCACTTCCACCGGTTCCCCCGGAGTGGAATACCGTTCCGAAGAAGACGGCGGCGACTGGAAGAACCACAAAGCGCTCGAGGCGCTGGCCGACGAGTCGAGCGGGGTACGAGAGACGGTCCTAGACTGCCTCGACGGTAAGTACGATAAGGACCACAAGACGGGCGCCAGCGTCTATCAGGGCGGAAGCCTGGGCGTGGTCGCCGGCGCGTTGGCTAAGTATCACGGAGAGGCCGCGAACCCGGGCGCGTGGAAGGATTGGATGGAGGCCGCTACGCTCCTGGTAGATGCCGTAGCGAACGAGTAGGACGGGGGCCGGCTGAACCCCGGTCCCTCTTATTTACCCTTCTCCCTAGCAACGCGCTCCGCATCCTCGGGGTCAACCAGCCAACCCTGGTGAGTCTTGGCGCCGCGCAAAGTCCGTTGCTCGAGGCGCTTAATCGCGGCTTGCTTACTCATTCCTATGACCCGCCCCGCCTCGGCGGGAGTCAACCAGGCTTCCAGTTCCTTTAGCGTCACCAAAAGTCACTCCTATTCTGAGCTTTGTCGAAAAATAGTGTACCAAATGTATTGACGTACGACAACCAATATGAGATACTACCGGTGTTGATAAGAAATGGCCCCGGCGGGATTGCAGTCCCCCAGGGCCGGACCAAGGGGAGGATCTCTTGATCAAGCAGAGTCTAGCGCAACCAGCGCAACCAACCACCAGCAGAGTTGAGCGAGGCCGCGCTCTCTACGCCGAGCACGCGGACGAGATCAAGTTCGAGCGCGGTTCCTGGCTCGTTCCCAGCAACTCCGTCGAGGGTCGGTTCTACGCCGTGCGCCTCGGACCGGTCGAGCGCTGTGAATGTTCAGACCACGCATACCGTGGCGTGCAGTGTCAGCACATCTCAGCGGCCGTCATCGCCCGCGCGAAGTCCACGACGTGTGATTGTTGCGGTAATCGCGTCCTGTGGCGGTTCGTGAGCGAGGTCCAAGAAGAGGACGAACTTCTATCCTGGTTTGTTGGGGATCGCCTGTGCGCGGATTGTGTCTGTGGCGGGTACTGGGGATGACGCGGGCCAGGCGAAGCCTCGTCGCGGGGGTGCTGCTATCCGACACCCCCGTCTACGCGCTGTGGGCAATCCTCGGCCGCCTGGTGGCATCGTGAGCCGGCCACTCTGGATTGTCGGCCTGGTGTTGGTGGTACTGGCGGCCATCTTGATTGCGTTCCTCGCCACCCACGCGGCAAAGCCGTGCGAAGGGGTGGACGTAGACGAGATCTCCGACGAACGGCGGATGGCACTGCTAGAGCGCGGCTGGCGCGGTATCCCCGGCGACGGGAGAGAGGCGCTCTATCCGCGAGGTTGCCTGGTGCCTGAGCAGGAAACCACACACCGCCAATACGACGGAACCACCTTGACGCCGGGATCGGGGGCGTAGAGTGGACAGACGAAGCCGGAGAGAACAAGCCAGGGACGAGGCCATGCGTAGCCAGTTGGCGCGAATCGAGGAGGTTGCGGCGCTGCCGGACGAGGTCAGGGGACGCCTCTTCGAGACGCTGCTCGAGGCCGTCCCGCATCTGGCCGCCGAGAAGCAGTTGTTCCGGGCGGTCTCCGTGATCCTCGGGGGGATCATCGAGTACAACGCAAACACACGAAAGCGGAGCTAGAGAGGAGCTAGACGATATGGAGGACCAACGGTACGCATTCGAAAAGATACCAGAAGAGGAGCGCTTCTGGTTCATAGCGCGGTGGCCCCTGGTTTGGCCTGGCAAGGCTCTTGAGATGGACGTGACCATCAAGGATGAGCGGGGAGAAGAGAGAGCGTTTGAGGCCCCTACCGACGCCGAGGAAGCCGAGATGGATAGGTTCGTCGAGCGACAGTACGAGGTCGGCTACGTGCCCACGGCGCTGAGCATACCCTGGTGGCTTGAAGTCCAGGGGAAGCACATACACCAAGAGGGCCGCGAGTACGTGGAAGCGCCCGCGCTCTTCAGCACCCGGGAGCGGGTCGAGGCGGAGTTTCGCGAGATGGAGGGCGGCGAACCAGACGACTACCTGAGCCTTCGTGAGCGCTACGGGGAGCCGCTCACGGACGCCGCGTTTGACGATGCCGAGCCGCTGCGGGTGTTGTGGGTGGACCGGTGGACGTTGCTGGACAAGCTAGAGGACTCGGATTTTCTGTGCGTAATGGTGGACGGCGTGCTGAAGCTGCGCCGAAACTTTATGGAGGAGCTCCGTCGGACCATCGAGGGCGAGGAGGAGTAGCGGGACGCGGGCCCGGTCCTAATGTGCCCGGAGTGTTGCGGATAATAGGGTAGGCAAACGAAAGGCAAAGGAGGAGCAAGGGATGGAGAACACGACGGAGCAGGGAAAGGTCGAGGTCAGGGTCGGCCCGGAGTATGGCCGTCCCGTCAAGTACGGCGCCTACACGGAAGAGGAGGCGCGGAGTCACCACGGCAAGCTCTTCGCCGCCATCGACAAGCCAAACGTCATAGACCTGGACTGAGCTCTACTAGAGCTGTTTCTAGCGAAGCTGGCCGGGGCTCCTGATCTCCGCTCCGGCCTTGTGGCCTTCGCAAACCTCCGTTCTGTCTCACAACCTTATAGGCTTGCGAACTTTCCCACGTAGCACACGGTATCAAGAACGGTTCTTGGCTCTCACAAGCGGGCTAGCGTTCGAAGAATGCCCGCAAACTCTCGGTTGCAGTCGTTGGCCGGCGCCGTCGTGGGGTGAGAG
>MWWE01000044.1_pt1 | contig 17691 bp, 19 predicted proteins | sample 1047301 | NCBI WGS metagenome assembly MWWE01 (sample SAMN06349973, study PRJNA376086) | soil metagenome | isolation source: MS1-1 sample Antarctic (ecotone) soil | place: Antarctica
ACTTCTGCATTTGAAAGACTTCAAACATTTCTAAATAAGAAAAATTATTCTAACAAAATAGAGCGGCTCACGCCTGATGCTTCAACACGCAACTTTTTCCGCATAATTTTATCCGACAAAACTGCAATAGCTTGTGTTTATGCGGAAACTTTTGATGAAACGCTTTCACAAATTGATGTTACAAAACTTTTTTTAAGCTGTATTTTGCCCGTTGCTGAAATTTTTGAAATTGATTATGAACGAGGAATAATTATTCACCAAGATTTCGGCGATAAAATTCTGCGTGATTTTTTGGAAAAAACCGATGCGGAAACAAAAGATAAATTATTAAACCAAGCTATTTCTTTAATTGCAAAAATTCAAAGCTCAACCGACGAGGCATTCAGACAAAACTCAATTGCTTCAAAATTAAAATTTGACGAGGAAAAACTTTTGTGGGAATTGAATTTTTTTAAAACTCATTATTTTGAAAGTTTTTTACAAAAACCTCTTGACAAAAAAATGGAAGAAAATTTAACCGAAGAATTTTCAGAACTTTCCCGCGAACTTGAAACATTTGCCAAAGTTTTAACACATAGAGATTTTCACGCGGCAAATTTAATGCTTGATGATAAAAAAAATCTGAAAATTATTGACCATCAAGACGCAAGAATCGGTTCGATTGCTTATGATTTAGTTTCGCTTGTGCTTGATCGAATAACGGAAATTCCTTCGCAAGAATGGTTAGAAAATAAGAAGAATTATTTTCTAAATGAGCGTGAAAAATTAGGTTTGGAAAAAATTAAAATCGAAGAATTCAATTATGAATTCGATCTAATGACAATCCAAAGATGCCTGAAAGCAATCGGCACATTTTCATTTCAAGCGGCAAACTTTGATAAAACACATTTTGTAAAATATATTGATCCGATGTTTCAAGCAGTTGTAGAAGCGAGTCAGCGTTTGCAAAGATTTCCGAATTTGCAGAGAATAATTAAAAACAATATTGGAAACTTCTATGAAAAATAAATTTTTGATTCAAAATTCTTTACTAATTTTAATGTTTCTGTTCTCAGTTCAAATTGCAAATGCTTGCGGATGTCCGGGTTTACCGGATAAACCTAATGCTGAAGAACAACGCAAAATTTTTACAAATGTATTAAATAATTCGGTTGCCGTTTTTACGGGAGAAGTTATCGCAAATGATATGTATTCAGCTAAATTCAAAGTTGATAAAGTCTGGAAAGGCGATGTTGGTGATGAATTTACGATGTCAACCGGTGTCATAAAAATAAGTGAAAAAGTTGGAAGAAGTAGTTCTTGTATCAGAAGTTTTGCAAAGGGCAAATCATATTTAATTTTTGCAAATAATATAGATTTAGAATATTCAAACGGTCAACAACTTTTTGTCGCATATTCTTGCGGTAAAACAAGATTTTTAGAACAAGCAAGCGAATTTATAAAAATTTTGGATGGTTTGGTAACACCGGAAATAAGAAATAAAGCAAATAATTAATCTTAAAATTAATGAAACAGACATATATAAACGAATTGAAAGATAAAATCGGCGAAGAAGTTACGTTAAAAGGTTGGCTTTATAATTCGCGTTCAAGCGGAAAACTCGTGTTTCCACAACTGCGTGATGGAACCGGAATCGTGCAATGCGTAATCTTTAAAGGCAATGTTTCGGAAGAAGTTTTTGAGAATGCGAAATCGCTTGGGCAGGAATCTTCTTTGATTGTTCACGGAACTGTAAAAGAAGATGCACGTTCTGCGATTGGCGTTGAGATTGATGTAACGGATTTGGAAGTCGTGCAGAATGCAAGCGATTATCCGATCACGCCGAAGGAACACGGGACGGAATTTCTAATGGATAATCGGCATTTGTGGATTCGTTCCAAAAAACAACATGCTGTTTTGCGTGTGCGGCATACGATTATTAAAGCGGTTCGTGATTTTTTTGATGAACGGGGTTTTATTTTAGCCGATACGCCGATTTTTACTCCCGCCGCTTGTGAAGGCACGACGACGCTTTTTGAAGTTGATTATTTTGGCGACGATACAGCTTATCTGACGCAAAGCGGACAGCTTTATAATGAAGCAACCGCCGCCGCATTCGGGAAAAGTTATGCTTTCGGTCCGACATTCCGGGCGGAAAAATCCAAAACACGGCGGCATTTGACGGAATTTTGGATGGTCGAACCCGAAGTCGCATTTGCCAGACTTGCAGATATGATGGATTTGGGCGAGGAGATGATCTTATATATCGTCCAAAGAGTTTTGCAAGACCGCAAAGACGAACTCGAAACGCTCGAAAGGGATCTGTCGGTTCTCGAAAATATCAAACCGAATTTTCCGAGAATTCATTACGATAAAGCGGTTGAAATGCTGCAGGAAGGACACACCAAAGGCGAACTTGAAAACAAATTTGAATGGGGCGGAGATTTCGGCTCTCCCGATGAAACTTATCTTTCAAATCAATTCGGTCAGCCCGTATTTGTTCATCATTTCCCTGCCGAAATCAAAGCATTTTACTTTGCACGCGACCCGGAACGCACCGAAATGGCTTTGGGGATTGATCTGCTTGCTCCCGAAGGTTACGGCGAAATTATCGGCGGCGGCGAGCGTGCGACGGATTTGGAATTTCTCGAAGAACAGATAGAAAAACATAATCTGCCTAAAGAATCTTTTGAATGGTATTTGGATTTGCGACGCTACGGCAGCGTTCCACACGCCGGTTTCGGAATGGGCATCGAACGATGTGTAACGTGGATGTGCGGCATTGAGCATGTTCGGGAAACTATTCCGTTTCCGCGTATGTTATACAGATTAAAGCCGTAACAAGACAAAGATTTATCATTCGTAAAATCAAATAACTGTAAATTTAATTCCAACGGCTCGAAATTAAATATTATGAAAAATTCTTTTTTGACATATTTTGTATTATTGGCGATTCTTATAACAACCAATCAGCTATGTTTTGCTCAGACAAACCCGGCAAATTCTTCAAACCAACAAAAGGCACAACTGAAAAAAACCGAGAAAATAAAAAACAAAGTTTTGAATATCGGAATCGGCGGTAAAATTACAATTATACAAAATAACAAGAAAAAAAATTTCGGAACAGTAACAGATGTAACTGTTGACGATTTTGAAATATTAGAAGTTGATCTTAAAACAAAACTGCGTTTTGATTATTCCGATATAAATAAAATTCACAGCGGAGATGGTCAAAAAAATCTTATTACTGGGAAAAGAGCAAACCCACAAAAAGGCTGGCTTTACGGTGGAGCTGTGGTTGCAGCGGTATTTATTATTACTTTAATTGTTATATCGGATAAAGACTTTTGATTCGGTTTTTTTTGATTTTTCAAACGCGAAAGCTAAATCCCGTAAAAAGATAGTAAATAGGTTTATTTTCAGAATTTTGAGAAACGTAATCATCTAAAAGAACGATCAAATCATTACAATAAGGCGATTCGGCTCAATAAAATAGGCACAAGAAAGTGCAGACACAAAAATAATTAACGAAACAATCAAAAATATTGCCAAACTTTTAAGTCATTTTTTCATAAATTATTTGTTTGGAAAATATTCATTCCAACGCTTATCAACTAATTGTTTTATATCTTCCCTAACCAGAACTTCCTTCGGATACCAGGGTTTCATTCTCGCGTCAATAATAATCGGTGATTTGTAAGTTATGTGATTGTTCATAACATTTATTTCCTTCGCATAAATATCCGTCGAAGGATTAAACCGAGTCCAGGTCGCCCATAAAAATTTATCGGCTGATCCGGCAAATTCAATCGAATCGTGCAAAACAACAATTTCAAAATCATCAAACTTTCCGCATTCAGCAATTCTTTTTCCTAATTTATTTTCATAAATTTCTTCGTTATCGGACGCATAAGTTTCAACTTCCAAAACTAAACATCCGCCGCAGAATACTCCAGCTTTTTTTACATAGTTCGGCAAATCACCTTGAAATTCTCTTTTCAAATCTTTTCTCTTTTCGCCGACACCAACGAGCATTGCTTTTGAGCCGTGATTCACCTTACCGGAAGCATAATCAAGCGTGTCAAAAGACGTGCGGTCAAAAATAAAAAAATCGCTTTCCCAACTTACACGCTCTAACATATATTCAAAAAGTGTTTTGAAATCCCTTAAATCCTGCGGTTTGTCGGTTAAAAGTAAAAATTTTGTAAGAGATAATTGTCCTTCGCCTAAAATTCTGAAACCTGCTCCCAAGGCTTCTCTCGAATATCTTTCTTTGACAACGGCGGCGGCTAGAGAATGAAATCCGGTTTCGCCATAGCTCCATAAATCAAGGACGGCAGGCATTACGAGCGGAAAAAGCGGTGATAAAAGTTCCTGTAAATAATCACCGATAAAAAAATCTTCCTGCCTCGGTTTCCCGACAATTGTTGCCGGATAAATTGCATCTTTACGGTGAAAAACGGCTTCGGCTTGAATGATCGGATAATCGTGTGTCAAGGAATAGTAGCCATAATGGTCGCCGAAAGGTCCTTCAGGTTTTCTGATATTCGGCGGCACTTTTCCGCTGATTATAAATTCCGCTTCGGCAAGCAGACGCAAACCGTTTTCAAGCGGATTTTTTGCCATTTCAACTTTTCCATCATTCAAAAGTGAAGCAAGCATTAATTCTGGAACGTCCTCGGGCAAAGGAGCGATTGCCGCCAGAATCATTGCCGGAGGTCCGCCAATGAAAACATTTATCGGCAAAGATTGATTTAATTTTTCCGCTTCGTGATAATGAAATCCGCCGCCTTTGTGGATTTGCCAGTGGATTCCGGTTGTTGTCTGGTCAAATCTCTGGATGCGATACATTCCGAGATTATGTTTTCCGGTAGACGGACTTTCCGTATAAACAAGCGGCAGGGTTACAAAATGTCCGCCGTCTTCGTGCCAAAGTTGCAGGAGAGGAATTTCTTTAAGTTTAGGTGGCTTGTTTACGACTTCTAGAACGGGTGGTTTGCCAATACTCTTAGTGCCAAGTTTCAAACCCGTCCAAGCCATATCCCGAAATTGCCATAACTCTTTGGGTTTGGGCGGAAGTAAAATTTCCACCAATTCGACCGCCCGTTTAACAAATTCCTGCGGGCGTTTTCCAAAACCCAAATCAATTCTTTTTGCAGTGCCGAAAAGATTTGTTATAACCGGAAATTTTGAGTTTTTTACATTTTTGAAAAATAGTGCCTTACCCTGTTCATCAATTACACGCCTGTGAATTTCAGCAATTTCCAGATAAGGATCAACTTCCGTTTCAATTTCTATTAATTCATTTTCTTTTCGTAAAACATCAATAAATGAACGAAGATTTTTGTGCATTATTTAAATGATTATATTCTAATTCTCATTAATCAAGTCGTGAATTTGTTTTAATTTTGTCAATAATTTTTCCAGTCTTTGCAAAGGTAATTGATTAGGTCCATCGCTCGGAGCTTTTGATGGATTGTCGTGAACCTCCATAAACACCGCATCAACTCCACACGCGACTCCGGCACGGGCAAAATCCTCGATATATTTTCCCAAACCGTCCGTCGCTTTTCCGAGTCCGCCCGGAAGCTGCAGAGAATGCGTTACATCAAAAACAACGGGAACTCCGAACTCACGCATAATCGGAAAACTCTTAAAATCCACGACCAAATTATTATAACCGAAACTTGCTCCGCGTTCGGTCAAAAGAATTTTTTCACATCCGGCACTTTGCAGTTTTTCAACAATATTCAACGCATCCCACGGAGCGAGAAATTGTCCTTTTTTGACATTTACAGCCCTTCCCGATTTCGCCGCTTCAACCAATAAATCCGTCTGCCGGCAAAGAAACGCCGGAATCTGCAAAACATCTGCAACTTCTGCAGTTTTTTCAACCTGCCAGGGCTCGTGAACATCAGTAATCACGGGAACACCGATCTCATCTTTGACCTTTGCCAAAATCTCCAACCCGAATTCCATTCCGCCGCCGCGAAAACTTTCCATCGAACTGCGATTCGCTTTATCAAACGAAGATTTATAAACCAGATCAAGCCCGACAGTTTTGCAAATATCGCTGATCTCCTGAGCCATAAAAAGAGCGTGCTGCTCACTCTCAACCACACATGGTCCTGCAATTATGGTCAAACGCCCGTCGCCGAATGTTACATTTTCAACATCAAATGAATTCATAAAATTATTCTTCGCCTATTTTTACAGTTTTTTCCAAAAGTTCAACCGATTTATTTTCAATTGGCTTATCGCTTGAAACATCTTCCTTCAAATTTTCACTTTTCACACGATTTTGCCAAGCGGCACGGACAAATGAAACAAAAAGCGGATGAGCATCGAGCGGTTTTGATTTATATTCGGGATGAAATTGGCAGCCGATGAAAAACGGGTGGACCTCACGCGGCAATTCTATCATTTCTACAAATTTTCGGTTTGGTGAAATTCCGCTGAAAATCAAACCTTTTTCTTCTAAAATATCGCGGTAAGCCGGATTGAATTCATAGCGATGGCGATGTCTTTCAGAAATTTTTTCCGCATCGCCGTAAATTTCCCGTGCCAGAGTTCCTTCTTTCAGATTGCATTCCCAGGCACCGAGCCGCATTGTGCCGCCGAGTTCTTCGACATCAACCAAATCTCTAAGTTTGAAAATTATCGGATTTTCGCATTCCTCTTTAAATTCACTTGAGTTTGCATCAGACAAATCACAGACATTTTTTGCAAATTCGATGCAAGCCGTCTGCATTCCGAGACAAATTCCGAAATAAGGCGTTCCCGATTTTCTCGCATATTTGATCGCCCGCACCATACCCGCAACGCCGCGTTTGCCAAAACCGCCCGGAACTAAAATCGCATCATAATCCTGCAATTGAGTTTCGTAAATGTCCGTCATTAGATTTTCAGATTCAACCCAATCAATTTTGACCTTCAAATTATTTGCAACTCCGGCGTGCGTTAAAGCCTCACGCAGAGATTTATAAGAATCTTCTAACTCGACATATTTTCCAACTATGCCGATTTTTACCTTTCCATCCGAAGGTTCTTTGATCGTCGAGACAAGTCTTCTCCAGTCTTTTAATTCGGCATTCGGAAATCTTTCTGCCAAATCAAGGGCATTAACGATTTGAGAATCCAAACCCTGTTCGTGAAAATAAAGTGGAACTTCATAAATTGTTGAAACATCCAAAGCAGAAATAACGGCGTGTTCCTGAACATTACAAAAAAGTGCGATTTTCTTGCGGAGTTCCAAAGGTAAAGCCCGGTCGGAACGGCAAAGTAAAATATCCGGCTGAATACCAATCTCGCGTAATTCTCTGACCGAATGTTGAGTCGGTTTTGTTTTTAATTCACCAGCAGCTGCAATATACGGCACAAGCGTTACGTGAACAAATAATGCATTTGTCTTACCTTCTTCATTGCCCATCTGACGCAACGCTTCCAAAAACGGCAAAGATTCTATATCGCCAACCGTTCCGCCGATCTCAACGATCAAAACATCCGGCTTATCCTTTTCAGATACTGCTCGAACTGCATCTTTAATTTCATCTGTAATATGCGGAATTACCTGAATCGTTTTTCCCAGATAATCGCCGCGACGTTCTTTTTCAATTACAGATAAATAAATTCTGCCGCTCGTCCAATTATTTGCCTGAGATAATTTTGCGTGAGTAAATCTTTCGTAATGTCCCAAATCCAGATCGGTTTCAGCTCCATCATCGGTTACAAAAACCTCCCCGTGCTGAAAAGGCGACATCGTTCCCGGATCAACATTTATATATGGATCGAGCTTCATCATCGAAACCGTCGCCCCGCGTGATTCGAGTAAACAACCGATACTCGATGCCGCTAAACCTTTCCCTAAACTTGAAACTACTCCGCCCGTTACAAATATGTATTTTGTTTGTTTTTCACTCATCATTTATTCCCCTTCAAAATCCTCTCCGATGTCTTTGCCAACTCCTTGTTTTTTATTATAACGTCCTTTTTTTACTTCTGTTATTGCTTCCTTTCCCTTTGCTTCACCCGGATTTAACATTCCGTTTAAAGCGTTTAATCCTGCACCTAATAATGAACCGCTTTGACTTGCTCTTTGCTCAAATTCCTGTTCAGTGCTGACTCTTTTTCTACCTAATAACTTTAAGCCGATAAGAATTACGACAGGTATTAAAAGAAAAAATAATAAACCAATCCAATCACCCATAACATTTTTTATTTTAGATTTGCGATTTTTTATTGTCTAAAATCTTTTTCACCCTTTCAAAATCTTCTTTTGTATCAACACCAATCGAACTTTCAGAAACTTCGACAACTTTTATTTTTGAATCGTTTTCCAAAATGCGAAGCTGTTCGAGCATTTCGGTTTTTTCCAAATGTGTCTGATTAAACTTTGTATATTTTAATAAAAATTCCCGCCGATAAACATAAAGTCCCGTATGTTTTCGATAAAGTTTTAAAAGATTTTTATTTTCCGACAAAGCCTCATCCAGACTTCCGTATTTTCTCGATTCTTCTCTTGGATACGGAATTGGTGAACGCGAAAAGTATAAGGCAAAATTGTCTATGTCGGTAATTACTTTGACAACATCGGGATTTAAAACATCTTTGTAGTCCGAAATTTTCTCGCAAGTTGTTGAAACATCAATTGTTTCATCTTCCAAAATCGCTTCAATAGCTTTTTCTATTGTTTTCGGCGAAATCAAAGGCTCGTCGCCCTGAACATTTACGAGAATCGAATTGTCAGGAAGATTTTCAGCAACCTCGGCAATTCTGTCGCTTCCCGATTGATGTTCGGTTGAAGTCAAGACAACTTCGTTTCCAGAGTTTTCAATAACTTCAAAAATTCTCTGATCATCTGTGGCGACAATCACACGGGAAATCAGCTTTACATTTTTAGCCTGCTCTAAAGTATGTAATATCAATGGTTTACCGTTTAACGGCAACAATAATTTACCAACCAAACGAGTTGCGGAAAATCTCGCCGGTATAATTGCGATCACATTTTGTCGGGTATTTTTTCCGTGTTGCTCCACGGGCTTCTAGCATATACGGTCGTGAAACTTTATTCAAGAGTTTGCGTATCATTTTTGATTTCTACGGTGGAAAAAATAAATTCAAATCTATAAAATTTAATTCGTGCAAAATATGAATGAGGAAAATATTGAAAATCAAGGTTTAACAGAACCTAATCCGTCAACATCTTTAATAAAATACACGCCCAATAATCCTCCCTGGAATAGTTTGGAAGCGTTGGGGCTTTGGCTGTTAAGCGTCGTCGCAATTGTAATTTTGCCGACGCTGGCAGTAATTCCATATTTGCTTAAACAGAATATTAAATTTTCTGATCCTGCAATAATAACGAAAGCGGCAATGGAGCCGGGAGCAATACTGATTCAGATTGCAACTATAATTCCGGCACATATTTTAACTGTATTGGTTGCCTGGATGGTTATCACAAGATTCAATAAACATTCTTTTACCAAAATGCTGGGTTGGAATTGGGCTGGCTATAATTGGTGGCAAGTGGTTTTAATAATGGTCGGTTTATTGGTTTTGGTTTTCGGCGTATCGATTGCGATGAGTCAAATTTTTGGTCAGAAGGATAATGATCTGCTGAAAATATTAAGAAGCTCCCGCTACGCAGTTTTTCTGGTTGCATTTATGGCGACAATTTCCGCACCTTTTGTAGAAGAAGTCATTTATCGCGGAGTTTTATATTCAGCTTTTCAGAGAACTTTCAGCATCCCGATTGCGGTTTTGCTCGTAACACTTGTTTTTGCATTGGTTCATTTTCCACAATACTGGGGCGATTATGCAACTCTGACCACACTCTTATTTTTGAGTTTAGTAATTACTCTTATTCGGGTTAAAACAGGTAGTTTGCTGCCCTGTATTTTATTTCACTTTTTAATCAACGGAATTCAATCAGCTCTTTTAATACTTCAACCATATCTGCCCGAAGCATTAGATCCCACACGAATTCAAAGTTTCTTTTTCGGGTAATAAAAAAGGCGGGAAAGCAAATTTATTTGCTTTCCCGCCTCAGAATCTATTTCAAAGCTATTTATTATCAATCAATTATCGGATTCTTTATGCGTTTTGATCCTCTTTCTACGGAAGGATTTTGCCTAGGGAAAACTCGCGGCTGCGGCTCAACCTGGCGAATCGGCGGCGAAACTCTGTCGGCATTTGGGAGTTCCGGATTTCTGTTGATCGGGCGATTTCCTCTCGGATTTTGATTATTCATTCCTTGATTTGTATTTCTCTGATTATTTGTTGTTCCCGTGTTTATGTTGGTTCGTCTTTGAACCTGATAATAAAATGAATTTGAAGGTCGGCTCGAAAAGAAATTCCGGTCAAAACCATAACCGTATGGCGAACTCCAGCCGTAACCGAACGGAAGGAAGCAAAAACCGCCGAAACTTGCATCATAAGCCCATAAACCGTATGTATTAAAACCGCCCCAGCGATTATTGCTGAAACTGTTTACCAGAGAAGTTCTCAAAGTTTTCCTTCGTAAACTGGCATTGGCTTCAGCCAGTTGTTTTGCCCGATCCTGACTCCATTCGTCAAATAAATCTTTTTCGTCTCTGTCAAATTTAACAACAGCGACTTGCGAACCGTTCATTATAATTTCGCGGCTTTTCTTAATTTTTGTGGAATTGGTATCACCTGTTAATGCTTTACCTTTCCAAACCTGGAGACGGCTGCTGCCGTTAGCCAGAACATCAACTCTGTAAACGCCCGATTCGATCAAATAAAATGTTGAATTCGGAGCATTTACGGTAATCTTAAAATCATTGTCTGCAAAAACTTCAAATATTACACTTCCGCGATTTAATTGAAGTTCTAAATCATCTAAAGAAGTTGTTATAAATTTGAATTCCGAATTTTCGCCCAATCTTGCATAAGAACCCGGATTAAGTAAAATTTCGGCTTTTGAATTTTTTTCAGTAATAACTTTATCGCCTATTTTTACATTATCGCCCTTTACAAGTAGTCCGTTTGTTGAATCTTCACGCTTTACAAAAACATTTCCCTGCGTTAGATTCACTCCACCAGCTTTTGCTGAAATAACATATAAATCTCCGGCGGCTGACGAAACCGTACGACTGTCATTTTGAGCAAGTATTCCGATTGATGCCAAACATAAAACGGCACATACCGAAATAAACTTTATAAACTTCCCTTTCATTTTATTTCTCCTTGGTTAGAACGATTCAGGTAAATATATTTACGCTTTCAAAGATTAGGTTTTACAAAAGTATTTCTATAATACCATATTTGAAGGAGAAAAATAAAAAATGAATAATTTTCACATTGAAGTATTTGAACAAAGGTCATCAGAAAAAATAAATAACAACCTTTGAAGTCATTTCATAATCAAATTATTTGCCTGATTAACAAGGTTCGGGCAATTTTAATTAAGGTATATATTATGGCTACTTATAAAGACCCGGTTATGTGTTTCGCTCCACTTGAAGTAATTGAAAGATTACTTGATATTCGTGCGGAATTGGGTTATACAAAAGCTGTCTATATGCCCGGCTCAAAAGAACTTGCCAGTTTTTTGGATGCCCACGGTTTTGATACTTATGTATTTTCCGATAACGATATTAATGAAAAAATAAACTACGGTGATTATCGTTCCCCGCTTGTGCCGGGCGGAGATTTTGTTCATACATCTCTAACTGCACATTAAAAATTTCTTTTTAAAATTTAAACAAATCCAACAACTAAAGGAACGCGGAAGGTGGAATAATTCATTTTTCGCTTCTTTTTTTTTACCCGTGAATAAAATTTTAATTATTTTTTACTGCCGACTTTAGCTGACTTCTGCTGACTGATTTTACAGAGCTTTAACAATAAAAAGCGTTCCGTCATCATCTAAAAATTCCCGTTCCGTAAATTCCATAATTCCTTCCCGGACTGATTGAATTAATTCTTTAGCCGATAACTCAAAACCGTCCGTAATTCTTTTGGCAAATCTTTCCTGTCCGTATTCTTCGCCGTCTTCTCTATGGGCTTCGGTAATTCCATCCGTGTATAAAACCAGAATTTGCCCTTTTTCCATACGGATAAAATGTTGGTGATAATGAGTGTTTTGAAACATCCCCAAAGGCAAATCGCCGTATTCGACAAATCTATAATCACCGTTCGGTTTTAATAATAAAGGCGGATTATGTCCGGCATTGGAATAAACGAATGTTTTATTTGTCGCGTCCAGGACACCGTAAACAGCAGTTATAAATTGATGCGTTTCAGTTGAATCCCACAATAAATTTCCGACTTTAGCAAAAGCTATCTGCGGTGCATAACCGATCTGAACACCGGCTCGCAAAGATGCCCGCAGGAATGCCATTAAAAGTGCCGCCGGAATTCCTTTTCCAACTGCATCGGCGACAATTATTGCAACCTGATCGTCAAACATCTTCACCCAATCATAATAATCTCCCGAAACTTCTTCAGTTGGAAAAACATAAGCACTAATATCGAAGCCTTCAAGCTGAGGATCATTGTCAGGTAATAATTCAAGTTGAACTTCTCTTGCAATTTCCAGCTGTGCCTGAAGTCTTCTTTTTTCAAAAAGCTGTTCATACAATTCGGCTTTTTCAATAATAATTGCAACCTGCGAAGCAAGCATTTGTAAAATGGATAAATCGTCTTGATCATAAGCATTCAATTTGTCGCTTTCAAGATCAAAGACTCCGATAACTTTATCGTTTGAGATGATCGGCGTAACCATTTCCGATTTTGTTCTTAAACGTGCGGGGAAATACCTCTCATCTTTAGTTACATCATCCGAAATCAGAGATTCTCCGGTTTCCGCAACAACTCCAATAAAACCTTCCCCGACTTTTAAACGCGGTTCGATCAAATCAAAACTTATCCGATAACCTCTGATTACTTTTGATTTGAATTGTAATTCTATTTGACCTTTTACAATTTTAGATTCAATCAAATAAATTCCCGCCGCATCGAAACGAATCAATGAACCGAGCGTATCCATCACTTGTTTCAAAACTTCTTCGGTATTATATGAACGGCTGATCTTTTTCGTAATGTCGAGCAGCATCCGCAATTTATCAATTACCGATAATTTCTCATTCGGCGAAGAACTCTCGTGAATCTCTTCAATTATCTGATCTTTATCCATAATTAATTAAATCTGTTTCCGTTTCCCTGAACATCCAGGTATTTTTTCCAAATCCTCGAAACTTTTATCCTGTATTCGACAAGCTGATAACTGACATTAAAATGTTCTGCAATTTCCCTCGAAGTTTTTCCTTCTTCTACAAAGCGTTTCAATGCCGAATATGGCACGAGTGCTGCCGCTCCAATAGAATATGCTTGTTCTTCAACAATCGCATTGTAATCTCTGGCAATCAATTCACCATTTTTATTTCGTTTCTTAATTGCCAGACGGCTCGGTTTGTGTCCCAAAAAAACGTGGCAAATTTCCTCCATCAGAGTGGCATTTTGCCGGTTTTTTGTGTGTGTCGGATTTAAGACAATTAGTTTTCGTCCATTCGGCAGTGGCTGTGAGCAAGCACCGCCCGACCATCTGTCTCTTCCCTTATTAAGCAAATATTCCTTTGTATCTTCAGTTAAAAAAGGTTCGATTTGTTCAAACGGTGCGACGAGCAACTTTGCATAACGTGCGAGTTCAAATGGATTTAACCTTTCATCATCACGCTGTAATCCGGCAAACTCACGCAAACCGATTGCGTGAATCTCATAATCTCTGCCTTTACGGGTTGGCGGTAAGTTGGAAATATCCACAAAATTAATTATACACAGTTTTTAAAACTCTAATAATGTATTTATGAAGTTATAGTTTCGACTAATTTTTATGATTATCTGCAGAAAATCCTTCAACATCTTGAAGCGATGATTCTTCGCCGCTACTGTTTTCGGATTTTTCGATGACACTGAATTCACCATCGGTTTCTAAAACAACTGCCTCGACCTTTTCCATAGAGCCGATACTCGAAGTCCTGACGGCAGACAAAATTTCTGATTTTGCTACTCTCTGATTTTTCATCGCATCTGTTCTGTATGAACCTTTATAATATAAAAGTGTCGGATTAGCCTTAATTACATTATCTATAAAATCTATTCTCGATGCTAAAAAAGTTATTATAAATTGTAATATGATAAGTAGAGCAGCGGCAAAAATCCCTTCTAAAATAAGTGTATCTTTGGATAAAATAACGCCTGCCAAAATAGAACCGAGTGCGATTGTAACGATAAAATCAAAAGCATTCCATTTTGAAAGTGTACGTTTACCGGAAATTCTTAGAAAGATGATGAAAACTGTATAAGCAACCAGACAGGATATAAATATTCGCCAGATTTCATACCAATTCTCAAAAAACATTTCGCCCATTTTTATCAATTTTCCTCCGAATTTCCCGATTTATCTATCTCTTCTTTTTCTTCGGATATTTTAGTTTCCTCACGTTCTTCGGCAGCTTTTTCATCTTCATCGGCGGTTGGTTTAACTACAGCTATCAAACTTCTGATCGCATTAAAAAGCATTAAGACAACTCCGACAATTAAACCGGAAAGAATGGCGATATAGGAAATCAAAACATAATAAATTATCTTATACCAAGAAGCCGGAACGTCTTTGGATTCCTGCACCGGAACGCTTAAAAAAAGCATCAGCAAAACTCCGGCTATTAAAGTAATTGTTGATAATAAACCGATTCTCTCGATTCTTTTAAAAAAGATCGAATCAAATTCACCGTCAGTATTGTTGGTTAAACCAAGCATTGTCAACATCAGGGCAAGAATCGTTGCCGAGCCGGTTACGGTTGCACTTCCAAAATAGAGGGCTGATGAAATAACGGATTCAAGTAGTTGGCGGGCTTCCCAACCGCTGTAAACCTGTCCGACCAGCCATTGTCCCGAAAGTGCGATAGCACCTGCCAAAAAACCTCCGATCAGAGAGTTCCTGGAGCCGACGAAAAGAGTGTGTTCGCCTTTGTGTGTGGTTTTAGATGGTTTGGATTTATTAGAGTTATCTGATTTTTGAGATGACATATTTCCCCCTTGATTTATTCAGCTTTTAAAATATTTAAAAATATATATTAATAAACAAGGGATTGTTTGATTTGATTAAACTTCTTTGAATTCTGAATCCACATCTTCGGAAGAAAGTGCGACGCGGTAATTCGGTGATTGTTTTTGTTTGGTAATCAATAAATCATCTTTTGTTTTAAGCAGATCGGCTCGGTTAAAAACGGAAAGCTCAAAATTATAGCCGTGTGTAATCGCATCTTTCGGACAGGCTTCAACGCAGTAACCACAGAAAATACAACGACCGTAATCAATATTGTAAACGCTGGCATAACGCTCGTCGCGTCCGATTCTTTCTTCATAAGGTCGCGGATCGTCTTCCGCCTCGATATAAATACAATCCGAAGGACAAGCCGCCGCACATAAATAACACGCAACACACTTTTCCTTACCCATTTCATCAACGTGAAGAAGATGCTGTCCGCGATAACGCGGCTGAACCGTGATCGGCTCATCAGGATATTGCACCGTCCATTTTTCCTTGGGAATTTGGGAAAGCGTGGTTTTCATTCCGCTTAAAATGGCTTTAGTTGACTGAATGACATCGCTGATTATTGACATATTTTTCCTCTGAAACAATTTGTTATCAATTATAACTTAAAAAGCCCGCTTGAGTGCAAACCCAAGCGGGTAAAACATTTTCATTACTAAATTTTCATTTATGCTCCACTGACCAAAGCATTTGAGAAATACCATAAAACTGCGAATACAATAAAGGCTAAAATACCTACTCCGCCCGTTATCATTCCGATTAAGGCAAATTTTTCACCGCCGTATTCATTCGGATTCTCAGCCGCTTTCCCCCGTGCCAAAAATCCTGTTATCAGTGCGGCAGGTCCCATCACAATTCCGATCCATCAACAAATCGTCATACTTAAAATTCCCGTTGCTAAAGAAACATAAGACAAAGTCATATTTTGACCTTCAATCAACTGCGGAGTTTCAAATGGAATATTCTGCCCGATTTCTTTATTTTGCCAATCCGCAACCGCAGCATTCGGCGGCGACCAATCTTCAGGCTGATTAGATTGAGATTCAATTTCAGGCTCTGCAAAAGGAGTTTGCAGCGGCTCGGCGTTCGGTTCATTTAAAGGTTCTGGAACAAAATCCTCCTTCGGCGGTTCAAACGGCGGTGTTTCAGGCGGAGCATAGCCCGGCGGCATGGAATTATCAAACGGAGAAGGTATCGGAATCGAAGTAGATTGATTGCCGGAAATGTTTTCGCCGCCCGAAATTCCATCGTCAGTTTTCACATCAACTTGCGGTTCTGAAAATGTCGGCACATTTATATTTGCAGGTTCATTTATTTGTGCGGAAAAATTATCTGATTGCGGCAATTCAATATCCGGTTCATTAAATTGCGGAGTTTCCGGCATTAAAGATTCAGATGAACCGTCCTGTTTATTTTCAAACGAAGATTCGGCTGATGAAGCCTCCGGTGCTGATTCCTTTGATTTTTCCTCCGGTGGCGAAACCTTTATGTTATCAGATGTTGCGGCGGGAATTATCTTTGTTTTGAGTAAATCATCTTCATCGTCATCACCATCGAAAATATCGAGAATATCATCTTCATCCTCCACGGATTCCTGCGGCGAAGTCGTCGAAGGTGGCGAAGCAACCATTGTTTGAAAAAGATCTGCTTCTTTCTCTACATTTTTCTGTTCACTCAACTTATCTTGTTCAGCGATTACATTTGAAATATCAGATTGGTTTCCGACAATCGTTTGATACGGGTCAACCTCGATTTCAACAGCCACAGCTACAAGCGGAGTTCCATCGGTCTGACAAAATTTTAAATTTTCGTCATCATAAGTTTTTTGGCAAGACGGGCATTTTTTCATAGCTTTCTTCTTCCTGTTTTTAAAAGATTAAAAGTTGCAGAGAGTTAGGTAAAATTACAGATAGTTGCAGATAATTAATAAACTCAATACCTCTGGAACTCCGCAACTCTGCAAACTCTGCAACTTCTTAAAAACTCTGCAACTTTTATAGCCTTTTGCTTAAACTAATTCAAGTTTACTGAAAAAATAGTTGATCTCGATCAACGCATTTTCGTCCGAATCCGAACCGTGAACGGCATTTTCCCCAATCGAAGAAGCAAATTCCTTCCGCAAAGTTCCCTCATCGGCTTCTTCAGGATTCGTCGCTCCCATCAACTTTCGCCAAGTCGGAACAGCATCTTCGTGTTCCAAACACAAAACAACGGAAGCCCCGCTCGACATAAATTCCGTCAACTCACCATAAAACGGGCGTTCCGCGTGAACCGCATAAAAACCTTCGGCTTCCCTTTTCGACATATGAATCAATTTCATCCCGTGAATCTTAAAGCCCTCATCCAAAATACGTTTGATAATTGCACCGTATTTCTGATTTCTCACAGCATCAGGTTTGATTATTCCAAATGTTAAATTACTCATTATTTATTATTTTTCCTCTTATTTTTATTAATTTGTCAAAAAATTAAAGCTACGACAAATGTTATGTTAAAACAGTTTATCGTAGCTAAAAACAATCGCAAATCGCAAATTGCAAATCGCAAATTACTTGTCCATTTTAGTTGCAGGCATCAGAATTATCTGAATGTCCGAGCCTTTTTTCAGGCTGTCTCTTATACCTATCTGACGC
>MWWE01000045.1_pt1 | contig 17658 bp, 13 predicted proteins | sample 1047301 | NCBI WGS metagenome assembly MWWE01 (sample SAMN06349973, study PRJNA376086) | soil metagenome | isolation source: MS1-1 sample Antarctic (ecotone) soil | place: Antarctica
CGGCAATCTCCGCGCTTTTCGATGTAGCGCGGTAGTCCTCCGGAGACTGCGCGGCGGCTTGCCGGGAGTCCCGTAGGGTCTGGAGGCTATCAATTGAGACGAGCCAGCTACGCCTAACGCCCTCACCCTCGGATTTAGCCTCAAGGTTACGCCGCTCGATGTGCCAACGGACGGTGCGCGGAGACACCCCCAGAGACTTCGCGGCAACACCTGTTGTTACCCACCCAGACGGCGCGGCAGGCTCGCGGGTAGTGTCCGCACCGTCTCCGCGTGTGGTGTCCGCGTCCATGCCGGGCATCATACAGCCGGGGCGTGGGCGGCCGCCATCGGTGCCAGGCGGTACGACTTAGGAACCGTCCTCGTGAGCCCCGGAGCGCGCCTTGGTCACCTTGGACACGCCTTCCGCCACCTTCACGAATATTGCGGCCAGGAAGAAGCACATGGACCACACTCCGATACCGATCTGCCCTAACAAGGCCTCGTCACCCGTGACTATGAGCAACGTAAGCCCGGCTAGAAGCAACAATCCCACCACAAAGAACAGCGCAGCAAATACCCTCATCCGTCCTCCTCTCCGATGCCGGGCATACTATATCCCTTCGAGTACCCCGCGCAGGCCGGGAGGCGGCAACCTCGCTTGTCTAGCAGCAAACCTCATCACGAACCCTGGCCCACATGGCCGTCGGATACTTGGCAGGAAGATGGGCGCCTGGCGCTGTGCAGGTATCGGACAGACCGACCGCGGCGCCTTTGGCAACGCCCGCGGTCGGGAACCCCGGCTAATCGCGTCGGTCGGTCTCGGACGAATCCCCGAGCGCGCGCCTCAGGAGCAGGAGCCCGGCCAACCCCAAGAAGGTCGCGAACCAGAGCGTGACGAGCCGTATCACCAGGGTGAGGGCGCCGGCCAGGCCCGTCGGCAGCCCGGCAACGGTCTTGAACCCCCCGATCATGAGCGCCTCGGCCGAGCCGAGCCCGCCCGGTATCATGCTAAGGACGCCGCCCAGGGTGGCCGCCGCGAAGACGAAGGCCGTCACCAAGAACCGCACCCCCTCCGCTCCAGAGGCAACTACGCACAGGTGGACGGCGGAGATCTCCAGGCCCCAAGAGAGGAAGGAGACGGCGGTGCCGACCGCGAGCGGCCCGGCAGCCAGCAGCCGGTCGGAGGAGCCGTGGAAATCGCCGAGGTGCGGCACCAAGCGGCGCGCGAGCGGCAGCCGGTCGAACGCCCGCTCCGCCAGCAGGGAGAGCCGCTTGGAGCGCAGCGCCGCCGTCGCCGCAACCGCCAGGGCGAGGAAAAGGAGGAGGCCGCCCAACCCCAGGCCGAAAGCCAGACCGCCGAGCAGGCCCCACGCGACCATCCCGGTCCCGTCGGTGACCCGCTCGGCGACGACGGCGGGCGCGGTCCGGGCGATCGGGGTTCCGGTTAGGCGGCGGACGAACACGCTCTTGAGAACCTCTCCGAGCTTGCCCGGCGAGATGGTCATCGACAGGCCCGCGACGAAGATCGCCGCGTTCTTGGCGACCGGCACCGAGACGCCCAGGAGCCCCAGGTAGTACGACCAGCGCAGGAAACGCACCGCGTAGGAGGCCGCGACCAGGCCGACGATGGCCGGCAGCAGCGACCAACGGAAGCGTCCCAGGGCCGCCGAAAGCTCCCCGAAGCCGGCGAAGACGATCACGGCGAAATAGACGGCGACACCCAGGGCGAGGGCGAGCGCGATGTTGTTCTTCAGTCGGTCCACAAAGAGATTATCCCAGCCGCCGCCCGTCTAAGGAACCGGAGGGCGGGGAACACGACCGTCGTCCTCGGCGCCTAGAGGGCCTCCAGGTAGGAGAAGAGCACCTCTTGCAGCGCCTCGGGTCGCCGCGGCCTCCTCGGGGCGTAGTCCTCGAGCCTCAGTGCCTTGAGCCAGCCGCCATCGCCGAGCGCGTCCTGGCGTCCCTGAGGGCTGCCTGAGTCCGCTGGAGATCCGGCGGCGGCGGCTCGTCCTTGAGCTGCTTCGCCCTCGTGGAAATCAAGGTGTCCAGGCCGCCGGCTCTGAAGTTCGCCTGGCTCACCGCTTTGTTCCTCGCCGCCAGCTCTTCCTCTCCCAAACTGAAGGCGTCCTCTGTAGTGGGCCGGCCCCGGGCACGGCCACCCGCGCTGGCGATACGAACCCGATCCTGGGCGCGGTCGGGATGATGTCCATGGCACCACGGGCCGCCAGGCAGGGCTCCGTTCTTGCAGCCCAGTCCGCTCCGGGTGGTCGCCGAGCACCGGTCCGTTGCCGTCTGCGTCTGTGTCAAACCTGCTCCTCTCATATCAGTTCGCTACCGCCATCGGGGTATCAAAGCACCCGCCGGAGCATCCGAAGCCCGGAGCCGCGTCGCGGCACGTGGAGGCGTGGTAGTGGTGCGCGGCGTAGACCTTGCCGGCCTCAAGGCGCGTGAAGGTCTCTTCGGCGGCGCGAATCTGGCAGTCGGGACGGGCGTGATAGCTGAACTCTTCGCCCGTCTCGAGGTTTTCAACGCCGATGTGGGGATGTTGCGGCTTTATGCGTCCCGCACAGGCGGCGCACCGGATGACTCTGGGCCGGCTCATACCGCCCACTCGCGCGGGGCGGCGATGAATTCCCGGTTCTCGTACTCCGGCAACCTCTCGACGGTGCAGCCGAGACTCTTCGCCGCCGGCAGCGCGTAGGACGGCGTGCCGCCCGCGTCGCGCAGGATCTGTTGCAGTAGCTCCAGGCGAATCCGTCCGAGCGCCCGGAGCCGGTCGTGAACGAACCTCTTCACAAACCGCTTGTGCTCCAGCTCCGCCGCGCGGAGCCTTGCCTGGTGCTCGTAATGTTCGGCGATGTTCTCGGCCCTCTTCTCATGGCTCCGCTCGACGGCTTCGATGCCTGCGGCGCTCGGCTTTGAGGCCTGTACCTTGTTACGGGCGTGGTAGGCGCGGCTCCTAATCTCATAGCGCTTGCGGGCGATGTCGTCGGCTTCGAGCTCTCCGCCCGCTTCACGCGCCTCGAAGAGCCGGACCAGCCAATTATCGGCCAGACGAACGACGTCCCCCTCGACGGTGAGTATTCCGGCCTCTTCGAGCATCGGGAGGTTCCTCCTGCGGATATCCCGCGCCCGCTTGCGGTGCAGGGTGTCGGCTATCTCCTGGACGGTAGCGGTCCCACCGGCGGCGTCTAGGGTATCGAGGATGGCTCCGCGAATCTTACCGAGCCGGACGACCGCATCGCGGGGTGCGGGCGGCTTTGATTCCCTCACCCGGCGGGTGCCGTTGACGGTCCCGCGCTTCGGCGTGGACTTCGGCGACGACCACATCAGACGCGGGGCGCGCAAGTGTAAAGTACCAGGGTCCTCGTCTCCCTCTCTGTCCGTCCCTGTCCCCGCTAGCGTTGGGCTCTCTCCATACTGCTTTACACTTGCGCGGGCTACCGAGCGGAACACGAACGCCCCGGCTTTGTCGGCTTTGCGGCCCTTGTTGTCCCTCTCGAAGAATCCCGTACCTTCAAGCCTGGCCACCGACTTGCTCATGGTCCTGGAGCTTCGGATCTTGGCCCCGAGCATGAGCGGTCCCCACGCCTTCCGGACGCGCAGGTCGTCGCCTACTATCTTGCCGTGCTTGCGTGCGGCCTCTATGACCTGGAGCGCGAGATCCCTGTCCGTGTGCCCGCCCTGTCCCGTCCACTCGGTAGCCCACCACTTGCGCCAGAGGGTTTCTATTGCGCCCCGGAGCCTCTGGTCCCTCGTGAGCCGCACGCGCTCCACCACGGCCTCGTCGTACGGCCTGGTCAGCAGATCCAGTTGCTTGACCGTGCCGCCGTTGGCGAAAAAGTCGTCCAGGCCCTGTTTGCCCCCGTCCGGTGCCGGCGGCAGCAGGGTTATGAACATGTTGGCCCCACGCGCCCGGAGCAACCTGGCCTGCCTCTCCGCCGCTCCCTGGACGTGCTCGTTCGTCTCGATGTCCGAGTCGAAGAGGATCGAATGGTCTTCGCCAGCGAGCGGCAAGAGATCCCAATCCGGGATGAGCTCCTTATCCTTCTGTCCGTTCCACACTCCCGACATCCCGACCATCAGCAGGCCGTGGCTCACGCCGGCGTCCACCTTCTTCTCGCCCTCGGTTATGTAGCGCATCCCCCCGGTCCCCTTGACCGCCCCGTGCTGGCGCGGGTGAACGTCGAGGCGGTTCGGAGCCCCCTTGGGCTGCATGTACTTCGCTTTGCTACGGCCGGGGTTGTCGGGACGCAGGCGGTGGAAGATCCCGCCGTCGAGGGTGTGAACCGGGAAGACGAGGCCGGGTTTCGCCGGCAGCTTCCCCCGGTCCTGCGGGACGTCCTTACCGCGCGTGGCGGTGAACGTGCCGCGCTCGTCGGCCACGTCCGGGGAGATGCCAGACTCCTCGTAAAGCATCTTCTGGTGTGAATCCGAAAGCGTGCGCTGCGTAGACTTCGGGTATGATTCCATCAGCGCATCACCTAAACCAATACTTTAGGGATGTGCGCGGTGTGGGGGACCGGGCTGGCTTGGAGGCGGGTGCCGGTCTCCCCTCTCTTCTGTATACTCATGTCAGATCCTTTGTTTTGGCCCCTCTCCCGCTCCTCAAACGGTCGGGGCTGTCTAAAAACGTCCTGCTGCATGGTCTAAACAGGCACTCGGAGACGACCCTGTATCTGCTCGAAGGCCTCGTCGAGCGGTAGGTCCCGCGTGTCACGCCGCGTGACACTGGCTGCGTCACGCTTTGTGTCAAGGTCGATGGTCGTCTCGGCCTCGTCGACTACCGCGACGAGCCAACGCTTCTTCGCCTCGACGTGGTCTTCTTTGGCTTGCTCGAGGTCTTCCACCGATGCGTCCGACTGTTGCAGGCCCTTGAGGGTGCGCCCAGCGGCGTTGTATCCGCGAAACAGGGCTTCACGAAACTCCACGTCGTCTATCTCTCCCGCGATTGCCGCCCGGCGTCGCTCATCGAACTCATCCGGTGGCATCTGCATGAGCGCTTCGGCAAAAGGGACGCCACGGCGTTCCTCCAAAAACGCCTCGATCTCGCTCAAGCGGAAGCGGTATGCGCGTCCCGGCTTGTAAACGGGGAGCCGCCCGTCGTGTATCCAGCGGTGGATCGTGCGCTCACTCACGCCCAGCATCCGGGCCGTCTCCGACAACGACAAAAACGCTTCGTCTTTCCTGTCCGTCGCGATCACCTCCATGACATAGGTTGACACTAAACAGCGTAGTCATTATAATAGAGTTTGTTGAAGGATGCAAAAGGCCCCGCGAGTGACAGCTCCGGGACCGTGACCCAAGGAGGCAAGTCCTTGAGTACAGGTAAGGGTAACCCGAAGACGGAAGGCCGGTCTGTACCGACACACGAAAGGATCCGCCTGGACGCCGCCGCGCACCCGGAGCGTAGCTACTCCGAGCACATAGAGGCGGCGAGGGACATTGCTGGCGAGCAGTACCGCGAGGACCTTCGCCGCATCCGGGAACGGGAGCGGGCCAACAGGAGGGCCGGGTAGGTTCTAGGCCAGCGAAGCCGGGCCGGGGCAACGCGCTCCGGCCCCCTTACCGAGAGGAGAGGGGTAGACGCCCCCAACCCTCGACCCACGGTAGCGGCCCGTTTATGCACGGCGTCGCATCTTCATACAAATAGGCGTAATACCGGCCGGTACGATCCCGGATACGGGCGTCGAGGGCGCCGAGGACCGGGGTATTAGGCGAAGATATCCAGGAAGCTGCATCCGGACTTCGGAGAATGGTCCTTCCACGCACTCCGGTGAATAGCCTCCGCAAATGTGAAGTGAGGCACATCTGTTGTGGTCCGTCGGTCCACCCTGCGCGTATAACCGTATAAATGTAAAAAAGGCACTTCGTAGAAAGCACGTGATCCCGCCGACTTTGAGTATTGTTTGTAATGCCTGGGAGGAACACAGCTACCCCCAAAGCCACCCGAAGGCTACCCTGCTTGGAGCAGCCGGCAAGCGAGCCAAACACAACCGCGCTGGGGTGCCTTAGTGACGCGCGTATTGGGTAATCAGCGGTGCTAAGGCGTCTCGCCAAAGCGGCGGTGACGGTCGTGGTGCTCGCCTTCTTGGTGGTCGAGGGATACCTCCTCTACGGCCACTACGAACGCTACCACTTGGACGCCGCTAGTGTGTCCGCCGCCGCCGCCGGCGGCACCGAGCCTCCCAAGGCGCCGGCCGACCCGGTGCTGGTGGGGGCCGGGGACATAGCCCGCTGTCCGGGCCAGGGCCACGAAGACACCGCCCAACTCCTCGACGACATACCCGGTACGGTGTTCACAACCGGAGACAACGCTTACGAATCGGGTACTGCCGCCGAGTTCGAGAACTGCTACGGCTTCAGCTGGGGTCGCCACAAGGCTCGCACCAGACCCACCGTGGGCAACCACGAGTACGACACCCCCGGGGCTTCGGGCTACTTCGGCTACTTCGGGGAAGCCGCGGGCGAGCGGGGCGAGGGCTACTACTCCTACGACCGGGGCCAGTGGCACGTGATTGCCCTCAACTCCATGTGCGAGGAGGTGGGCGGCTGCGGGCCCACCTCGCCCATGGTCAGATGGCTGAAAAACGATCTGGCGGCCAACCCCACCGGGTGCACGCTGGCCTACTTCCACCACCCCCTCTTCAGCTCGGGCCGCGCGCACGGCGATGCGGGCAAGATGAGGCCGACCTGGGACGCCCTGTACGCGGCCGGCGCCGAGGTGGTGGTGAACGGCCACGACCACGCCTACGAGCGCTTCGCCCCCCAGAGGCCGGACGGGACCCGCGATGGGAAACGGGGCATAAGGGAGTTCGTGGTGGGCACCGGCGGGTCGGAGAACTACCCGTTCGGCGAGATAGAGCCCAACAGCCAAGTCCGCAACACCGGCACCAACGGGGTGCTAAAGCTGACGCTCAAGGCGGGCTCCTACGAGTGGAAGTTCGTCCCCGTGTTGGGCGAGACCTTCACCGACTCGGGCAGCGGCGCCTGCCACGCACCACCCGCCACGTGAGGGCGAGGGACGCCGTGGTGGAGGACCGGGCGTAGCGCGGCCTCAGACCTTCGGCCGACGAATTTCGGAGAACCCCCTCAGGGCGAATTTCGGAGAACCTTGACCTTGCACGCTCTCGGGCGAATAAGGGTAAGAGGAGAGGGCCGGAGCGCTACAAGTCCCGGCCCTCTCCTCTTACGTCGGTGGTGGGTGGCCGCCCTTTGCTAGCTCTTCTTCTCCCCGCCCCCCAGGAGGTTGCCCGTGGTCCCGCCCAGCGTGTCTGTTACCCCGCTTACCGGCTGCGTGACCCCGCCTAACGTGTCCGTCACCCCGCTTACCGGTCCGGCCGAGGGCGCCTCGTTGACCAAGACCTCGTACTCCTCCACGCTCGCCACTATCCCGCCGGCGGCCTCCGCCGCCCCGCTGCGCACGCTAGACAACGCTTGCTCGGTGGCCCGCAAGGCCTCCTCGCTCTCCCAGAAGGCCACGCCGAGCAGCTTGCCGCTGTTCCTGTCGCCGAGGGCGACGAACCCCTTGAACCCTTCCATCTGCCGCAGTTGGGGTAGGGTCTGCTCCTGTATATGGGTCGTAACGTCGTCCATCTTGTCCGGAGCACCCTCTATCGTGTTTACCCGCACGTACATGCCGCTCCTCCTTCCTCCCGCCCCGATACGGGCGGGCGTCGTGGGGCCCTCCGAGGGCCCCCATGGTTGCTCCTCCTGTTGCTTGAGACCGCGCCCGGGCCGCACGGGTTACGGAGACCTTCCGAGAACCCCCTCTTCCACGCACTCGGGTGAATGGGGCCCTCAGGCGGGGGTATCGCGGTTTCGGTCGGAGGCCTTCAGGTAGTACGTCAGCTCGTCCACGCACCTTGTGTACTCCTCCAAGGCCTCCGCCAGCTTCGGGTTCCCCACGCCGCGCCCCCCTTGCTGGGCCTTCTTTAGCTCCTCGTCGGCCCGCCTCGTCCTCTTCAGCGTCTCCTCGAGGGACGCCTTTATGGCCTTCTCTATGACATCTATGTCCATGGCCACCCTTCTTCCGGACATCTTCGTGCACGTCGTTCCCGATTCTACAGCCCCCCAGAACACGCCCCGGTCCTATGGGCCTGCCCGCGAGGGGGCGTAATACCTTTGGGGGATGTTATGCGGAGATGGTCCCCGGGACGATAGGACCGGGGCAAAGGGCCGGGCCCGGATGTAGGTAGTCAGAGGTAACGAAGCCGGGGCCCGGCCAAAAGGTCGGGGCGGGCCCGGAGGGGGGTGGGTCCAGGACCGCGCCTCCTGGCGTGAACCCAAGATCAAGGCCGCGACCCGCGATTCGGACGGGCAGGCGATAACTTACATAAAGCCAGGAGAGACGGAGTACGTCAGGACGGCCACAGGCTGGCAGGCGGTGAAGTGCCCGGGGTAAGGTCAGTCTAAACGGCGGGACGTCGGATACCGAAAGGGGCCGGGGCGTTGTGCCCCGGCCCCTTCCTTCTTGCCCCTATTCACCGGAGTGCGTGGAAGGATCATTCTACGAACTTCCCTTTTGCACAGTTCTCGGAAGTACGCATCCAGAATCCCGCATAACCCCGGTCCTATAGGGCCAGAAACGCCCCCGACGGGACCCCCTCCATTGGACCGGCCGCGACAGGAGTTTGCGCGGTGCATGGATATGCGGGATTCCGGGTTTAGGAAAGGTTCTTGGTTTCCCGGCGCAGATGGCTTCGAGAATTGTGATTTGAGAAACAGTTGCGGGTCTATCCCTCCCGCTCGATTCCACGGCGCCGGATGGACTCGCGGGCCATCTTGAGCATCTCGCGGGCTATCGCGGCGTCGGATTGGTCCACCATACCGGGGTTGCGCTCGGCGTAGCGGTCCACGAGCCCCTCCAGCTCCTCGACGTCTTCGAGAGTCCGGGCCTGTCGCCACCCGCCGTAGACGGCCGCCCTTCCCTGGCGCTCCTCGTCGTCTTCCCCCGGAACCTCCACGTGGTCGTTCATTGACGCCCGAAGAGCCGCCGGACGAACAGGCGTAGCCTCGTGGCCGGATCGCCCCTCCCCTCTTCGACCCGTTGCTCCCTCCCCTCTTGGGCTTGCTCTCGTGTGTTCTCCGACGAGATCGCCGGCCTGCCGGGGACTTCCTCGTGGTCGTGGTCGGGGTTCTCTCCCATGCGCCTACCTCCTATCCTCCGAACATCCTACGCCACCACGGACCGGGGCGATTCAATCCTCCGCCTGGAAGCCGTCGAGGAGGCCACGTCCGTACTCGCCTGCGTGCTTGTCTATCCACACCGCCAGGGCTGGCTTCCCCGTCTCCATCGCCATGTACCGCAGGGTCGGTATGTCGAGCATATCCATGTGAGTGTAGCGGCGCACGGCCTCCAGCTCCTCAAGCACATCTTTTGGGATTCGCACCGGCCCTTGCTCTGTCATCCCCCAAACAGCCTGCGCCACCAGGACCGGGGGGACCCGGAGGGCGCGGCTTGCTCCGGATCTCGCCCCTCCGGGCGCCCTGTGGCCCCGTGAGCGTCTCCGGGGTCCGGGGTGTCGGTAGGACCGGGGCCTATATCGGATTCTCGCGCCTCTGTGAGCGCCTGCAGCTCGCGGCGGAGGTCCTCGCGCTCCCGCTCGGCCTCTTCCCTTCGGCGGCGCTCTTCGGCCAGCTCCTCGCGAAGTGTGGACTCTGCCTTCTCGGAGAGCTCCAGGCGCACCCGAAACTCCGACGCCCTGGACGCCTCCTCCACGAGCCTGTCCGCGAGCTCGCGGACAGCGTTGCCGGGACTATCCGCGGCAATCTCCGCGCTTTTCGATGTAGCGCGGTAGTCCTCCGGAGACTGCGCGGCGGCTTGCCGGGAGTCCCGTAGGGTCTGGAGGCTATCAATTGAGACGAGCCAGCTACGCCTAACGCCCTCACCCTCGGATTTAGCCTCAAGGTTACGCCGCTCGATGTGCCAACGGACGGTGCGCGGAGACACCCCCAGAGACTTCGCGGCAACACCTGTTGTTACCCACCCAGACGGCGCGGCAGGCTCGCGGGTAGTGTCCGCACCGTCTCCGCGTGTGGTGTCCGCGTCCATGCCGGGCATCATACAGCCGGGGCGTGGGCGGCCGCCATCGGTGCCAGGCGGTACGACTTAGGAACCGTCCTCGTGAGCCCCGGAGCGCGCCTTGGTCACCTTGGACACGCCTTCCGCCACCTTCACGAATATTGCGGCCAGGAAGAAGCACATGGACCACACTCCGATACCGATCTGCCCTAACAAGGCCTCGTCACCCGTGACTATGAGCAACGTAAGCCCGGCTAGAAGCAACAATCCCACCACAAAGAACAGCGCAGCAAATACCCTCATCCGTCCTCCTCTCCGATGCCGGGCATACTATATCCCTTCGAGTACCCCGCGCAGGCCGGGAGGCGGCAACCTCGCTTGTCTAGCAGCAAACCTCATCACGAACCCTGGCCCACATGGCCGTCGGATACTTGGCAGGAAGATGGGCGCCTGGCGCTGTGCAGGTATCGGACAGACCGACCGCGGCGCCTTTGGCAACGCCCGCGGTCGGGAACCCCGGCTAATCGCGTCGGTCGGTCTCGGACGAATCCCCGAGCGCGCGCCTCAGGAGCAGGAGCCCGGCCAACCCCAAGAAGGTCGCGAACCAGAGCGTGACGAGCCGTATCACCAGGGTGAGGGCGCCGGCCAGGCCCGTCGGCAGCCCGGCAACGGTCTTGAACCCCCCGATCATGAGCGCCTCGGCCGAGCCGAGCCCGCCCGGTATCATGCTAAGGACGCCGCCCAGGGTGGCCGCCGCGAAGACGAAGGCCGTCACCAAGAACCGCACCCCCTCCGCTCCAGAGGCAACTACGCACAGGTGGACGGCGGAGATCTCCAGGCCCCAAGAGAGGAAGGAGACGGCGGTGCCGACCGCGAGCGGCCCGGCAGCCAGCAGCCGGTCGGAGGAGCCGTGGAAATCGCCGAGGTGCGGCACCAAGCGGCGCGCGAGCGGCAGCCGGTCGAACGCCCGCTCCGCCAGCAGGGAGAGCCGCTTGGAGCGCAGCGCCGCCGTCGCCGCAACCGCCAGGGCGAGGAAAAGGAGGAGGCCGCCCAACCCCAGGCCGAAAGCCAGACCGCCGAGCAGGCCCCACGCGACCATCCCGGTCCCGTCGGTGACCCGCTCGGCGACGACGGCGGGCGCGGTCCGGGCGATCGGGGTTCCGGTTAGGCGGCGGACGAACACGCTCTTGAGAACCTCTCCGAGCTTGCCCGGCGAGATGGTCATCGACAGGCCCGCGACGAAGATCGCCGCGTTCTTGGCGACCGGCACCGAGACGCCCAGGAGCCCCAGGTAGTACGACCAGCGCAGGAAACGCACCGCGTAGGAGGCCGCGACCAGGCCGACGATGGCCGGCAGCAGCGACCAACGGAAGCGTCCCAGGGCCGCCGAAAGCTCCCCGAAGCCGGCGAAGACGATCACGGCGAAATAGACGGCGACACCCAGGGCGAGGGCGAGCGCGATGTTGTTCTTCAGTCGGTCCACAAAGAGATTATCCCAGCCGCCGCCCGTCTAAGGAACCGGAGGGCGGGGAACACGACCGTCGTCCTCGGCGCCTAGAGGGCCTCCAGGTAGGAGAAGAGCACCTCTTGCAGCGCCTCGGGTCGCCGCGGCCTCCTCGGGGCGTAGTCCTCGAGCCTCAGTGCCTTGAGCCAGCCGCCATCGCCGAGCGCGTCCTGGCGTCCCTGAGGGCTGCCTGAGTCCGCTGGAGATCCGGCGGCGGCGGCTCGTCCTTGAGCTGCTTCGCCCTCGTGGAAATCAAGGTGTCCAGGCCGCCGGCTCTGAAGTTCGCCTGGCTCACCGCTTTGTTCCTCGCCGCCAGCTCTTCCTCTCCCAAACTGAAGGCGTCCTCTGTAGTGGGCCGGCCCCGGGCACGGCCACCCGCGCTGGCGATACGAACCCGATCCTGGGCGCGGTCGGGATGATGTCCATGGCACCACGGGCCGCCAGGCAGGGCTCCGTTCTTGCAGCCCAGTCCGCTCCGGGTGGTCGCCGAGCACCGGTCCGTTGCCGTCTGCGTCTGTGTCAAACCTGCTCCTCTCATATCAGTTCGCTACCGCCATCGGGGTATCAAAGCACCCGCCGGAGCATCCGAAGCCCGGAGCCGCGTCGCGGCACGTGGAGGCGTGGTAGTGGTGCGCGGCGTAGACCTTGCCGGCCTCAAGGCGCGTGAAGGTCTCTTCGGCGGCGCGAATCTGGCAGTCGGGACGGGCGTGATAGCTGAACTCTTCGCCCGTCTCGAGGTTTTCAACGCCGATGTGGGGATGTTGCGGCTTTATGCGTCCCGCACAGGCGGCGCACCGGATGACTCTGGGCCGGCTCATACCGCCCACTCGCGCGGGGCGGCGATGAATTCCCGGTTCTCGTACTCCGGCAACCTCTCGACGGTGCAGCCGAGACTCTTCGCCGCCGGCAGCGCGTAGGACGGCGTGCCGCCCGCGTCGCGCAGGATCTGTTGCAGTAGCTCCAGGCGAATCCGTCCGAGCGCCCGGAGCCGGTCGTGAACGAACCTCTTCACAAACCGCTTGTGCTCCAGCTCCGCCGCGCGGAGCCTTGCCTGGTGCTCGTAATGTTCGGCGATGTTCTCGGCCCTCTTCTCATGGCTCCGCTCGACGGCTTCGATGCCTGCGGCGCTCGGCTTTGAGGCCTGTACCTTGTTACGGGCGTGGTAGGCGCGGCTCCTAATCTCATAGCGCTTGCGGGCGATGTCGTCGGCTTCGAGCTCTCCGCCCGCTTCACGCGCCTCGAAGAGCCGGACCAGCCAATTATCGGCCAGACGAACGACGTCCCCCTCGACGGTGAGTATTCCGGCCTCTTCGAGCATCGGGAGGTTCCTCCTGCGGATATCCCGCGCCCGCTTGCGGTGCAGGGTGTCGGCTATCTCCTGGACGGTAGCGGTCCCACCGGCGGCGTCTAGGGTATCGAGGATGGCTCCGCGAATCTTACCGAGCCGGACGACCGCATCGCGGGGTGCGGGCGGCTTTGATTCCCTCACCCGGCGGGTGCCGTTGACGGTCCCGCGCTTCGGCGTGGACTTCGGCGACGACCACATCAGACGCGGGGCGCGCAAGTGTAAAGTACCAGGGTCCTCGTCTCCCTCTCTGTCCGTCCCTGTCCCCGCTAGCGTTGGGCTCTCTCCATACTGCTTTACACTTGCGCGGGCTACCGAGCGGAACACGAACGCCCCGGCTTTGTCGGCTTTGCGGCCCTTGTTGTCCCTCTCGAAGAATCCCGTACCTTCAAGCCTGGCCACCGACTTGCTCATGGTCCTGGAGCTTCGGATCTTGGCCCCGAGCATGAGCGGTCCCCACGCCTTCCGGACGCGCAGGTCGTCGCCTACTATCTTGCCGTGCTTGCGTGCGGCCTCTATGACCTGGAGCGCGAGATCCCTGTCCGTGTGCCCGCCCTGTCCCGTCCACTCGGTAGCCCACCACTTGCGCCAGAGGGTTTCTATTGCGCCCCGGAGCCTCTGGTCCCTCGTGAGCCGCACGCGCTCCACCACGGCCTCGTCGTACGGCCTGGTCAGCAGATCCAGTTGCTTGACCGTGCCGCCGTTGGCGAAAAAGTCGTCCAGGCCCTGTTTGCCCCCGTCCGGTGCCGGCGGCAGCAGGGTTATGAACATGTTGGCCCCACGCGCCCGGAGCAACCTGGCCTGCCTCTCCGCCGCTCCCTGGACGTGCTCGTTCGTCTCGATGTCCGAGTCGAAGAGGATCGAATGGTCTTCGCCAGCGAGCGGCAAGAGATCCCAATCCGGGATGAGCTCCTTATCCTTCTGTCCGTTCCACACTCCCGACATCCCGACCATCAGCAGGCCGTGGCTCACGCCGGCGTCCACCTTCTTCTCGCCCTCGGTTATGTAGCGCATCCCCCCGGTCCCCTTGACCGCCCCGTGCTGGCGCGGGTGAACGTCGAGGCGGTTCGGAGCCCCCTTGGGCTGCATGTACTTCGCTTTGCTACGGCCGGGGTTGTCGGGACGCAGGCGGTGGAAGATCCCGCCGTCGAGGGTGTGAACCGGGAAGACGAGGCCGGGTTTCGCCGGCAGCTTCCCCCGGTCCTGCGGGACGTCCTTACCGCGCGTGGCGGTGAACGTGCCGCGCTCGTCGGCCACGTCCGGGGAGATGCCAGACTCCTCGTAAAGCATCTTCTGGTGTGAATCCGAAAGCGTGCGCTGCGTAGACTTCGGGTATGATTCCATCAGCGCATCACCTAAACCAATACTTTAGGGATGTGCGCGGTGTGGGGGACCGGGCTGGCTTGGAGGCGGGTGCCGGTCTCCCCTCTCTTCTGTATACTCATGTCAGATCCTTTGTTTTGGCCCCTCTCCCGCTCCTCAAACGGTCGGGGCTGTCTAAAAACGTCCTGCTGCATGGTCTAAACAGGCACTCGGAGACGACCCTGTATCTGCTCGAAGGCCTCGTCGAGCGGTAGGTCCCGCGTGTCACGCCGCGTGACACTGGCTGCGTCACGCTTTGTGTCAAGGTCGATGGTCGTCTCGGCCTCGTCGACTACCGCGACGAGCCAACGCTTCTTCGCCTCGACGTGGTCTTCTTTGGCTTGCTCGAGGTCTTCCACCGATGCGTCCGACTGTTGCAGGCCCTTGAGGGTGCGCCCAGCGGCGTTGTATCCGCGAAACAGGGCTTCACGAAACTCCACGTCGTCTATCTCTCCCGCGATTGCCGCCCGGCGTCGCTCATCGAACTCATCCGGTGGCATCTGCATGAGCGCTTCGGCAAAAGGGACGCCACGGCGTTCCTCCAAAAACGCCTCGATCTCGCTCAAGCGGAAGCGGTATGCGCGTCCCGGCTTGTAAACGGGGAGCCGCCCGTCGTGTATCCAGCGGTGGATCGTGCGCTCACTCACGCCCAGCATCCGGGCCGTCTCCGACAACGACAAAAACGCTTCGTCTTTCCTGTCCGTCGCGATCACCTCCATGACATAGGTTGACACTAAACAGCGTAGTCATTATAATAGAGTTTGTTGAAGGATGCAAAAGGCCCCGCGAGTGACAGCTCCGGGACCGTGACCCAAGGAGGCAAGTCCTTGAGTACAGGTAAGGGTAACCCGAAGACGGAAGGCCGGTCTGTACCGACACACGAAAGGATCCGCCTGGACGCCGCCGCGCACCCGGAGCGTAGCTACTCCGAGCACATAGAGGCGGCGAGGGACATTGCTGGCGAGCAGTACCGCGAGGACCTTCGCCGCATCCGGGAACGGGAGCGGGCCAACAGGAGGGCCGGGTAGGTTCTAGGCCAGCGAAGCCGGGCCGGGGCAACGCGCTCCGGCCCCCTTACCGAGAGGAGAGGGGTAGACGCCCCCAACCCTCGACCCACGGTAGCGGCCCGTTTATGCACGGCGTCGCATCTTCATACAAATAGGCGTAATACCGGCCGGTACGATCCCGGATACGGGCGTCGAGGGCGCCGAGGACCGGGGTATTAGGCGAAGATATCCAGGAAGCTGCATCCGGACTTCGGAGAATGGTCCTTCCACGCACTCCGGTGAATAGCCTCCGCAAATGTGAAGTGAGGCACATCTGTTGTGGTCCGTCGGTCCACCCTGCGCGTATAACCGTATAAATGTAAAAAAGGCACTTCGTAGAAAGCACGTGATCCCGCCGACTTTGAGTATTGTTTGTAATGCCTGGGAGGAACACAGCTACCCCCAAAGCCACCCGAAGGCTACCCTGCTTGGAGCAGCCGGCAAGCGAGCCAAACACAACCGCGCTGGGGTGCCTTAGTGACGCGCGTATTGGGTAATCAGCGGTGCTAAGGCGTCTCGCCAAAGCGGCGGTGACGGTCGTGGTGCTCGCCTTCTTGGTGGTCGAGGGATACCTCCTCTACGGCCACTACGAACGCTACCACTTGGACGCCGCTAGTGTGTCCGCCGCCGCCGCCGGCGGCACCGAGCCTCCCAAGGCGCCGGCCGACCCGGTGCTGGTGGGGGCCGGGGACATAGCCCGCTGTCCGGGCCAGGGCCACGAAGACACCGCCCAACTCCTCGACGACATACCCGGTACGGTGTTCACAACCGGAGACAACGCTTACGAATCGGGTACTGCCGCCGAGTTCGAGAACTGCTACGGCTTCAGCTGGGGTCGCCACAAGGCTCGCACCAGACCCACCGTGGGCAACCACGAGTACGACACCCCCGGGGCTTCGGGCTACTTCGGCTACTTCGGGGAAGCCGCGGGCGAGCGGGGCGAGGGCTACTACTCCTACGACCGGGGCCAGTGGCACGTGATTGCCCTCAACTCCATGTGCGAGGAGGTGGGCGGCTGCGGGCCCACCTCGCCCATGGTCAGATGGCTGAAAAACGATCTGGCGGCCAACCCCACCGGGTGCACGCTGGCCTACTTCCACCACCCCCTCTTCAGCTCGGGCCGCGCGCACGGCGATGCGGGCAAGATGAGGCCGACCTGGGACGCCCTGTACGCGGCCGGCGCCGAGGTGGTGGTGAACGGCCACGACCACGCCTACGAGCGCTTCGCCCCCCAGAGGCCGGACGGGACCCGCGATGGGAAACGGGGCATAAGGGAGTTCGTGGTGGGCACCGGCGGGTCGGAGAACTACCCGTTCGGCGAGATAGAGCCCAACAGCCAAGTCCGCAACACCGGCACCAACGGGGTGCTAAAGCTGACGCTCAAGGCGGGCTCCTACGAGTGGAAGTTCGTCCCCGTGTTGGGCGAGACCTTCACCGACTCGGGCAGCGGCGCCTGCCACGCACCACCCGCCACGTGAGGGCGAGGGACGCCGTGGTGGAGGACCGGGCGTAGCGCGGCCTCAGACCTTCGGCCGACGAATTTCGGAGAACCCCCTCAGGGCGAATTTCGGAGAACCTTGACCTTGCACGCTCTCGGGCGAATAAGGGTAAGAGGAGAGGGCCGGAGCGCTACAAGTCCCGGCCCTCTCCTCTTACGTCGGTGGTGGGTGGCCGCCCTTTGCTAGCTCTTCTTCTCCCCGCCCCCCAGGAGGTTGCCCGTGGTCCCGCCCAGCGTGTCTGTTACCCCGCTTACCGGCTGCGTGACCCCGCCTAACGTGTCCGTCACCCCGCTTACCGGTCCGGCCGAGGGCGCCTCGTTGACCAAGACCTCGTACTCCTCCACGCTCGCCACTATCCCGCCGGCGGCCTCCGCCGCCCCGCTGCGCACGCTAGACAACGCTTGCTCGGTGGCCCGCAAGGCCTCCTCGCTCTCCCAGAAGGCCACGCCGAGCAGCTTGCCGCTGTTCCTGTCGCCGAGGGCGACGAACCCCTTGAACCCTTCCATCTGCCGCAGTTGGGGTAGGGTCTGCTCCTGTATATGGGTCGTAACGTCGTCCATCTTGTCCGGAGCACCCTCTATCGTGTTTACCCGCACGTACATGCCGCTCCTCCTTCCTCCCGCCCCGATACGGGCGGGCGTCGTGGGGCCCTCCGAGGGCCCCCATGGTTGCTCCTCCTGTTGCTTGAGACCGCGCCCGGGCCGCACGGGTTACGGAGACCTTCCGAGAACCCCCTCTTCCACGCACTCGGGTGAATGGGGCCCTCAGGCGGGGGTATCGCGGTTTCGGTCGGAGGCCTTCAGGTAGTACGTCAGCTCGTCCACGCACCTTGTGTACTCCTCCAAGGCCTCCGCCAGCTTCGGGTTCCCCACGCCGCGCCCCCCTTGCTGGGCCTTCTT
>MWWE01000046.1_pt1 | contig 17556 bp, 17 predicted proteins | sample 1047301 | NCBI WGS metagenome assembly MWWE01 (sample SAMN06349973, study PRJNA376086) | soil metagenome | isolation source: MS1-1 sample Antarctic (ecotone) soil | place: Antarctica
CCCTCAAACCGCCCCTCCCGTGTCCACTGCGCGACCGTCGGATAGCTCACGCTAATGCCCCGCTCCTGTAACAACTCAAGTGCCTGATTTGTCGTGACCATCTTCATGGTGAACCTTATAGCACCCTCTGGAAAATAATTCAATAAATTTCATAGCGCCCTATTGACATAAAGTGCATAACACGCTATGATGTTTCTCAGATTAGGACATCACGAAGGAGACGAAACACATGTTCATCCTCAGAAACAAAGAGCAAATCACGAAGGCGATTGAAAACGCGCGCACGCTCCACCCGAAAGTCCGCATGATTGAATTCGGTGAGTACGCAGTCTCCGGCAGCAAGGGCAACACCTACACGGTGCTGTGCTATGTGGCGGCCGGTGAGAAGATCGTGGATTGCAACTGCCCGGCGCGCGTGCCGTGCAAACACAGTGCGGCGGCGCTTTCGCTCCACGTCGCGTTGGCGGCACAGGGGCGCGGCGGCCACTAAAGCGAAAAGGGCATACTTGAGCCGGTAACTCAAGTATGCCCCTCAACCTTCCATCTTTGGGACGAAAGGAATCACCCGAAATGAGTCTAAGCAAAAGAGAGTTTGAAGTACAGCAAGAGAGGGAAGCGCCGGCCGCACGTGTCGAGCGGGCACGCTCGCGGATCAAGAGTGTCGCCCGCGAAGTGCGGACGGCGGAAGGCCGCCTGCTCGACTACGCGACGGCCGACGAAATGCAGCGTGCCCTGCACGCCACGTTGCGCGACTTGGAACAACTGACGCTCACGCTCGCCGTGAGAGAAAGGCAGGTGAAGTAATGGCGACTAAAAAACCCACGCCACAGCAGCAGCAGGACGCAAAGGCGGACGAGTTAGCCAAGCTCCTCGCCGCCGTCCTTAATCACCCCGATCTGCCCGAAGCCCTCGAAGAGTCCTTCGGCGAAGGACTCAACGATCTGTTCAATAACCTGCCAAACCGGCGCTGGAAGCGAATCGAATACTCACCCGCCTACCTCTCGCTCCTGCTCTCGACACACAAGGAAGGGGGTGCGCGCTAATGTCTGGCAACTTCACCGTCATTAATGGCGGCAAGAATGGAATAAGTGCGCCGGCTGTGCCTGACACTGACGAGCGCCTGGACCTGAACCGGTATCTCGTCAGACACCCGGCGGCGACATTCTTTGTCCGCGTCTCCGGCGATTCCATGACCGGCGCGGGCATCAACTCCGGCGACATCCTGATCGTTGACCGCGCCGTTGAACACCAGAGCGGCGACATAATTATCGCCCTGGTTGGCGACGAGTTGACCGTGAAAAGGTTGCGCGTCGAAAGTGGCGTGACATGGTTAGACCCTGAGAATCCGGCTGACGAGTCCCGCCAGATAGAGCCGGATGATGATTTTGAAGTGTTCGGCGTCGTCACGTTTACCATTCACGCGCCGAACAGTAAGACGGGCGTTTCGGGCGAGCGGCCGGCAAGCGGCGACAATTAAAGAAAGGGCGGGGAATTCAACCCCCGCCCTTTCTTTTTAGATGCCTCATTCGCGAGCTGTGAAGGAGCGCCGCTGACGCAGTTTGACGGCGTTTGCGAACCCGCGCCGCGACGCCCGCCACGCTGGCAGAGTTAAGCTGAGAGCGAGATGGACGAGTTCGGCAAGCCCATGTGTGGGCATACCTTCGCCTCCGAGCCAGCACAGGTCTTGCTACGCAAAGTGTTGTTTTTACCGCCCCGCGCCCGCCCTTACCGCCCACGGCGGGAATAGCCGTAGCCGCCGCCGAAGAGCAGAAGTAACACGACGATGACGATGATCAGTGTAGTAGTATCCATGGCGGCGAGCCTACTATGAACTACGCTGCGCCGTCCATCTTTATGCTACAGACCACGCAAGCCAGCCTTTCGGGAGTGGGATGGCAAAGGTTCGCTAGTCTCGTTCGTCGTCTCGCTGAACCTTCATCGCCGGCACCTGAACGAAAGCCAGCGTGCGATGGTGGCCGATAAGTTGACTACGCTAAAGCACGGCCAACGTGCAGATAGATCAATTGATCTATCTACCACGCAATCGCAAGCTGCTGAAATGTTGAATGTGTCCGTTCCGTCTGTGAAGCGTGCAAAAAAGGTTCGAGACAGCGGTGACGAGAAACTAATCGCCGACGTTGAGTCAGGTAAGGTCACGGTCTCCGCCGCCGCCACAGTTGCCAGTTCCATTTCCGGTAAAGCGGACACTCCGCACTGATAATGAAAACGGGTAGGCGATGAGCCTACCCGGTCGCAAGATGTGGTGGAGACCAGTTAGGCGAGATTGGTCCCTTTGCGCCCGTTTTCAGTATCGTGCGCCGGCCACCAGATATTGGCGTCCGACTTTCGGCCGAGACGCAGCCGGGCGGCAGCCGGGTTAGCCGAGCGTGGCGTGCGGATGAGGACCGCGCACCAGGTTAATGATAATGATCCGCCGCTCTCGTCCGCACTCGTCGCACAGTTGCGGCGGGCGGGCGGCGTGCGCCCGCTCTTCCGCGTTCTCTTCATCGGTGATCCGAATGTCCACCTTCCCCACGCCGTGACAAACGCAGACGCCGCTCTCGTTGCCGACGCCACACGCCTGCTCAAGTTTTTCAACTCTGTTTAGTAAGTTCATCACGCCCCACTTCATTTACTCAAGGTTACTCAAGGATCGGCCTCTCGACGCGAACCACTTTGATGACCCGCTTTTCCCCGCCGCAGGTGTCACACTGTGGCGGCGGGCGCGGGTCCGACCGCGCCTTCGCTGTGCTGTCCGGGCTTGGATACGAGCGGACTTCAAACCCACCCGGAGCACACCGGCAACAGCCATCTCCGCTGCCGGCGCTCTGCTCCAACTGTTCAACTCTGCCGGTTAAGCTCATCGTGCCTTCCCTTTCGGCATCGCCTCGAGCGCGTCAATGCGCGCCATCAGGTCTCGAAGTTCAGCGCCGCGTAATGCCTGCTCGATAATTGTCCTGGCTGCCGAGACGCGCGCGCTGGCCGGTGCGTTGGTGTCCTCTGCGACTTCCAACAGCACCCGCGCCGCCTTCGTTGAATCCGACGTGAGACGGGCGATTAAGTGTTCGGTGGCTTGCCGGCGCGCCTCTTGGTAATGCGCCGCAAACGCCGGATCGGCGAGGTAGCGCCAAAGCGTGCCTTCGGCCACGTTCGCCGCCCGCGCCGCATCGCGCACGGTCGGGTGCGCCAGTAGCGCCGCTAACGCCGCTTCTTGCTTGCCCGGCAATTTTGACTGTGTATCTCTCAAAGTCATATCAAAGCGCCTCAGTAACTCTCAGGCGGCTTTCTGCTGTCTCGCTGCCCTCGCCCGTTCGCGGGAGAGGAGTAAGGCGTCAGGGTCCACGCCGCGCGAAACAAGATTGTCGATGTCACGGCCGAACGGCTCGACGTTTCCCACCGGGTACCGGCGCGTGATTGCGAGCAGCCGGTGCCAGGTGACATCTTCCGCGAGTACTGCGTCCATGTCCGCGCCGCGCCCTTCAAGTTCGGCGATGAGCGCCTCGGCTTCCCGTTCCATCTCCCCTTCGTCCCGGATTTGGTCCCGGCGCATGACGGCGTGAAGGCTCACCCCTGCGGCCAGTTGTTTTGCTTCGTCGAGCCAGCTTTCTTGCGCCGTCCGCCACCGTCTTTTCGCCTCCACCATGCGCGCGACCAGTCGTTTCAAGTGTTCGTTAAGCTCGAGTTGCGCCCCTTCGTAGTCGTGGCGCGCCGCGTCGGCTTGACCGGCGTGTTGCAGCAAGAGATTGATGCGGGCCTCGCGTCGCGTCGCTGCTTCCGCTTTCGTCAACTCATCGCGGTGCGCTGCAATCTGCTCGTCGAGTGTGCTGAGTGCCTCGGTAAACATCGCCACGCGCGCTTGCGCGGCGGTAGCGGCCTCGACCGCACGCTTGTCCGAAGCGAGCAGTAATTTGTCGTGTGCCTCGGCCAGCGTCGCGCGTGCGTCGTCCGCCTGCGTGGCGAGCGCGGCGCGACGCTGATGTAACTCATGTAGTTCAGCCTGCAAAGTAGTCGTGTCGGTCATCATTATTCCTTTCGTGGTTACAAGAAATACTCCTCGCCCGGGCGGCTCAGGCCGCGAGCAGGCGAAACGCTTCGTTCAACTCCTGCATCCGTCGCGTGTCGCCGCCGGTTCATCGCGGATCGCCTGTAGTCGTGCGGCCTCGCGCTGCTGCGCCTCATACGCGCCGAGCGCCAGCTTGGTGACGGGCGCGAGCGAGTCGAACGCCGCCGGGTTAGTTTGTCGAAGGTCAAGCACCTTTTCATAGAAAGCGTTCGGCTCGAATCCTGCCGCCGGCGGCAGCTTTGGTTTCGGTTGTGCTTTCCTCATTCGCTTCACTCCCGTTTAAACTGCGACACTTTCACCGCGTGCGAACTTCCGCGCCGTGCGGCGGGCCTTCTCGATAACTACTGACTCTTCCAAAGGCGGGACGCAACGAGTAGCGTTGACTTCTAATAGCTGATTGATTAGATCGCTCTCGTTTTCAGCCCATCCGTTTGCCCAGCGCCCGCGCGCAACATCGCGGATGCCGTTGTCTCTTTCGCCTTCGTGAAAGATGCGAGTCCCATAACATCCTGAACTCGCGCGGCGTTCCTGAAAGTCAACTAACACCGAAGGTGCTACATCGTCCGGGCGCGTCAATTCTTCCAGCAACCAATCGGTCGCGATCATCACGTCAGCCACTTTGCTCACACGATATTCACCGCCGGAAACGTGGCCGCTCGGAGGCAGGACAACTAAGCCGTTCGTCCATTTCAGATCAATACCTTCGGCGAGTTTGCCCTTTGTAAATTCGATGCCTTCGGGAATCGAATAAAAAAGGTGATCGCCGCCCGATCCCGTCTTGTGCTGATAGGTCTCTAACCACTCTTCCCCGTGTGCGACTGTCAAATCGTGGAGTGAAGTACTGCCGCCGTTGCGCGGATCAACGTCCACGGCGAGCCAGCGCAAAGCCCCGCCCATCGCGCCGCCAATGTTGGACATCGGCCACCGTTTCCACCACCGGCGGATCATTTCTTCGTCCGTCGTTGCGTTTTCCACGCCGTTCGGTAAATCCGTTTTATGCCAGCGCGGGTGCTTGCCGGCAGATCGGCACTCCGACCCGGCGCGACAACTACAAATCCCGTCGAATACTTGATGCATAGGGACAATAGGAATCCCAACCCCCGCCCATGTCAGCGCCCACTTGAGCATTGAATCGGCCTCTGCTACTTCGTCGTTGACGGCACTATTTTCCGGTTTTTCACCAGCGACGGCCTCAGCCCCCCCTTCATTTTTGAGGGGGGTAGCCCCCTCGGACGCATCCGCGACTGGCACTTTTTGGCGTTCAACGTGAAGGCCATTGTTATAACCATTCTTCTCTTCTTCTGTGTCGTCGTCGCCGATCCAGTCGTCGCCGGTTCCCTTCCACTGTTTGCCTATCTCTCTGCATTTGCGTTCGTGTAGCTCGCGCGCGATTTTTTTCAACTGCCCTGCCAACTTCTCGTAGACAAGCAACGGGTTCTTACCGCCCTCGTCCATTTCGGCGGTGAGAATCTCTTCGTATTTCTTTTCCCACTTCGTCCACCGCCCTTTGAGAACGGCATCAATCTTCTCGTCTCCGGCTTCCATGTCCGGCTTGTTCTCGCGGCGCTCGATGTCGGCCAGCCATTTGGCGATCTCTTCTTTCGGGATTGGCGGCAACTTAGCGACGGCCGCTGTGAGTAGTTTTTCGGTAATGGCGGCAGAGGGATTTTTCCAGTAGTCCGGGCTGCTCCTTGCCTGTAGGTAAAGCCACTCCGCAGCATCCAGTAGCGGGTGGGCTTTGTAGTGCGGGTAAAGCAACGTCACGTTATCAGCACGCTTGATCTCGATGAGGCGCAATCCGCAGGCGAACTCGGCATCCGCCAGGGCATCAAGATGTCGCCCGATGAATTGACCGGCGTTGACAGGGTTGCCGTGATAGTGAAAATGAGGCGCGACGAATTGTGCCGAGACGATCAAGTCTTTTTTCTTTAGATCGCGCCCGTTGAAAAATCCGTGCAGCGAGTGAATGGTAGAAAACACAGACGCCTTGAAATATTTCTGCGCGGTCTTTTCTTCCAGCCCATTCAAGATGTGGTTGAGCAGGCGATCAACGACGTGCGCGATGTGCTGGTAAGACTGTCCGGCGGAGCGGGCGTCCTTCGGCGTAAAGGCCGGCGTGAATGAAGAAGGCTGTGCGCTCATCAGGCAGCCCTCCGATCCGCCGGGCGGCGCTCTGTGAATCGGCGCCGGGTCTCTTCCTGTTCACTGGATTCGGCGTGGCGGTAAAGTGCGTGCCACGCACTCAGGGACGCGATGCAGGCGCGGCAGAGGTACAGATTCCTGACTTGGCCGCTGTCGTCTTCGACGGAGGCGGACATTCGCCCGCGCTGCGGTGCCAAAGCGGCGCACCTGTGGCAGACGGGAGGACGCGTCGGGGATTCTTTATTTTCAACTGGGGCGTTTGTGTGGTAAGTTGACATGTCCGTTACTCCAAACCCGTCGTCGTCAAAACAGAAACGGGTTAAAAATGACAAGCCCGGAGAATAAGCCCTCCGGGCTTTGTCGCGTTTAAGCGGCAGCGGCTTGCACCTGCGCGCCTCTTTTGAACTCGTTGACGGCTTCGCGGTCGAAGCGGAAAACTTTTCCGAAGCGATAGGCACGGATCGCGCCTGCTTTGGTCAGGCTTCGCACCGTCCACACGCTCAGGCCAAGTTCAGCCGCTACGTCTCGCACACTAAAAACGAGGCTATTGGTAGACATAATAAAAAACCTCCACCATCTGGGGGGCGGGGCGCCCGCTAAGGTTCAAGTTGTGTTTTCTAGCTACGCCGGCGGGGATGCTCGGAAGGAAGGGGCTTGACAACCGAGAGCGGTTTGTCTAAAAGTTGCCCTAACGTCAACGGCACCGGCCGGCGATGTGTTAATCAAAGCTCAGTCCCCGCGTCCGGCCTGAAGAATCGAGCGCGGGGCTTTGCTTTTTCTCACTTAACCTCTCTAACACTGAAAATCATTATAGTCCTATTCAAAAGCGCTAGGACCGACTCTTTTTGGACAACCGGCGGTCTAACTTGTCTAAAGCTTTAGGTGCCCAATCTTTGGCGGGCGTGTTAAAGAACTCCTGTAGTTCGATTCCATGACGCGACAACGATCTGTAGACCGCACTGTCACTGCAATCCAAGATATTTGCTAAGTCGCTGACCGTAATTTGTGAGGCTGGTTTTCGGTTTCGCATAACCGCAAGTGCGGCCATTAACCTTGGAATAGACGCCTCTGCGTGAGGCGCTGGATATGGACGACGTGCGGCAACTTTATTCCTCGCCTTTACACGATCCATTAGCTCTTCACGAAGCGGTTTGCTGTCCTCTTCTGCTCTCAATGTTTCTGGCAAATTCGGCATCACTGTTCTTGCAGCCTCCAACGCTTCATCTAGCTCTAAGAGAGACAAATCATTAGCGTTGTCTATTGCTAATCCTACTGTGACACGGAGCCTATTTAAGAAACCCACTACGGCCACGAAAGCGAGACCGGGGACTTCCGGAGGTGGATATTGTAGTAGTGACAGTCTAGCGATAGTATTAAGTTGAAAGATAAATTCGCCGCTACCTATAAAATTTTGAGTGGTAAACATAACAGCATCAACATGTCCTGTTCGGACATGACGAAACCCGGTAAAAGGAGACCTCTCAAAAACTTCGTCAATAAGTGCTCTAATGTCTTCTTCGGTTACGTTATTTTCCGGCATCCCCTGTCCTGCCTCTTCCCTGTTCGAAAGTCTCCGGCCCGCCGCGAGCGCACAGGGTTTGCGCTACTGCCTCGCGTTAGCTAGACGCGAGGGAGGCGGGCCAGAATTGAAAGCCATGTCATCATTCTCCACACCACTGTTTAAGGTCGGCGGCGTGCTTCAGCGCCTGAGCAGGTAGAACTTACGCGAGCAATTCGCGCACTGGTAGCGGTAGGCTCCCCACCGAGCAAGGGCGAACTGCCACGGCGTGCGCCGGCGTTGCTGCCGGAGGTGTTGGCTGTCGCATGACGGACACCTCCATAGTTGCCGCCGCTGCCACCAACTCAGCTTTCGGTTCACAACTTCCTAACGTAAGCGTCCAAGTCGTTCGCTTCACGCGCCCCCCGCGTCAGATCGTGTCGTCACGGTTTGTCACGTCTTGTCACGGCCGCACGGCCTACTCGAAATAGTTCCGCACGTCGGCACTATGGAGCCGCAGGCCGGGGCCACTGCCGAGCAGGCGGATCGTGCGCGTCCGGCCGTCCGTTACCCGATTGCGCTCGTCCCGTAACGCCTCGTCAATCCGGCGACGCGGCAGCCCGAGCCATTGCGCCGCTTGTTCAATTGTGAGCCACACGGACGGCGCGGGCTCGACTAACGCGGCGGCCATAGTGACAGCGGCCACGCGGCTTAAAACACGCTCCAGCGCCTCCTCCGCCCCTCCCGCGCCATGCTGTGACAAGCCGTTGTCACGCTCTGGCACGGTGAGCGCGGTCTGCCCCGGCTCGCGCGAGACGTAGCTGCGCTTGGTGAGTTTGTCGGCGAGTCGGCGCACGCCTTCGGGGTCGTAGTCGGCGACGTTGCGCGTGTGGTCAACTCCGATCTTCTCGCTTGCCACGTGGCGCAGAAAAGTGCGTGCGCTCATCTCCGCGCCCGCGTCTTTCAGATACTCCAAAGCCTCTTGTTTATTCATCGTGCCAAGTCGTGACAGGCCGCGCCGACATGGTTTGTCACACCCGCTTGTGCTGGGCTTTTCCTTACTTCACGAACGGGAAGTGCTCGTGCGGCGCGCATCACTAAGTGCTGACACCCGGCGCACTCTGCCACCTCGCCGCATGTTTTTGCCGTTTTTCGGCAATAACTCCTTACCGACAGTGCTGACACCTGCCCACGCTCAAGCCTCGCCGCATGGCACCCTGTTCCGTAGCGCCCGCCGTCAACCTGTTACCGCCCGACTTGCGGGCACCTGCCAGCGCCAGCACCTTCCGCGCCGGTGAAATTGGTACATCCTTGCGCCGCCGCGTTCGTCGTCTTGACTCTTCACTTCTTCCCGCCTTTCTTACGCCGCGTCCGGCCCGCCGGCCACGCCGAAAAGGGTGCCGACAGTCGCCGCCGGCAAGTGATTGCGCTCCCCCAGCCGCCGCAGCACTTCGCGGCGGCGCTCGACGGACAAGGCTTTGAACAACTCGACGGCACCCGCCTCATCACCCGCCTCGATCTCCCTGCACTTCTCGTCAGTCTCCGCGCAGGCAAGACAGTGTTCGATCCACACGCCGGCGGCAACATGCCCCGCGTGCATCTCCGCGTCGCTCATTTCTTCCTGCCTTTCTTCTTCGTAGAAGTGCCATTGCGGGCGCGTGCTGCCCCTGTGGCGCGTTTTTCGGGCGCGTCGGCGGACTTGGGCCGCCCGATCTTCGGCGGGTCGAATTTCTTCACCGAGGCAACTGGAATACGCCACACGGGGCCGCGCTCCGTTTCCTCTCGCTCCGCCCCCTCAAACCGCCCCTCCCGTGTCCACTGCGCGACCGTCGGATAGCTCACGCTAATGCCCCGCTCCTGTAACAACTCAAGTGCCTGATTTGTCGTGACCATCTTCATGGTGAACCTTATAGCACCCTCTGGAAAATAATTCAATAAATTTCATAGCGCCCTATTGACATAAAGTGCATAACACGCTATGATGTTTCTCAGATTAGGACATCACGAAGGAGACGAAACACATGTTCATCCTCAGAAACAAAGAGCAAATCACGAAGGCGATTGAAAACGCGCGCACGCTCCACCCGAAAGTCCGCATGATTGAATTCGGTGAGTACGCAGTCTCCGGCAGCAAGGGCAACACCTACACGGTGCTGTGCTATGTGGCGGCCGGTGAGAAGATCGTGGATTGCAACTGCCCGGCGCGCGTGCCGTGCAAACACAGTGCGGCGGCGCTTTCGCTCCACGTCGCGTTGGCGGCACAGGGGCGCGGCGGCCACTAAAGCGAAAAGGGCATACTTGAGCCGGTAACTCAAGTATGCCCCTCAACCTTCCATCTTTGGGACGAAAGGAATCACCCGAAATGAGTCTAAGCAAAAGAGAGTTTGAAGTACAGCAAGAGAGGGAAGCGCCGGCCGCACGTGTCGAGCGGGCACGCTCGCGGATCAAGAGTGTCGCCCGCGAAGTGCGGACGGCGGAAGGCCGCCTGCTCGACTACGCGACGGCCGACGAAATGCAGCGTGCCCTGCACGCCACGTTGCGCGACTTGGAACAACTGACGCTCACGCTCGCCGTGAGAGAAAGGCAGGTGAAGTAATGGCGACTAAAAAACCCACGCCACAGCAGCAGCAGGACGCAAAGGCGGACGAGTTAGCCAAGCTCCTCGCCGCCGTCCTTAATCACCCCGATCTGCCCGAAGCCCTCGAAGAGTCCTTCGGCGAAGGACTCAACGATCTGTTCAATAACCTGCCAAACCGGCGCTGGAAGCGAATCGAATACTCACCCGCCTACCTCTCGCTCCTGCTCTCGACACACAAGGAAGGGGGTGCGCGCTAATGTCTGGCAACTTCACCGTCATTAATGGCGGCAAGAATGGAATAAGTGCGCCGGCTGTGCCTGACACTGACGAGCGCCTGGACCTGAACCGGTATCTCGTCAGACACCCGGCGGCGACATTCTTTGTCCGCGTCTCCGGCGATTCCATGACCGGCGCGGGCATCAACTCCGGCGACATCCTGATCGTTGACCGCGCCGTTGAACACCAGAGCGGCGACATAATTATCGCCCTGGTTGGCGACGAGTTGACCGTGAAAAGGTTGCGCGTCGAAAGTGGCGTGACATGGTTAGACCCTGAGAATCCGGCTGACGAGTCCCGCCAGATAGAGCCGGATGATGATTTTGAAGTGTTCGGCGTCGTCACGTTTACCATTCACGCGCCGAACAGTAAGACGGGCGTTTCGGGCGAGCGGCCGGCAAGCGGCGACAATTAAAGAAAGGGCGGGGAATTCAACCCCCGCCCTTTCTTTTTAGATGCCTCATTCGCGAGCTGTGAAGGAGCGCCGCTGACGCAGTTTGACGGCGTTTGCGAACCCGCGCCGCGACGCCCGCCACGCTGGCAGAGTTAAGCTGAGAGCGAGATGGACGAGTTCGGCAAGCCCATGTGTGGGCATACCTTCGCCTCCGAGCCAGCACAGGTCTTGCTACGCAAAGTGTTGTTTTTACCGCCCCGCGCCCGCCCTTACCGCCCACGGCGGGAATAGCCGTAGCCGCCGCCGAAGAGCAGAAGTAACACGACGATGACGATGATCAGTGTAGTAGTATCCATGGCGGCGAGCCTACTATGAACTACGCTGCGCCGTCCATCTTTATGCTACAGACCACGCAAGCCAGCCTTTCGGGAGTGGGATGGCAAAGGTTCGCTAGTCTCGTTCGTCGTCTCGCTGAACCTTCATCGCCGGCACCTGAACGAAAGCCAGCGTGCGATGGTGGCCGATAAGTTGACTACGCTAAAGCACGGCCAACGTGCAGATAGATCAATTGATCTATCTACCACGCAATCGCAAGCTGCTGAAATGTTGAATGTGTCCGTTCCGTCTGTGAAGCGTGCAAAAAAGGTTCGAGACAGCGGTGACGAGAAACTAATCGCCGACGTTGAGTCAGGTAAGGTCACGGTCTCCGCCGCCGCCACAGTTGCCAGTTCCATTTCCGGTAAAGCGGACACTCCGCACTGATAATGAAAACGGGTAGGCGATGAGCCTACCCGGTCGCAAGATGTGGTGGAGACCAGTTAGGCGAGATTGGTCCCTTTGCGCCCGTTTTCAGTATCGTGCGCCGGCCACCAGATATTGGCGTCCGACTTTCGGCCGAGACGCAGCCGGGCGGCAGCCGGGTTAGCCGAGCGTGGCGTGCGGATGAGGACCGCGCACCAGGTTAATGATAATGATCCGCCGCTCTCGTCCGCACTCGTCGCACAGTTGCGGCGGGCGGGCGGCGTGCGCCCGCTCTTCCGCGTTCTCTTCATCGGTGATCCGAATGTCCACCTTCCCCACGCCGTGACAAACGCAGACGCCGCTCTCGTTGCCGACGCCACACGCCTGCTCAAGTTTTTCAACTCTGTTTAGTAAGTTCATCACGCCCCACTTCATTTACTCAAGGTTACTCAAGGATCGGCCTCTCGACGCGAACCACTTTGATGACCCGCTTTTCCCCGCCGCAGGTGTCACACTGTGGCGGCGGGCGCGGGTCCGACCGCGCCTTCGCTGTGCTGTCCGGGCTTGGATACGAGCGGACTTCAAACCCACCCGGAGCACACCGGCAACAGCCATCTCCGCTGCCGGCGCTCTGCTCCAACTGTTCAACTCTGCCGGTTAAGCTCATCGTGCCTTCCCTTTCGGCATCGCCTCGAGCGCGTCAATGCGCGCCATCAGGTCTCGAAGTTCAGCGCCGCGTAATGCCTGCTCGATAATTGTCCTGGCTGCCGAGACGCGCGCGCTGGCCGGTGCGTTGGTGTCCTCTGCGACTTCCAACAGCACCCGCGCCGCCTTCGTTGAATCCGACGTGAGACGGGCGATTAAGTGTTCGGTGGCTTGCCGGCGCGCCTCTTGGTAATGCGCCGCAAACGCCGGATCGGCGAGGTAGCGCCAAAGCGTGCCTTCGGCCACGTTCGCCGCCCGCGCCGCATCGCGCACGGTCGGGTGCGCCAGTAGCGCCGCTAACGCCGCTTCTTGCTTGCCCGGCAATTTTGACTGTGTATCTCTCAAAGTCATATCAAAGCGCCTCAGTAACTCTCAGGCGGCTTTCTGCTGTCTCGCTGCCCTCGCCCGTTCGCGGGAGAGGAGTAAGGCGTCAGGGTCCACGCCGCGCGAAACAAGATTGTCGATGTCACGGCCGAACGGCTCGACGTTTCCCACCGGGTACCGGCGCGTGATTGCGAGCAGCCGGTGCCAGGTGACATCTTCCGCGAGTACTGCGTCCATGTCCGCGCCGCGCCCTTCAAGTTCGGCGATGAGCGCCTCGGCTTCCCGTTCCATCTCCCCTTCGTCCCGGATTTGGTCCCGGCGCATGACGGCGTGAAGGCTCACCCCTGCGGCCAGTTGTTTTGCTTCGTCGAGCCAGCTTTCTTGCGCCGTCCGCCACCGTCTTTTCGCCTCCACCATGCGCGCGACCAGTCGTTTCAAGTGTTCGTTAAGCTCGAGTTGCGCCCCTTCGTAGTCGTGGCGCGCCGCGTCGGCTTGACCGGCGTGTTGCAGCAAGAGATTGATGCGGGCCTCGCGTCGCGTCGCTGCTTCCGCTTTCGTCAACTCATCGCGGTGCGCTGCAATCTGCTCGTCGAGTGTGCTGAGTGCCTCGGTAAACATCGCCACGCGCGCTTGCGCGGCGGTAGCGGCCTCGACCGCACGCTTGTCCGAAGCGAGCAGTAATTTGTCGTGTGCCTCGGCCAGCGTCGCGCGTGCGTCGTCCGCCTGCGTGGCGAGCGCGGCGCGACGCTGATGTAACTCATGTAGTTCAGCCTGCAAAGTAGTCGTGTCGGTCATCATTATTCCTTTCGTGGTTACAAGAAATACTCCTCGCCCGGGCGGCTCAGGCCGCGAGCAGGCGAAACGCTTCGTTCAACTCCTGCATCCGTCGCGTGTCGCCGCCGGTTCATCGCGGATCGCCTGTAGTCGTGCGGCCTCGCGCTGCTGCGCCTCATACGCGCCGAGCGCCAGCTTGGTGACGGGCGCGAGCGAGTCGAACGCCGCCGGGTTAGTTTGTCGAAGGTCAAGCACCTTTTCATAGAAAGCGTTCGGCTCGAATCCTGCCGCCGGCGGCAGCTTTGGTTTCGGTTGTGCTTTCCTCATTCGCTTCACTCCCGTTTAAACTGCGACACTTTCACCGCGTGCGAACTTCCGCGCCGTGCGGCGGGCCTTCTCGATAACTACTGACTCTTCCAAAGGCGGGACGCAACGAGTAGCGTTGACTTCTAATAGCTGATTGATTAGATCGCTCTCGTTTTCAGCCCATCCGTTTGCCCAGCGCCCGCGCGCAACATCGCGGATGCCGTTGTCTCTTTCGCCTTCGTGAAAGATGCGAGTCCCATAACATCCTGAACTCGCGCGGCGTTCCTGAAAGTCAACTAACACCGAAGGTGCTACATCGTCCGGGCGCGTCAATTCTTCCAGCAACCAATCGGTCGCGATCATCACGTCAGCCACTTTGCTCACACGATATTCACCGCCGGAAACGTGGCCGCTCGGAGGCAGGACAACTAAGCCGTTCGTCCATTTCAGATCAATACCTTCGGCGAGTTTGCCCTTTGTAAATTCGATGCCTTCGGGAATCGAATAAAAAAGGTGATCGCCGCCCGATCCCGTCTTGTGCTGATAGGTCTCTAACCACTCTTCCCCGTGTGCGACTGTCAAATCGTGGAGTGAAGTACTGCCGCCGTTGCGCGGATCAACGTCCACGGCGAGCCAGCGCAAAGCCCCGCCCATCGCGCCGCCAATGTTGGACATCGGCCACCGTTTCCACCACCGGCGGATCATTTCTTCGTCCGTCGTTGCGTTTTCCACGCCGTTCGGTAAATCCGTTTTATGCCAGCGCGGGTGCTTGCCGGCAGATCGGCACTCCGACCCGGCGCGACAACTACAAATCCCGTCGAATACTTGATGCATAGGGACAATAGGAATCCCAACCCCCGCCCATGTCAGCGCCCACTTGAGCATTGAATCGGCCTCTGCTACTTCGTCGTTGACGGCACTATTTTCCGGTTTTTCACCAGCGACGGCCTCAGCCCCCCCTTCATTTTTGAGGGGGGTAGCCCCCTCGGACGCATCCGCGACTGGCACTTTTTGGCGTTCAACGTGAAGGCCATTGTTATAACCATTCTTCTCTTCTTCTGTGTCGTCGTCGCCGATCCAGTCGTCGCCGGTTCCCTTCCACTGTTTGCCTATCTCTCTGCATTTGCGTTCGTGTAGCTCGCGCGCGATTTTTTTCAACTGCCCTGCCAACTTCTCGTAGACAAGCAACGGGTTCTTACCGCCCTCGTCCATTTCGGCGGTGAGAATCTCTTCGTATTTCTTTTCCCACTTCGTCCACCGCCCTTTGAGAACGGCATCAATCTTCTCGTCTCCGGCTTCCATGTCCGGCTTGTTCTCGCGGCGCTCGATGTCGGCCAGCCATTTGGCGATCTCTTCTTTCGGGATTGGCGGCAACTTAGCGACGGCCGCTGTGAGTAGTTTTTCGGTAATGGCGGCAGAGGGATTTTTCCAGTAGTCCGGGCTGCTCCTTGCCTGTAGGTAAAGCCACTCCGCAGCATCCAGTAGCGGGTGGGCTTTGTAGTGCGGGTAAAGCAACGTCACGTTATCAGCACGCTTGATCTCGATGAGGCGCAATCCGCAGGCGAACTCGGCATCCGCCAGGGCATCAAGATGTCGCCCGATGAATTGACCGGCGTTGACAGGGTTGCCGTGATAGTGAAAATGAGGCGCGACGAATTGTGCCGAGACGATCAAGTCTTTTTTCTTTAGATCGCGCCCGTTGAAAAATCCGTGCAGCGAGTGAATGGTAGAAAACACAGACGCCTTGAAATATTTCTGCGCGGTCTTTTCTTCCAGCCCATTCAAGATGTGGTTGAGCAGGCGATCAACGACGTGCGCGATGTGCTGGTAAGACTGTCCGGCGGAGCGGGCGTCCTTCGGCGTAAAGGCCGGCGTGAATGAAGAAGGCTGTGCGCTCATCAGGCAGCCCTCCGATCCGCCGGGCGGCGCTCTGTGAATCGGCGCCGGGTCTCTTCCTGTTCACTGGATTCGGCGTGGCGGTAAAGTGCGTGCCACGCACTCAGGGACGCGATGCAGGCGCGGCAGAGGTACAGATTCCTGACTTGGCCGCTGTCGTCTTCGACGGAGGCGGACATTCGCCCGCGCTGCGGTGCCAAAGCGGCGCACCTGTGGCAGACGGGAGGACGCGTCGGGGATTCTTTATTTTCAACTGGGGCGTTTGTGTGGTAAGTTGACATGTCCGTTACTCCAAACCCGTCGTCGTCAAAACAGAAACGGGTTAAAAATGACAAGCCCGGAGAATAAGCCCTCCGGGCTTTGTCGCGTTTAAGCGGCAGCGGCTTGCACCTGCGCGCCTCTTTTGAACTCGTTGACGGCTTCGCGGTCGAAGCGGAAAACTTTTCCGAAGCGATAGGCACGGATCGCGCCTGCTTTGGTCAGGCTTCGCACCGTCCACACGCTCAGGCCAAGTTCAGCCGCTACGTCTCGCACACTAAAAACGAGGCTATTGGTAGACATAATAAAAAACCTCCACCATCTGGGGGGCGGGGCGCCCGCTAAGGTTCAAGTTGTGTTTTCTAGCTACGCCGGCGGGGATGCTCGGAAGGAAGGGGCTTGACAACCGAGAGCGGTTTGTCTAAAAGTTGCCCTAACGTCAACGGCACCGGCCGGCGATGTGTTAATCAAAGCTCAGTCCCCGCGTCCGGCCTGAAGAATCGAGCGCGGGGCTTTGCTTTTTCTCACTTAACCTCTCTAACACTGAAAATCATTATAGTCCTATTCAAAAGCGCTAGGACCGACTCTTTTTGGACAACCGGCGGTCTAACTTGTCTAAAGCTTTAGGTGCCCAATCTTTGGCGGGCGTGTTAAAGAACTCCTGTAGTTCGATTCCATGACGCGACAACGATCTGTAGACCGCACTGTCACTGCAATCCAAGATATTTGCTAAGTCGCTGACCGTAATTTGTGAGGCTGGTTTTCGGTTTCGCATAACCGCAAGTGCGGCCATTAACCTTGGAATAGACGCCTCTGCGTGAGGCGCTGGATATGGACGACGTGCGGCAACTTTATTCCTCGCCTTTACACGATCCATTAGCTCTTCACGAAGCGGTTTGCTGTCCTCTTCTGCTCTCAATGTTTCTGGCAAATTCGGCATCACTGTTCTTGCAGCCTCCAACGCTTCATCTAGCTCTAAGAGAGACAAATCATTAGCGTTGTCTATTGCTAATCCTACTGTGACACGGAGCCTATTTAAGAAACCCACTACGGCCACGAAAGCGAGACCGGGGACTTCCGGAGGTGGATATTGTAGTAGTGACAGTCTAGCGATAGTATTAAGTTGAAAGATAAATTCGCCGCTACCTATAAAATTTTGAGTGGTAAACATAACAGCATCAACATGTCCTGTTCGGACATGACGAAACCCGGTAAAAGGAGACCTCTCAAAAACTTCGTCAATAAGTGCTCTAATGTCTTCTTCGGTTACGTTATTTTCCGGCATCCCCTGTCCTGCCTCTTCCCTGTTCGAAAGTCTCCGGCCCGCCGCGAGCGCACAGGGTTTGCGCTACTGCCTCGCGTTAGCTAGACGCGAGGGAGGCGGGCCAGAATTGAAAGCCATGTCATCATTCTCCACACCACTGTTTAAGGTCGGCGGCGTGCTTCAGCGCCTGAGCAGGTAGAACTTACGCGAGCAATTCGCGCACTGGTAGCGGTAGGCTCCCCACCGAGCAAGGGCGAACTGCCACGGCGTGCGCCGGCGTTGCTGCCGGAGGTGTTGGCTGTCGCATGACGGACACCTCCATAGTTGCCGCCGCTGC
>MWWE01000047.1_pt1 | contig 17441 bp, 9 predicted proteins | sample 1047301 | NCBI WGS metagenome assembly MWWE01 (sample SAMN06349973, study PRJNA376086) | soil metagenome | isolation source: MS1-1 sample Antarctic (ecotone) soil | place: Antarctica
ACCCGGACAAGCAGTCTTTGACCGTGAACGCCAGCATGTCGCTGCTTTATCCCATGCTCCCGGCACTATGGACCTGTTCGTTATTGGCTTTGACAACCGCGTCTGGACTACATTCTGGAATCCTCAAACCCCGATGACGCTCGACGCACATATTGACCAAAACTCGACGACTGTTCCCATCATAGTCTATATATACATCGGCGCCACTGACGGGATTGTCATGGAGACGAATTGGAATGTGATGAAGAACGGAGTGCTTGTGCCTGACATCGGCCATAAAATTCCGGCAGGTCATGTGCCACTGGACTCGAACCTGTCAATCAACGACCCTGGCTTGTACGTTATCACGGTCAATCGCATTGGTTTTACGGGGCCTGGTGGCCCGACGACACTTACAAAGCGATTCGACATCATTGCGCAGAATCCTGTGCCACAACCACCGCCAAATCCCGAGCCACAACCTCCAAGGATCGAAGTGGCCTTCAGTGGTTCGATCGAGAACGCAAGCTTTCACGTGACCGGCAGCGGGTTCCTTGCGAACCGCCCTCCGACCAACCAAGGTGTGGCCATCCGAGCCGTCGATGCGAACTTATTGATAGAGACACGGCGCGAATTCACCGGGTCGTCGAGCGACGGCAGGATTGACCACGTCATTCAAGGAGATTTGACCGGTCTCACTTTGAATGCCTTGGGAGTCGCAACAATAGCGTTCTCGGCAACCGATGGTAGGCCAAATTCGGCCGATGTGACAGGCTTCCTGTGGAGTAACACCGTAAGAATAGACTTCAGTAGGTAGGGAAACCGCGCCACGGTCATCGGGCATTATACGGTGTGAGTCCGCGCAATGAAGGCCTAATTTAAATTAGGCAGCGGTCGGTGGCCAGCAGCCAGTAGGCCCTTAACGAACTGTAACTCCACATATCGAAAACCAAAAGGAAATAACACCATAATTCAGATTTATCTTCGTACTATTAAATGCCATACAGAAACCGACGAGGTTGGCGCAGATGAACCTTATGTTCTCGTAACCGCTGTTGACCTGGCCTCTTCCGTAATTATAGAAGGTTTTCCTGTTCCCCTTCCATCTTTCGATGTTGTCAGATACGGTCCGTTTGGAGATGTAGATGAGGATGAAACGCACTTCGCGCCTGGTATATCACAATCGTTTTGGGGTCTGACAGGTGGACCTGCGGTATTAGACAACCCGGATCAAGTTATTTTTGTAGTTGCAGTCATGGAAAACGATGATGGCGATTCTGAAGCACTGCGTGGAATCGTCAAGGGCATTGTGGGTGGGTCAGTCCTCGGTAGCCTGAGTCTTAACCGAACGGACAAGGTCGTAGCGCTCATCCGCGATGTGGATTCAGCACTAGGAACGCCGACAGGTGCACCGAATTTTGATGACAAGGTTGGTGGCCCACAGGAATTACAATTCTCTCGCGAAGAGTTAGCGCAGGCAGAACGCGGAGAACTAGCCAGTAAGACGCTGTTTACTCGGGGAGATGGTGGACATTATACAATGACATTTGAAGCCGTAAACGAGTTCGGCTTGTTCGGTGCCATACGTGACAAATGGGTAGAAACCGGTCGGGTTCTAGGTCCGCTTTCCACGCCCACTTCTCCAGAATTACCAACTTTAGACGGTGTGGGTCGGTTTAGAAACTTTGTTGGTGGAATTATCTCGTAGCATCCAGAAACCGGTGCTCATGCTATATGGGGTTTGATTGGTGAGCGATGGTTGCAAATTGGGCGGGAACAGTTTGGTTACCCGATTACAGATGAACTCCCATCCGGGGATGGCCGAGGGCGATTTAATCATTTCCGTGCGGTTCACCTTCAAGGTAAACCGGAAGCGTCAATCTATTGGTCTCCTGAAACCGGAGCACACGAGATATTCGGTGCGATTCGCGCAAAATGGGCCGAAATGGGTTTTGAACGAAGCCATCTTGGTTATCCAGTTTCACCTGAACACGATCACGCTGGAGGGCGCATTCAGAGATTTCAAGGGGGCTCGCTATTCTGGACACCTCAGAGTGGAGTCGTCGTTCAATGATTGATTCCAATAGTATTCGGATGAAATATATTGCTGATGATTTATCAAGCTTGTAATGAGCTGCTGCTGTTAGGCAAAATTTTAATTCTAATGGTAATAGAAGTTCTCTAGGTACCGGTAAATTGGATTTCCTGTATTTAAGGCTGTTACTGCGTGGTTCTAAGCATCAAGGTTAGTACTCCATTAACGTCAGGAACTTTGGCAAACTCAAGAAGTGCATTTCCAAGGTCATCAGGAAAGTTTGCTGCAATATGTAAAATTACACCGTATCTAGGCACACTTCCTATCACCAACTGTTTGGCGTTTGCCAGAGAAATCCAGAGGTTTTCTTCCTTTACTCCTTCTCCTTCAATTAGAACTAAACTTTCAAACATCTTGCTATTTCCTTCATTGAAACTTATAATAGGGTAGAAATTTAAGATGCTTATGTTAAAAGAACAATACTGATTTTTCAGTATTTTAAAATTTTTGATTTTAAAATAGCTACATGCTATGTGTTTAGAGGATACTATTATCTGCGAAGAGCCTCGGAACACCTCAGACTTATAAGTAAGAATATGTTAAATAAAGCCGGTTTTGGTTTATTGGGCAATTATATTAGTTATCGTTTGTCTAATTAAGATCTGCCGGGTCAATACCGGCCTGTTTCAAGATGCCGTGTAAGGTTCCTTTTTTCAAATCTTTGGCATGCATCGGAACAACAGTACGTTTACCAGTTTGGTGATTGATGTAAATCTGATGGCTTCCCTTAGCCCGGGCAAACTCAAAGCCTCGGGCCAGAAGCAGCGCCACCATTTCTTTAGGAGTATAAGACTTCATGTTATCAGGAAGCCAGGGTAAGGGAGTATTCCAGGGTTCTGTTATCATCTGGAACAAGTTGTCCTTCTGCTTCCAAGCTTTCGACATATAGGCTAATGGCTTCCTTTGCCATTTCAATAGCCTCTTCAATGGTTTCGCCCTGGGTAAAGCAACCAGGTAAAGAAGGTACGTTTACACTGAACCCGCCTTCTTCTTCTGGGGTGAGTAATATGCGATAAGTACGCTGTGTCATATGATACCAATTTATGATTTAAGACAGAAAGTTATTTTTTCTTCCCTTTTGTATTACCATTGCCACCAACGACGTTTTTTTGTTGCTGGTTCATTTTCTTCTAGTGATAGCTCCTGTTTCTCCTGGTCTTTTCTTAATCCTTCCCCGAGCATAAGTAAACTACGCTCCAATAGCTCAATCTGCTTATCTTTTTCTTGGGTTATTTGGTCTCGATATTTAAGCTCCAGCTTTAGCATCTCAATTTCATGAATTAGTTTTTCAGAATTATGAGAGTTGCCATTTGGTACAGGTACTTGATTAGCCATGTCATGGCTTTGGCCTATGTTATTTTTTGGTGTCATGCCAGTGTTTGGCATATTTACCATCGGGTAATTTTGCTCCAGAAAGCTTACTTCTACCTGTAGCTTGCCATCTTCATAAGTAATATAATCTTTGCTTGTTGGTGAATTGCAAAGCCTTCGAATAGTACGAATGCTTTTGCCCGTAGCATCGGCAGCCTGTTGTAAGTTAATGTATGGCATAAGATAAATTAGCCTCTAAATAATATGGCACAAGATATGGAATAGTCTGCGGCTATCCAATGGCAAGTCGTTGGCCATGCTAAAAATAGCATGGCAAGTCATTAAAATACTTAAATTTCAACCAAGGCAGCCTTTCCAACACGCACCCAAACAGCATTGCAATATTTTTCTTTGTTATCAATGCGAGTATTCGATTTGTCTTTTTCTTTCCATTCTTTCAGGAGTTTTTTAGCCCCATCTAGGCCAATGGCTTTGGCATAGCGGATAATATTCTTCTCCGTAACCTTAAATCTTTGCAGTTCGACCAAGATGTTGCGGTGTTCATCGGAGAACTGATACCATTCTTGCGGGATGGCTGCTGGCTCTACCTGATTTAAGCGAAATTCAATAGCAGCTATCGGCTTTCTGCCTTTTCCTCTTTTGAGCTCATTTTCTAGGGCTTTAAAGGTGAAAGCATACTTTGTGTTTTCCATATCTTTTTGGGGTTCCGCAAGCACTTTTTTAATAAAATCTTTATTCAGCGGATATTTGTTTGTACAATCCATAAGCAGCCTAAAATCTTCAATACTAACTATCCAAACGCCGGTGTCTTTATAAGCAGCCAGTAGCTCAAACATTCTCATGCTGTACCAGCTGGAGAAGGTCATATAGTGCTTAATTTCGTAAGTGGTATAATGCGCCAATTCGATGAAATAAGGTTTTAAGGCCGGATTAATAACAACCGTAATTAGCCCATGATCATAAGAGCATTCGAAACCATCTACTTCCTGTATCTTTGTGGTATCTAAAATATGCCTGGGAACAAATCTCTCGTTCTTTACATCTTCAAAATACCAACGCTGGTCCATTAGTTCATCAAAGGCTTTTCTTACTTCTTTGAAGGCACTACGTCGGTCATTGTAGCTTTCAGAAGATATAACGTCAGTAACATGCATCTGATAGTAAGGCTTGAAGGCCATATCGTTATCTCGAATTTGGGCTAGTACCATTACCATGATGCGCTTAGCGCATACAGAAACTTTCTTTTGCCGGGCAAAAGTTACATTCCAATGTTGCTTTACATATTCCTTAAATTCGGGCTTCTTTGCTAGTTCCAAGGGTAAGCTCAGCTGATTGAATCGTTTATCTTCCATGTTGCAAGATAATTAATAAAAGAGGACTTGCAAAATACTAAGTCCTTTTGCTGTGGGGTAAAAGTCCTTTTTTAAAGCTTATCTGTGGGGTAGAAGTCCTTTTATTGTGGGGTAGAAGTCCTTTTATTAGCGTTTACTCCTTATAGTTATACTATTTAGTTTTTCCACTATATAGTTTGCAGAAAAAATCAGCAGAAAAAAGGCGTTTAGGGAGTGGGCTGATCCAACTTTTCCAGGGCGACGCAGGCCCAGCAGCAACCCTAGGAAAGAGCAGCCAGGAAATAAAATATACAAAAGGGAAGGGAAAAGGAGTGGCCGAAACAACAAGCAAAAGCCCAGGGCATCCGAACAGGCCAGAAACAAAAACAAAAAGCGGGGGCAAAGGCATGCGCAGGAGGGGAAATGTTTATATTTGTGTACTCACTACACAATTTACTCGCAGGCTCGTAAATTATGGTGAGCAAGGGAGTACCCTTGACCCCAAACCAGGAAAACCAGACGTATGGCCTTTGCAATAGTAAGAACTGCCAAGCTTAAGTCCGCCGGCAACATCGGCGGCTTAAATGCGCATATGACGCGCACCATGGAAGTACCCAACGCTGATCCGGACTTGGCCCGGTATAATAGCCGGCCGATTGGCTCAACTGATTTAAACGCCGATGTGCAGGCCAGGCTGCTGGAGGCAGGCATTACCAAGACCAGGAAAGGCGCGGTGTTAGCGGTCGAGCACCTGATGACGGCCAGCCCAGAGCATTTTGGTTCCTACGTGAAATTAAACGAGCAGGGAGAGAAGCGGCTTTGGCTTCATACCGATCGCTGGAAAGCTTTTGAAAAAGCCTCGATTGAATGGCTGCAAGAACGGTACGGAGAAAAGAACCTGGTTAATGTTACGGTGCACAAGGATGAAACCACGCCCCATCTGCACGCGGTTATTGTGCCCATTGATGGTAAAGGTAAACTGAACTGCCGGGACTTCTTAGGAGGGCGGGAGAAGCTGCGGGATTTACAGACCAGTTTTGCCCAGAAGGTAAAGCCCCAGGGATTAGAGCGGGGCATTGAGGGCAGCAAGGCACAGCACCAGGAAGTAAAGCATTTCTACGGGGAGGTCAAGCAGTTTAGCCAGGTGCCAAGCCTGAGCCTGGAATTTGAGGCTTCCCGCATTGAAGTAAAAGCGCCGGAGAAAACAATGCTGGGGATTGGTTATAAGCAGGACCCGGCACAGCTGGCGCAGCAGGAAAGTGAGCGGATTAACCAGCTGCTGCGGGAGCTGGTGCAGGATAATGAGAAAAAAGCCAAAATAAAGCTTCAGAAGCTTTATGAGAGCGCGCAGGCCGGGAAGGTCGCACAAGAGAGCAAACGCGTGCTGGAGGGCAAGATTACGGCCTTAAATAAGAAATTAGAGACCTTGAGTAATGCCCATTTAACCGCAGGTGCACTTTTAAAGGCGATTGCCGCAGGAGTAATAAAACCCCAAGAGTTAAAGCAAGCCATGGGACAGGTGCCAAGTCCGGGCAATACCCACCAGGTGCAAATTAGGGCAGCCTTACAAGAGGCTGGAATTTCTATTAAGCAACCGGAGGTGAAGCAGGAACAGCAGCGCAAGCGGGGAGGTAGGAGGATGTGATTTCTTCCCTAACGGAGAAGGTATTTGTGAAGTGGCTGTAGTCCGTGTTCATACCGCTTCATTTTCCTTCCACCGTTGATTGTTGTTTTGTAGGTGAAAGATACTTCTATACCAGCCATTTTACAAATACAGTGTTAGCAGTAGTAAATTTAATCTTTGAAGAAATTTCCATTTGCATAAAGGTCAAAGTCAATAGTAAGTTCTAATGCGGCCATTCGCTTCACACTTTCTTTAGAAATGTGATGTCCGCCAAGCATGGTGTTACCATTATGGAAAATAGAAGCAACCTGAATAAAGACGTCAGCTTGGCTTACTAAAGCTAACACTCCTTCTTTGTCTTGTTCTAATGCATCAACCAGCTTTTTAAGTTTGTCTTCAAATTCATCTGGTTCTGGGTTAGGCTCAAAATTAAAAACGCTAAACTTATGAAACGATTTTCTAGACTTTCGTACATCCCCTTTGCTCCATCCGCTAGTAGGTTTAAGCTTAGTTAAAGAAGAAAGTTGCTCAAAATCTAATGTTTCAGACGTTGCACTAAAGTGAACAGAATGGTAAGCCTCTGTACCTACACCACGAACAGAAATATTGGGTTCAGTATCAAGATAAACGGCTAGATAAAACTTTTCATTTTTGATTGGAAAGTAAACGATGGCTGAACCATCTGGGCCATCGGTGTCTACTCGTAGTACTTTAGGCTGATTCTCCTCATAGACTACTTCATGAATTTCCAGCAGTTGTTCTGTTGACCCAAAATGCTTAAGTTCAACTTCATCAATTGCTTTTTGAATAATCAGAGAGTCTGCCATACTATTACTGCTAACTAGTGTATATGCGTAACCGTTACGTTTAGCCAACCACGGGTAGTTGTATATACGCAACTGGATGACCAAATATAATATATATAAATTAATATATAACAATGACAGGAAAGTATTTGTAAAGGAGGGAATCTAAGGAAAGTACCAAAAAAAGCCCGAAAAAGAGTGCCGTGTAGAACGCTGGAGAGGCATTTTCTCGTATAACAGGTATTATGTTAAATAGAAAGGAATTCTGGGTTTTGTTATATTTGGAACAAACAATAGGATTGCTTACATGGGTAGCTGTAAGATGATAATATAATGCAAACGCTGGTATTTATTTTATAATATACGACTTAGTTTACCTGGTCAGCACTGCTTCCTGATCCTTTATAAAGCTTGTCATCATTTGAGCCAAGCATGAAATCTTCTCCAGCAAATCGTAACGTAAAAGTATCTGTGTTGAATGGCAGTCAATACCACCTAAAAATACTGAAAAATCAGTATTTTTTTGTCTCCAAATATTTATTACCTTAACACTATTAATGGTAGTTCCTGTTTCTAAAATAAAGAAGGATGAGTATGACATTCCAAATCTGGAACCCTGACTGGTTCCCACTACCCGGACAAGCAGTCTTCGACCATGAGCACCAGCATATCGCTGCTCTATCCCATGCTCCTGGCACTATGGACCTGTTCGTTATTGGCTTTGACAACCGCGTCTGGACTACATTCTGGAATCCTCAAGCTGGTTGGAATCATGATTGGTTCCCACTACCCGGACAAGCAGTCTTCGACCGTGAGCACCAGCATATCGCTGCTCTATCCCATGCTCCTGGCACTATGGACCTGTTCGTTATTGGCTTTGACAACCGCGTCTGGACTACATTCTGGAATCCTCAAGCTGGTTGGAATCATGATTGGTTCCCACTACCCGGACAAGCAGTCTTCGACCGTGAGCACCAGCATATCGCTGCTCTATCCCATGCTCCTGGCACTATGGACCTGTTCGTTATTGGCTTTGACAACCGCGTCTGGACTACATTCTGGAATCCTCAAGCTGGTTGGAATCATGATTGGTTCCCACTACCCGGACAAGCAGTCTTCGACCGTGAGCACCAGCATATCGCTGCTCTATCCCATGCTCCTGGCACTATGGACCTGTTCGTTATTGGCTTTGACAACCGCGTCTGGACTACATTCTGGAATCCTCAAGCTGGTTGGAATCATGATTGGTTCCCACTACCCGGACAAGCAGTCTTTGACCGTGAACGCCAGCATGTCGCTGCTTTATCCCATGCTCCCGGCACTATGGACCTGTTCGTTATTGGCTTTGACAACCGCGTCTGGACTACATTCTGGAATCCTCAAGCTGGTTGGAACCCTGACTGGTTCCCACTACCCGGACAAGCAGTCTTTGACCGTGAACGCCAGCATGTCGCTGCTTTATCCCATGCTCCCGGCACTATGGACCTGTTCGTTATTGGCTTTGACAACCGCGTCTGGACTACATTCTGGAATCCTCAAGCTGGTTGGAACCCTGACTGGTTCCCACTACCCGGACAAGCAGTCTTTGACCGTGAACGCCAGCATGTCGCTGCTTTATCCCATGCTCCCGGCACTATGGACCTGTTCGTTATTGGCTTTGACAACCGCGTCTGGACTACATTCTGGAATCCTCAAACCCCGATGACGCTCGACGCACATATTGACCAAAACTCGACGACTGTTCCCATCATAGTCTATATATACATCGGCGCCACTGACGGGATTGTCATGGAGACGAATTGGAATGTGATGAAGAACGGAGTGCTTGTGCCTGACATCGGCCATAAAATTCCGGCAGGTCATGTGCCACTGGACTCGAACCTGTCAATCAACGACCCTGGCTTGTACGTTATCACGGTCAATCGCATTGGTTTTACGGGGCCTGGTGGCCCGACGACACTTACAAAGCGATTCGACATCATTGCGCAGAATCCTGTGCCACAACCACCGCCAAATCCCGAGCCACAACCTCCAAGGATCGAAGTGGCCTTCAGTGGTTCGATCGAGAACGCAAGCTTTCACGTGACCGGCAGCGGGTTCCTTGCGAACCGCCCTCCGACCAACCAAGGTGTGGCCATCCGAGCCGTCGATGCGAACTTATTGATAGAGACACGGCGCGAATTCACCGGGTCGTCGAGCGACGGCAGGATTGACCACGTCATTCAAGGAGATTTGACCGGTCTCACTTTGAATGCCTTGGGAGTCGCAACAATAGCGTTCTCGGCAACCGATGGTAGGCCAAATTCGGCCGATGTGACAGGCTTCCTGTGGAGTAACACCGTAAGAATAGACTTCAGTAGGTAGGGAAACCGCGCCACGGTCATCGGGCATTATACGGTGTGAGTCCGCGCAATGAAGGCCTAATTTAAATTAGGCAGCGGTCGGTGGCCAGCAGCCAGTAGGCCCTTAACGAACTGTAACTCCACATATCGAAAACCAAAAGGAAATAACACCATAATTCAGATTTATCTTCGTACTATTAAATGCCATACAGAAACCGACGAGGTTGGCGCAGATGAACCTTATGTTCTCGTAACCGCTGTTGACCTGGCCTCTTCCGTAATTATAGAAGGTTTTCCTGTTCCCCTTCCATCTTTCGATGTTGTCAGATACGGTCCGTTTGGAGATGTAGATGAGGATGAAACGCACTTCGCGCCTGGTATATCACAATCGTTTTGGGGTCTGACAGGTGGACCTGCGGTATTAGACAACCCGGATCAAGTTATTTTTGTAGTTGCAGTCATGGAAAACGATGATGGCGATTCTGAAGCACTGCGTGGAATCGTCAAGGGCATTGTGGGTGGGTCAGTCCTCGGTAGCCTGAGTCTTAACCGAACGGACAAGGTCGTAGCGCTCATCCGCGATGTGGATTCAGCACTAGGAACGCCGACAGGTGCACCGAATTTTGATGACAAGGTTGGTGGCCCACAGGAATTACAATTCTCTCGCGAAGAGTTAGCGCAGGCAGAACGCGGAGAACTAGCCAGTAAGACGCTGTTTACTCGGGGAGATGGTGGACATTATACAATGACATTTGAAGCCGTAAACGAGTTCGGCTTGTTCGGTGCCATACGTGACAAATGGGTAGAAACCGGTCGGGTTCTAGGTCCGCTTTCCACGCCCACTTCTCCAGAATTACCAACTTTAGACGGTGTGGGTCGGTTTAGAAACTTTGTTGGTGGAATTATCTCGTAGCATCCAGAAACCGGTGCTCATGCTATATGGGGTTTGATTGGTGAGCGATGGTTGCAAATTGGGCGGGAACAGTTTGGTTACCCGATTACAGATGAACTCCCATCCGGGGATGGCCGAGGGCGATTTAATCATTTCCGTGCGGTTCACCTTCAAGGTAAACCGGAAGCGTCAATCTATTGGTCTCCTGAAACCGGAGCACACGAGATATTCGGTGCGATTCGCGCAAAATGGGCCGAAATGGGTTTTGAACGAAGCCATCTTGGTTATCCAGTTTCACCTGAACACGATCACGCTGGAGGGCGCATTCAGAGATTTCAAGGGGGCTCGCTATTCTGGACACCTCAGAGTGGAGTCGTCGTTCAATGATTGATTCCAATAGTATTCGGATGAAATATATTGCTGATGATTTATCAAGCTTGTAATGAGCTGCTGCTGTTAGGCAAAATTTTAATTCTAATGGTAATAGAAGTTCTCTAGGTACCGGTAAATTGGATTTCCTGTATTTAAGGCTGTTACTGCGTGGTTCTAAGCATCAAGGTTAGTACTCCATTAACGTCAGGAACTTTGGCAAACTCAAGAAGTGCATTTCCAAGGTCATCAGGAAAGTTTGCTGCAATATGTAAAATTACACCGTATCTAGGCACACTTCCTATCACCAACTGTTTGGCGTTTGCCAGAGAAATCCAGAGGTTTTCTTCCTTTACTCCTTCTCCTTCAATTAGAACTAAACTTTCAAACATCTTGCTATTTCCTTCATTGAAACTTATAATAGGGTAGAAATTTAAGATGCTTATGTTAAAAGAACAATACTGATTTTTCAGTATTTTAAAATTTTTGATTTTAAAATAGCTACATGCTATGTGTTTAGAGGATACTATTATCTGCGAAGAGCCTCGGAACACCTCAGACTTATAAGTAAGAATATGTTAAATAAAGCCGGTTTTGGTTTATTGGGCAATTATATTAGTTATCGTTTGTCTAATTAAGATCTGCCGGGTCAATACCGGCCTGTTTCAAGATGCCGTGTAAGGTTCCTTTTTTCAAATCTTTGGCATGCATCGGAACAACAGTACGTTTACCAGTTTGGTGATTGATGTAAATCTGATGGCTTCCCTTAGCCCGGGCAAACTCAAAGCCTCGGGCCAGAAGCAGCGCCACCATTTCTTTAGGAGTATAAGACTTCATGTTATCAGGAAGCCAGGGTAAGGGAGTATTCCAGGGTTCTGTTATCATCTGGAACAAGTTGTCCTTCTGCTTCCAAGCTTTCGACATATAGGCTAATGGCTTCCTTTGCCATTTCAATAGCCTCTTCAATGGTTTCGCCCTGGGTAAAGCAACCAGGTAAAGAAGGTACGTTTACACTGAACCCGCCTTCTTCTTCTGGGGTGAGTAATATGCGATAAGTACGCTGTGTCATATGATACCAATTTATGATTTAAGACAGAAAGTTATTTTTTCTTCCCTTTTGTATTACCATTGCCACCAACGACGTTTTTTTGTTGCTGGTTCATTTTCTTCTAGTGATAGCTCCTGTTTCTCCTGGTCTTTTCTTAATCCTTCCCCGAGCATAAGTAAACTACGCTCCAATAGCTCAATCTGCTTATCTTTTTCTTGGGTTATTTGGTCTCGATATTTAAGCTCCAGCTTTAGCATCTCAATTTCATGAATTAGTTTTTCAGAATTATGAGAGTTGCCATTTGGTACAGGTACTTGATTAGCCATGTCATGGCTTTGGCCTATGTTATTTTTTGGTGTCATGCCAGTGTTTGGCATATTTACCATCGGGTAATTTTGCTCCAGAAAGCTTACTTCTACCTGTAGCTTGCCATCTTCATAAGTAATATAATCTTTGCTTGTTGGTGAATTGCAAAGCCTTCGAATAGTACGAATGCTTTTGCCCGTAGCATCGGCAGCCTGTTGTAAGTTAATGTATGGCATAAGATAAATTAGCCTCTAAATAATATGGCACAAGATATGGAATAGTCTGCGGCTATCCAATGGCAAGTCGTTGGCCATGCTAAAAATAGCATGGCAAGTCATTAAAATACTTAAATTTCAACCAAGGCAGCCTTTCCAACACGCACCCAAACAGCATTGCAATATTTTTCTTTGTTATCAATGCGAGTATTCGATTTGTCTTTTTCTTTCCATTCTTTCAGGAGTTTTTTAGCCCCATCTAGGCCAATGGCTTTGGCATAGCGGATAATATTCTTCTCCGTAACCTTAAATCTTTGCAGTTCGACCAAGATGTTGCGGTGTTCATCGGAGAACTGATACCATTCTTGCGGGATGGCTGCTGGCTCTACCTGATTTAAGCGAAATTCAATAGCAGCTATCGGCTTTCTGCCTTTTCCTCTTTTGAGCTCATTTTCTAGGGCTTTAAAGGTGAAAGCATACTTTGTGTTTTCCATATCTTTTTGGGGTTCCGCAAGCACTTTTTTAATAAAATCTTTATTCAGCGGATATTTGTTTGTACAATCCATAAGCAGCCTAAAATCTTCAATACTAACTATCCAAACGCCGGTGTCTTTATAAGCAGCCAGTAGCTCAAACATTCTCATGCTGTACCAGCTGGAGAAGGTCATATAGTGCTTAATTTCGTAAGTGGTATAATGCGCCAATTCGATGAAATAAGGTTTTAAGGCCGGATTAATAACAACCGTAATTAGCCCATGATCATAAGAGCATTCGAAACCATCTACTTCCTGTATCTTTGTGGTATCTAAAATATGCCTGGGAACAAATCTCTCGTTCTTTACATCTTCAAAATACCAACGCTGGTCCATTAGTTCATCAAAGGCTTTTCTTACTTCTTTGAAGGCACTACGTCGGTCATTGTAGCTTTCAGAAGATATAACGTCAGTAACATGCATCTGATAGTAAGGCTTGAAGGCCATATCGTTATCTCGAATTTGGGCTAGTACCATTACCATGATGCGCTTAGCGCATACAGAAACTTTCTTTTGCCGGGCAAAAGTTACATTCCAATGTTGCTTTACATATTCCTTAAATTCGGGCTTCTTTGCTAGTTCCAAGGGTAAGCTCAGCTGATTGAATCGTTTATCTTCCATGTTGCAAGATAATTAATAAAAGAGGACTTGCAAAATACTAAGTCCTTTTGCTGTGGGGTAAAAGTCCTTTTTTAAAGCTTATCTGTGGGGTAGAAGTCCTTTTATTGTGGGGTAGAAGTCCTTTTATTAGCGTTTACTCCTTATAGTTATACTATTTAGTTTTTCCACTATATAGTTTGCAGAAAAAATCAGCAGAAAAAAGGCGTTTAGGGAGTGGGCTGATCCAACTTTTCCAGGGCGACGCAGGCCCAGCAGCAACCCTAGGAAAGAGCAGCCAGGAAATAAAATATACAAAAGGGAAGGGAAAAGGAGTGGCCGAAACAACAAGCAAAAGCCCAGGGCATCCGAACAGGCCAGAAACAAAAACAAAAAGCGGGGGCAAAGGCATGCGCAGGAGGGGAAATGTTTATATTTGTGTACTCACTACACAATTTACTCGCAGGCTCGTAAATTATGGTGAGCAAGGGAGTACCCTTGACCCCAAACCAGGAAAACCAGACGTATGGCCTTTGCAATAGTAAGAACTGCCAAGCTTAAGTCCGCCGGCAACATCGGCGGCTTAAATGCGCATATGACGCGCACCATGGAAGTACCCAACGCTGATCCGGACTTGGCCCGGTATAATAGCCGGCCGATTGGCTCAACTGATTTAAACGCCGATGTGCAGGCCAGGCTGCTGGAGGCAGGCATTACCAAGACCAGGAAAGGCGCGGTGTTAGCGGTCGAGCACCTGATGACGGCCAGCCCAGAGCATTTTGGTTCCTACGTGAAATTAAACGAGCAGGGAGAGAAGCGGCTTTGGCTTCATACCGATCGCTGGAAAGCTTTTGAAAAAGCCTCGATTGAATGGCTGCAAGAACGGTACGGAGAAAAGAACCTGGTTAATGTTACGGTGCACAAGGATGAAACCACGCCCCATCTGCACGCGGTTATTGTGCCCATTGATGGTAAAGGTAAACTGAACTGCCGGGACTTCTTAGGAGGGCGGGAGAAGCTGCGGGATTTACAGACCAGTTTTGCCCAGAAGGTAAAGCCCCAGGGATTAGAGCGGGGCATTGAGGGCAGCAAGGCACAGCACCAGGAAGTAAAGCATTTCTACGGGGAGGTCAAGCAGTTTAGCCAGGTGCCAAGCCTGAGCCTGGAATTTGAGGCTTCCCGCATTGAAGTAAAAGCGCCGGAGAAAACAATGCTGGGGATTGGTTATAAGCAGGACCCGGCACAGCTGGCGCAGCAGGAAAGTGAGCGGATTAACCAGCTGCTGCGGGAGCTGGTGCAGGATAATGAGAAAAAAGCCAAAATAAAGCTTCAGAAGCTTTATGAGAGCGCGCAGGCCGGGAAGGTCGCACAAGAGAGCAAACGCGTGCTGGAGGGCAAGATTACGGCCTTAAATAAGAAATTAGAGACCTTGAGTAATGCCCATTTAACCGCAGGTGCACTTTTAAAGGCGATTGCCGCAGGAGTAATAAAACCCCAAGAGTTAAAGCAAGCCATGGGACAGGTGCCAAGTCCGGGCAATACCCACCAGGTGCAAATTAGGGCAGCCTTACAAGAGGCTGGAATTTCTATTAAGCAACCGGAGGTGAAGCAGGAACAGCAGCGCAAGCGGGGAGGTAGGAGGATGTGATTTCTTCCCTAACGGAGAAGGTATTTGTGAAGTGGCTGTAGTCCGTGTTCATACCGCTTCATTTTCCTTCCACCGTTGATTGTTGTTTTGTAGGTGAAAGATACTTCTATACCAGCCATTTTACAAATACAGTGTTAGCAGTAGTAAATTTAATCTTTGAAGAAATTTCCATTTGCATAAAGGTCAAAGTCAATAGTAAGTTCTAATGCGGCCATTCGCTTCACACTTTCTTTAGAAATGTGATGTCCGCCAAGCATGGTGTTACCATTATGGAAAATAGAAGCAACCTGAATAAAGACGTCAGCTTGGCTTACTAAAGCTAACACTCCTTCTTTGTCTTGTTCTAATGCATCAACCAGCTTTTTAAGTTTGTCTTCAAATTCATCTGGTTCTGGGTTAGGCTCAAAATTAAAAACGCTAAACTTATGAAACGATTTTCTAGACTTTCGTACATCCCCTTTGCTCCATCCGCTAGTAGGTTTAAGCTTAGTTAAAGAAGAAAGTTGCTCAAAATCTAATGTTTCAGACGTTGCACTAAAGTGAACAGAATGGTAAGCCTCTGTACCTACACCACGAACAGAAATATTGGGTTCAGTATCAAGATAAACGGCTAGATAAAACTTTTCATTTTTGATTGGAAAGTAAACGATGGCTGAACCATCTGGGCCATCGGTGTCTACTCGTAGTACTTTAGGCTGATTCTCCTCATAGACTACTTCATGAATTTCCAGCAGTTGTTCTGTTGACCCAAAATGCTTAAGTTCAACTTCATCAATTGCTTTTTGAATAATCAGAGAGTCTGCCATACTATTACTGCTAACTAGTGTATATGCGTAACCGTTACGTTTAGCCAACCACGGGTAGTTGTATATACGCAACTGGATGACCAAATATAATATATATAAATTAATATATAACAATGACAGGAAAGTATTTGTAAAGGAGGGAATCTAAGGAAAGTACCAAAAAAAGCCCGAAAAAGAGTGCCGTGTAGAACGCTGGAGAGGCATTTTCTCGTATAACAGGTATTATGTTAAATAGAAAGGAATTCTGGGTTTTGTTATATTTGGAACAAACAATAGGATTGCTTACATGGGTAGCTGTAAGATGATAATATAATGCAAACGCTGGTATTTATTTTATAATATACGACTTAGTTTACCTGGTCAGCACTGCTTCCTGATCCTTTATAAAGCTTGTCATCATTTGAGCCAAGCATGAAATCTTCTCCAGCAAATCGTAACGTAAAAGTATCTGTGTTGAATGGCAGTCAATACCACCTAAAAATACTGAAAAATCAGTATTTTTTTGTCTCCAAATATTTATTACCTTAACACTATTAATGGTAGTTCCTGTTTCTAAAATAAAGAAGGATGAGTATGACATTCCAAATCTGGAACCCTGACTGGTTCCCACTACCCGGACAAGCAGTCTTCGACCATGAGCACCAGCATATCGCTGCTCTATCCCATGCTCCTGGCACTATGGACCTGTTCGTTATTGGCTTTGACAACCGCGTCTGGACTACATTCTGGAATCCTCAAGCTGGTTGGAATCATGATTGGTTCCCACTACCCGGACAAGCAGTCTTCGACCGTGAGCACCAGCATATCGCTGCTCTATCCCATGCTCCTGGCACTATGGACCTGTTCGTTATTGGCTTTGACAACCGCGTCTGGACTACATTCTGGAATCCTCAAGCTGGTTGGAATCATGATTGGTTCCCACTACCCGGACAAGCAGTCTTTGACCGTGAACGCCAGCATGTCGCTGCTTTATCCCATGCTCCCGGCACTATGGACCTGTTCGTTATTGGCTTTGACAACCGCGTCTGGACTACATTCTGGAATCCTCAAGCTGGTTGGAACCCTGACTGGTTCCCACTACCCGGACAAGCAGTCTTTGACCGTGAACGCCAGCATGTCGCTGCTTTATCCCATGCTCCCGGCACTATGGACCTGTTCGTTATTGGCTTTGACAACCGCGTCTGGACTACATTCTGGAATCCTCAAGCTGGTTGGAACCCTGACTGGTTCCCACTACCCGGACAAGCAGTCTTTGACCGTGAACGCCAGCATGTCGCTGCTTTATCCCATGCTCCCGGCACTATGGACCTGTTCGTTATTGGCTTTGACAACCGCGTCTGGACTACATTCTGGAATCCTCAAGCTGGTTGGAACCCTGACTGGTTCCCACTACCCGGACAAGCAGTCTTTGACCGTGAACGCCAGCATGTCGCTGCTTTATCCCATGCTCCCGGCACTATGGACCTGTTCGTTATTGGCTTTGACAACCGCGTCTGGACTACATTCTGGAATCCTCAA
>MWWE01000048.1_pt1 | contig 17404 bp, 23 predicted proteins | sample 1047301 | NCBI WGS metagenome assembly MWWE01 (sample SAMN06349973, study PRJNA376086) | soil metagenome | isolation source: MS1-1 sample Antarctic (ecotone) soil | place: Antarctica
GCGGTCGAAGCGGTCGCCCTTCGGGGTGGCCCCTTCCCCAAGCTGGCGGAGTTCGATTACACCGTCGAATACGCCGTTAAAGACAAGTGTCTCTACATGTACAACGACCACCCGGACGCCCCTCGACTGGCGCGCGGGCTCCTCGACAACTAGCACCGTACCACCACGGGCCGGGGTCCTTCGGGGCTCCGGCTTTTTTCACTTTTTCGGCAAAGATCACCCGTTTGGGGGATACGCGGGCATCATTCCCAGGGGTATGCTGTCACCATTACGGGCTGGCGCTACTTCCCCCCTCCAACTTTCACGCCGGCCTGATTTCTTCGGGATCTCGGCTCTTTGCTATGCCCGGCGCGTAGCTTCGCTGGAAGTGTGCATTCTCCACCCCCGCCACCATAGGGGCCTCCGGGCGGAGAAGAGGCTATCTTCCGTATAATACTTCGCGGCGTGTATTACGCTTTCGGCGCGGCATGGCCCATCCGGGCGGGTGGACGCGGGTTTCCGGGAAAGATAACTCTCGGAAGGTGGATAAATAGCAGGCCTGGAGGCGTCGGAAACTTAGCCTCCCTAAACTCGTAGGAGTTATAAAGGGGGTACTTTACCGATGAGGATCCTATTAGCGACAGACGGTTCCAAACACTCGGCTCTGGCCTTGCACGCGGCGGTGGAGCTCTCCGCGAAGGCTGGTTCGGAGTTGCACGTCGTCCACGCCTGGCGTGCCTTGCCACCCTACTCGCACCCTAGCGTGGCCGTGGCGACGGACGCGGAATGGTATGAGCAAGAGGCCGAGAAAATCCTCCTTGAGCAACTGGACGAGATATACGCCCGTGGCGGAGAGGTTACCTTAGACGGGGCCAACCGGTAGAAGTGATCTGTGCTGTTATCGAGGAACTGGGGATCGACCTGGCCATTCTGGGCTCATAAGGTCTATGCTACCTCAACATCCAAGATGCTGGAGTCCCACTGGTAGAAACACTGATAGAGTAGGCCCCCCATATAGGTTAGGGATGTGTACTCTCTCACGAGCAAGAATACGAGACTTCAGCCGTAGATAAACGGGAGACCAAGCGACGTGCGGGTGATCATCATAGGAGCCGGAGAAGTTGGGGTTCACGCAGCTCAGTTACTCTCTGGACAGAACCATGACGTTATTGTCATTGACCAGGATGCGAACCGGATAGCTCAGATCTCAGGGCAACTGGATGCTATGGCGATACAGGGAAACGGGGCAAGCCCGAATGTACTAGTAGAGCAGGTGGGCATCAAGAAGGGCGATCTCGTCGTGGCCACCACGGGCCACGACGAGACCAACATCACCGCCTGTCTTGCGGCCAAGTATCACGGGGTGGAGCGTACCGTGGCCCGCATCCACAACCCCGACTACATTCCCGAGAAGTCGTCCGCCAAGAACATACTGGGCATAGACTTCGTCATCCACACCGAGCAGGTGGTGGCGGAGCATATCAAGGCCGCCCTCCTCGTACCGGGGGCTGTAAACGTGGAGGACTTCGCCGGGGGGCGTATCGAGGTGGCCGAGGTGATCCTCGATGAGGACTCCCCAGCAGCGGGGTGCGCTGTACGGGACATAGGAATGCCCGAGCGGAGTCTCATAATAGGGGGTGTCCGCCATGGGGAGGCGCTGATGTCCCGAGGAGATACCGTACTGGAGGCCGGGGACCATATCTTCGTAATTAGCGAACCCCAGTATCTTAGTGAAGCAGTGGACGTCGTAGCTACGGATACCGAGCCGGTTAAAGAGGTGATGATACTTGGTGGAGGGCGCGTCGGGCTGCGGGTGGCCTTGGCCCTGGAGGAGACTGACATCTCGCTAAAGGTTATTGAGAGCGACGCAGAACGAGCCGAATATGTGGCCTCCAAGTTAGAGAGGGGGACGGTGCTCCATCACCGGGATGTCACCCGTGACTTTCTACTGCAGGAGGGAGTAGAGCATACGGACGCCTTTATCGCCGTCACCGGAGATGACCGGACCAACCTGCTGGCTTCGCTGTACGCCAAGCAGCTCGGCGCTCGCCGGACTATCGCCGGTGTGGGGCGGAGAGAGTTCATCCCACTTGCCGAGACACTAGGCGCCGACATAACCATCTCGTCCCGGCTTCTTGTGGCTAGCGTGATCAGCCAGTTCGTGCGGCGAGGAGACGTGATGGCCGTAACCCTGCTGGAGAGTGGGGCCCAGATGATAGAGCTTGCGGTGGCTGAAGACTCCCGAGTCACCGGCCAGACGCTGGCCGACCTTGAGTTCCCCAAGGAGGCCATAGTCGGGATGGTGCTCCGAGACGGTGAAACCATCATCCCCAGGGGCAACGACACTCTTGAAACTGGCGACGACGTGGTGGTCTTCACTACCGATGCGGCGGTAGGGAAAGTAGAGAGCTTCTTCGCACCCTCGTAGCACGCTCAAGGCACCTCCCAAAGCGTTGTGGCGGAAAGAACATCAGAAGTCCCACGTAAAGTGCCACGTATTTCCGAGAATAATGGCTCTCGGAAGGCGGGTGAATAGGCTAGTCCGCAGCGTAGGACCGGGGCCGTGCGTACTTCGGAGAACCCTGCTTCCACGCACTTGGGTGAATAGAGGCGACTAGGCTAGGTTCGGAGTAGAAGCGCCCCGCTCGGATCGCTCCAGATTGAGCGCCAAGAGGTTCTTGAGTATGTCCACATTCGCCAACGCCTACCTCCTGAACACCCTCGTGGCCGAAGCGGTTCGGTTGCTCGTCGACGAAGGCGTCGAGCCACCCATCTGGACCAGCGGCAACGCTCCCGGAGGGGACGAGGCGAACGCGCGCTTCGTGGAGCGGTTCAAGCACCGGGTAAAGAAGCTCTGAGGGTAGAGACGCATGGGGCGCGTCTCTGTTCCTCAGCTTCGCTCCTTGAGCAGATCGAGGAACTTCTTGTGCTCCTCTTCGTCGACCGTGTAGCTATGGTCGTCGTCTGGAAACTGCCCGTTCTTGACCTCGGAGACGTATTGTTCGATGCCGTTTACGGCAACGTCCGTGAGGTTGGCATAGTGTTTGGTGTACTTCGGCTTGAAGTCGGTGAATACACCGAGGAGATCGTATGCCAGAAGGATCTGGCCGTCCGTGCCGGCCCCGGCGCCGATGCCGATGGTGGGTATCTCCAGCCTCTCCGAAATTACTTTGGCCGTCATGGCTGGCACGGCCTCGAACTCGAGCATGAAGCACCCTGCCTCTTGAATAGCAATGGCGTCATCGAGGATCTTCATGGCCGACTCCGCCGTGCGCCCCTGAACCTTGAAGCCGCCGAACATGGCGATTGTATGGGGCGTCAGGCCAATGTGCGAGGCGGTCGGAATGCCAGCATCCACCAGGGCTCTCAGGATGTGTGCCTGACTACGACCACCCTGCGGCTTCACCGCGTCGCAGCCGGCTTCCTGCATGAAGCGGGTGGCGTTCTCCAGGGCCCGCTCGACCGTGTTGTAGCTCTGGTAGGGCAAGCAGCCGAGTACAAAGGTGTTGGGCGCCCCCCGGCGCACGGCGGCGGCGTGCATGACCATCATGTCCATGGTCGCGGGAACGGTGTTGGAATGACCGTGGGCCACCATCGCCAGACTATCGCCTACTACAGCCACGTCGACACCCGCCATCTCAGCCCAACGCGCCGAGGTGTAGTCGGGAACCGACATGTAGACCATCTTCTCGCCGCTTTGCTTGGATTTCCGGATCTCGTCGATCGTGCGCTTCGTTTTCGCCTGTTCCGCCCGTACCATCAGTCTCCTCCTATCTCGTGTTCGATCATCCTTTGTTTATCCTTCCGACAACCCGCACCGCGCACTGGCAGCCCATATGCCGATCTCCTCCGGTGACTGCGGTTAACGTCCGTGGGACTAACCAGGGCTAGATCCACCACCAGTACGGCGCTCCTGGCAACTACAGTGTTTGAACGCAGGCGGGATCTATAAGAACTCTCGTTACCTTCCTTTGGTCACGGTCAGGTCGAAACCTCTTCGAGTACTCTGTCCTTGGTCTCCGGGCCGAAGATTAGAATCACGATCGCGCCTATCACGAACGAACCCGCCGCCATGATGAACGCGCCGCTGTTTCCGTAGCTGGCCAGCAACCCCGCCTGACCACCACTGAGACCGAACTCGGCGGTGATCGAAGCCAGCAAGAAAGTGAGAGATCCAAGATCTATCGAGTCGAACAGCCACGCCGTAGCGATTATCAGGAAGATCTTGTTCTGGTACCGCGTAAGCGGTAAACGCTCGAACCTCTGAGAGAGGTTCAGAGCCGCGCTGGCGTCGGTCATCCTGCCGCTCGCGCCTTCCGTCTGCATCCGTCCTCCTTTTCCGTGCCCCCAAACGCCCACCAAGCGTTTCCCAATATAATATTACAATACTACTAGGAAGCCGGCCGCAGGTCTCGTCCACCACTCGGACAGGGGCACCCAGTACACCGCGCTCTCCTTCGGCAAGAGGCTCGAAGAGGCGGGCATCGCCCCCTCGATGGGCCGATCGGATCAGCGCTGGACACCGCCATCTCCGAGAGCTTCGTCTCCACGCTCAAATGCGAACTCGTCCATCGTCGTCGCTTCCCGAGCCAGGAGGCCGCCAGGAGCGCCATTTTCGAGCACCTGGAGGAGTTCTACAACCGAAGGAGCCTGCACTCCTCGCTCGACTGGGCCAAACGATCCACACTACCTCGACGGAGAAGGAGACAGAATACCCTACGAGACACTACCCTAGTGGCGCTGCTCGCTCGTCAGGGACTGTCGCAGGCGCGACCACCATCTGGCACGGCCCGGCCAGCCTGGCGCTATCTCTGGGCATAAGCGAGCCGTCCGGCGAGCGGCGGGCCCGCCTCGGCTTCGATCTCCAGCAGCCGATTGTACTTGGCAAGCCGCTCGGATTGGGTGATCGAGCCTATCTTGATCTGATCGCCGCCCCAGCCAACGGCCAGGTCAGCCAGCCAGTCGTCCTCCGTCTCCCCGCTGCGGGCGCTCACGGTCACGCCCCATCCGGCCTTTCTGGCGAGCCCTAGCGCTTCGGCGGCCTCGGTGAGCGTCCCGACATGGTTGACCTTCAGCAAGAGGGCGTCGGCGGCACCAGTCCTTACGGCCCTCCGGATGCGGTCGGGGTTCGTGCACAGGAGGTCGTCCCCGAGAGTGAGCGCCCGGTCGGATATCTTCTCGCGCAGGTAAGGCCAGCAAACCTACTCACTAACCACGCGACGCATGGCTGTAGCAGGCGTGACGGGAAATGCCTTGCCGGCGGACGGTTCCTAGATTGCGTCCGTGTAGCCGAAGAGGACCTGCTGCACCATCTCCGGGCGGCGTGAGCTTCTGGGCGCGTAGTCTTCCAGCTTCAGCATCTTCAACCATCCATCTTCGCCGAGTGTCTCGGTCAGACCGAAGAGCCTGGGTTGGCCCGACACAAAGGAGGCCTCGAACAGCGTCGGCCTGCTCACCTCCAGCAGCCTGCCGGATCGCCCTCGGTCGCCCGCGTCGTAGTCGACCGCGTAGGCGGAGAGGGCCTCGCCAGTGTGCTCCACCGTGAGGGCCTTCTCGAGGAGCCACAGTTCCGCTTCCTTGCCGGCGAGGCCCTCCGCAGCGTAGAGCCTCCAGCGCATCAGGGTGGCGTAGCCCAAGCCGTCGAGCACGCGCGTGTGGCGCTCGGAGAAGAAGGCGCGCTCCAAGTCCTTCGGGTGGAAACGCATCCCCCTGACCCAGCTCAGGACCTCGCCCGGAGAGCGCCTGCCGTCCTCACGGCGCTGGTGGGCGAAGTGGCTTTGGGCGTTGTAGTCCGAGACGAACCGGTCGTGGGCCTCGACGAGTCCCGCCCAGCTTTCGGCCTTCTGGAAGTGCCAATCGGCCATGCGTTGCTGGATGCCGAAGGTCGTCTCCGAGAAGTTCTGCCAGGGCCGACCCTTCTCGATCTCCTCCTTGCCCACGCACAGTTTCGCGTAGACCGCCCTTGCCCGGTTGGAGAGGAAGACGGAGCCAGAATCCGTGACGAGAGTGCCGGGCGCGCCATGGCGCTCCACTGCCCGGTAGAGGACCGAAAGGAAGGCCGAAAGGTCCTGCCTGCGGGTAACCGCGCTGCTCAGGATGGCCCTGCTGTAGTTGTCCATGACCGTCACGGCGTACGCCTTGCCGCCCACGAGGGACTCGTCGACCATGTCCAGGTGGCGCACGTCGGCCCTCCAAGCAGCGTCGAATGAGCCCCGTGAGGATTCGATCTCCCACGACGCCCCATCGCGGGGGTACTCGGAATACCGGATCACCACGCGGGGACCCGCAGAATCAATCCTCGCGTGGGTGGTGGAGCCGGTTGTTCCGATAATACTCGCAAGAGGCAGAATCCGGCCCTGTGGAGGTAGGGCTGTCCGGGGTGGCGGACGCGGGCTCTCAGCATCCGCGCCGGTGCATATCCATGCGGGCATACAAGATGTTGTGTTGACTACCATGCTCGCGGTGTGGCGAGTAGCGTTCCCGGAAGGCTTCGAGCGTCGGTTTATGCGGGATCGTGGATACGAGCTTCCGGGAATACATGTTATCGGATATTGGGCGTATCAAGCGCGTTGCAAGCTCCAGCCAATCAGGAACGTCTCCTAAAACGCGCTCATGGAGGTCGGGCCTATCCTTGCGGAGCTTGCGCAGGGCGTAGGTGTTGGCGTTGCCTTGAGCCGATTTCTCTACGGGATCATTCATTACATTGTTATGTTTGATCGCCTCTGATCTTCGGTCTCCGCCCCGCCCTCCCACGGTCGCCCGGTCGATAGCGTCCAGCGCCCCCGGATCGTCCTGGCACAGGTGCTTTAGCTGGCGCGCGGTCGAGCCTAGACCCTCCAGCGGCGGCGTGGTGACGTTGCAACGCCCCTCGGCGGTGGACCTTCGTTGTCACCCTCCAAACCACCTACGCCACCACGGCACACCCGTAGGGCGCGGTGCGGTCGTCTCCGCTTCTTCACGCTCCGGCTGTGGCGTCGTACCCTCGGAGGCCTCCGGCGATGGCGTGGGCGATTCTCGCGGCTCCTGTGGAGCCTCCAGGGCGGGCATGCGTTCCAGGGCCGACGCCAGGAGGTGATCGCGCCGGCGGATCTCCTCGTTGCGGGTGTCGAGCTCGTGCTCCAGACGCCGCACCCGGTCGCGCAGCTCCTCAATGGTCTCGTCTTTCGCCGCCCCCAGCGCGCTCGCCTGTCCTGTAGTGTCCGGACGTTCGTCCCGTAGTGTCGAGGCGTTGTCGGGACTGTCCAGTAATATCCGGACACGCCCGGCGGCGTCCTTCTCGTGTTCGATGGTCCCGCGTTGTACCCGCTTCCTGACGGCGTCCACGCTCAAGCCGAGCGCGCGGGCCGCCCCGTCTACGCTAACCCGCTGTCTGGACGGATGTCCCGGAGGTCCTGTAGTGTCCTCTCCCATGCGGGCATACTAGACCCCTGATCGGCCTCGCGCTGGCCGGGAGAATCAATCCTCGCGGCTATGGTGTGGTGCTTGAAGCTCAGAATGCGCGAACGTTCGCGCTTTTAGCCTCCGAGCAACCCACGCCACCACGGGCTTATAGCGCCGCCCGCAACCCGTCCGCGTGCTCGCGCCGGGCGTGACCCGCCGAGCCGTCCGCTTCGTTGAGCTTGCTCCTGGCCGTCGTCACGACACGCCGGCTCTTCGCGGCGGCCTCCTGGACGGCCTGCCTCTTACGCTCGTCGGCGGGGTCCTTCAACTCGCGCGCGATCTCCTCCGCCGCCGTCCTCAACTCACGCAGCGCGGCGGTGTCGATATTCACTACGGGAGCCTCGCCCGTGGACCGGCTCGCCTCGTCGAGCCTGGCGGTCTCAAGCTCGCAGCGCCGGAGAGCGTAGCGACTATGCAAGAACATCGCCACCTTATCCGAACCCGCCGCCACCGCCCGCAGCCTCTCCACGAGCGACGCGAGACCCATAGTCTCGAAGTCCTCCCGGACGAGCGGCATGGAGGCCGATACTCGCTCGCGTTCGGAGACCGTGAGGTTCGTAAGCGGGTCCCGGTAGGAGAGCGCCAGCGCCTCCTTATCGTAGCCTTCGGCGTCCCGGGCGGCCTCGCTGGAGACGGCCTCGACCCTCTCCCGGAGGCCGTCCGTCAACTCCCCGAGCCGCCTATTGTGCTCCTGGTCCGCGTAGAGTTTCACGCCGCCACGGTAGAGACGCTTCTTCTCGTCCTCGAACGCGGCGACGGCCTTCTCGACATCCCGCTCCTGAGACTTGAGCCGGAATGAGCGGGTACTCTCCTCTGTCGCGGCGGATGCGTCCTTTTCCATGTCCTTACCCTTCCCTTGCTGCTCGCGTTGCCGCTTCCGTGCGGCAGCCTCGATGTCGTAGGCCTCACTGAGCACCTTGAGCCGGACGAGAGTCTCACCCGGCGCCTCGTCGGTAAGTGTGGCCATCGGATGGACGCGCTCGCCGGTCTCCTCGTGATGCCTGTTTAGAACGTCTTTCGCTCTTTCGGCGTACTCCGGGGCGCTCTCGCCCGGCCTGACCTTCAGTTCTTCCTTCAGTTTCAGTTCCGTCATGATGATCCTTTCTCTTTCGTGTTCGCTTCTCTCCACCGCGCGACCAACTCGCACAGTTCGGCCGTGGCCCGGCCCGGCGTCGAGGGAGGCGGGGGCTCTACGCCGAGCTCCCGGTAGAGTTCTCCGAAACGCCGCTCCCGCTCCGCCTCCCGCTCCGGCGTCCGCCACCCGCCCGGAGGTTCGCGGGCGGCCTCCAGCCTCTCCAGCCTGTTCGTTATGCTTCCCACGATCTCTCTCCTTTCCGACCGACTCCGCCACCGGCCCGCTCCAGCTCCTCGATGCGGGATTCCAGCTGGTCGGTCTCTTTGATTTTCCTCTCGACCTCGATAGCCCGGAGCCGGGTGTTTATGAGTTGGTTGGCGACGGCGTAGGGAGCGGTCGAGACGACCCCGGAGAGGACCGTATCGACCATCTCCGCAAGCTGCGCCTTGATGGCCGTGATCTCCCTCGAAGGTCTCGTCTTGCCAGCCCTCGACGCGCTGCGACGCCTGTGCTCCGAACGCGCCGGATCGTGCAGGTGACAGAACCCGGACGGACCCTTAGCGGTGTGCGTACACCGCCCCCCGGATCGCGTTATGCCGCTGCATTGACGAGTCAACGCACACCCTCCCCCCGGCGCGACTCCTCGCACAGAGCGGCGGCCCGCGCCTCGTGGAACGCTATCAAGGGCTCCATCGTGCGCCTTAGCCTCTCGGCCTGGTCCGCGTGGTAGGCGTACCACTCGGCCCGCCTCTCCTTCAGACGCGCGGCGTTGTAGCGACGCACGCTCTCGGCGTAGGCCGGCGCCAGCTCGTCGGGGTCCGGCTCCTTACGAGACCGCTTCTCGATCATGCGGGTTAGCTCTTTCTCGACCATCTCGCCGTGCGCTACATCCATCACGCTCCTGTCCTCATTGACTTGGCTATATCTGGTGAGGCCGTTGGTAAAACTCTCACGCCGCGCCCTTTTTAGCCGAGCTTCGACGCGGCTCCCGGCGGTCATCACAACGCCTCTCTGTCTGGCGTGCCATCCGCTTGCGGCGCGCCCGGGTACTCGCCTCCACACCATTCCTCCAGGAGGGCGGCGAGGGCGTCGCGGTTAGCCTTGATGTCGGCCACGAGTGGTTCGGCTAGGGGTCGCGGCCCCCTCGTCTCTATCCGGCCTCCCACCATGCGCGCCGAGTATCCGCCGAGATCCAAGCACCTCAGAATTTGTATGGGCGTCCGTGGCTTCAAATCGTCTCCTCCGAGTCGAAAGCCTGCGGGTCTCCGTGGACGGACTCGCCGGGGTGTACAAGTGTTTGCGCGGGGTTCGGTGCGTCGGAACCGTTTTCCACGCCGTTGCTCGTGGTGACCACTTTACGCCGCACCCCCTCCGCGAAGACGAACTCCGCGTTTCGGTATTCTTCGAGCCGCCGGACCCGGTAACCCAGGCGCTCGATAGCAGGCTCTATTTCCTTCGACGCGCCGCCGTGCCAGTGCCTCCAACACTCCTTGAGTAATGTCGTACGGATACGACCTAACCTCTCGACATACTCCTCTACGAACTCGTCTACCGGAACCGTTGAAGAGGTTATGTCGTTAATGTCGTAGGTCGTACGGTCGTTCTCTTGCGGCGCGGCTGTGTTATGCGAAGTTGTACACGCCGCTTCTGTATTGCTATTAGTATCTATATATATAGTATGCTTATTAGTATAGTTACCTGTAGGTAAACCCTCCCTCTCTAAGGACCGGCGGATTAGCTCTTTCCGGTCCCTTACGCGCTTACGACCTACGACATTAACGACATAACTCATGCCGCGAACCATGTTTCCGTTGGACGCCCGCCCGCTTGCGGCTTCTCTTTCGTCGCGTAGGCTTTGTCGGCGTGCTCCAGTAGGGAAAGAATTCGTTGCAGGTCCTCCGGCTTCTTGTTGCGCCCAAACAAATCCCGTATCTCTGTCCTGGTCATCCCGTCGGGTGAGCCGCGTAGGGCGTCGAGTAATTTATCCGCGTCCGCGTCGCCGAGCTGGTCGCCGAACAGGTGTAGGGCGGAATCCTCGCAGTAGCCCCAGACGGCGTAGGCGCTCGCCAGGTGCTCGACGCCGATCTCATTCGAGCCCGCCGCGAGTGCGTAGAGTATCGCGAGTCTTAGTGTTTGAGCTTCGGCTCTTGCGGTTATCATCCCGAACATCCCCGGACGATCTTCCGTGAGGGAGTCGTACATCTCCGCCCAGGTAACGCGGGCGTTCCGTGCGAAGCTCATCCGCCCGGCCTTGTGGTCGAGGGCGCTTCGTAGGCCCCTGACAATCGGGCTCATATCCACGCTACTCAGCTCCCCGCCGAACGGGAGTTTCTTGGACCGGCGCACGCACGCCCACAAGAACCTATTGCCGAAACCGTTGGCCGCTTCGCTCTCGACCAAGTGCTTTAGCAGCTCCGTCGAGGTGATGTGTCCCAAGATGCTGATATGGGGCTCCGTCGCTCGCAGAGGGCTGTTTCTCGTGAGGGTCGCAAGGTCCCCGCCGTCCCAGGCGTTACGCAGTATCGGGCTTAGGGTGTTTCCCTCCCGCCGGAGTACCTTCAAACCCTGCGAAAGCTCGCCCTCCGCGACCAGTAGCCTTTTGTCCTGGACTCCCTTATCCACCTCGACTATGTCGCCGTCTTTGTTCTCGCCCTCGACGGCGTCCCGGACCACGTTGATCAAGCCCTCGCCTGATGAGAGTCCGCCGACTATTTTGTTCTGCGCCCACTCCGGCGCGGCGGTTCCGAAGATGTTTTTTACCGGGCTCACGGACGTCCCCTTACGCGACCGCGCCGTATCGCCCACGATCCCGACGAACAGGTTCCCGTGGTGACGAGTCCCGGAGATCTCCACGTAACCCCGCCGACCGTAGGAGCTGCCGAAAAAGGTCATTGTGCTGAGTAGTATCGCTACCGGGTCCGCTTCCGTGTGCGGCTCGATGGTCTCTACTATTTCGCCGAAGAGTCCCCTGTACGCCGCGTTATCTATGATCGGGAACGGGTGCTCTTGCGGCTCTTCGTTGGGCTTCTCTCTCCCTCCCGAAAGCACCTGAAGCGTCGTGTTGCGGGCGGTGTACGGCTCCCATCCCGGCTCGTAAGCGCGCCTGAGGTCTGGCCATAGATCGAGATCCCCGCCTCCACAGCCCGCGTGCGAACAGCGGGCGTATATGCCCCCGTAGAGCGATCCGCCGCCCCCGTGCATCTGCCCGACGTAGGCCCCCGAAGCGTCGGCGGTACTGTGGCGTTCGGCTCGGGGGCACTCGGTGAGCTTCCACTTGCGCCCGTCGTTATCGGACGCTTCGCCGGTCACCGGAACACCCTGCTCCTCAAGCCACGCCGCAAGGTCGAATTCGTCGCGCCCGATGTGTGGCGACCGTTGGGCTTCCGGCTCGGCTTTCGGCTTGAATTTGCCGGGGAAGTGGCGCTTTACCAGTTTGGTCATTTGCGTGGTGCGCCTGTTGATCGTCCGCGGGGTGCCTTCGAGGTGCCAGCCCGTCACGGCGAACCACCTCGCGCCCGCGTAGGCTTCTATGCCCCGCTTCTTACCGTCGTCAAGCTTCTTTGCGTAGGCCCTGTCCGGCACGTCTCCGCAAGCCCACAACTTGAGGCCGGTTCCCGACGGACTAACCTCGGCGTAGGTGTCAAGCGCGTGGACGATCTCCAGCGCCCAATCCTCGACTACCCCCGTCACCGGGTCCCGGCACCCGTCTAAATCCCACCCGATACGGGGATCGTCGTCCTGGATAACCATGCCGATACCCGAGTAGAGCCCCGGCGTGTCCCGGAACGCCTTTACCGCCGTCGCGTAAGGCCGCCAGGTCGCAGGGTTATTGCTGGCCGCGTTGCGCCGCTCCCCCGCCACCTTCGGAACCTTCGTCTGTTCGTACTGCCAGCAGAGCCATATATCCTCTTGCTTAGGGCCGTCGGGGTAGAGTTCCGGGGTAATGGGCTTGAGGCTCGGCGCGCCGCTCATGCGGCCACCTCAGCGCCGCCGGCGGGTATCGTCAGGACGTAGAGGCCGAACATCAAATGCTCGACGGTGGAACCGGGACACGCACGGTGCCAAGCCTGGAGCTCATCCCATGAGCGGCGGCTGATGATCCGGAACAATACCGAAAGCTCGGTGCGCTCCAGCGACCTATCGGGTAGAATCATTGAAAGACTCCTTTTGTCGGGGGTTCGTTGATCTGGCCGGGCTGTCGGGCTCGGCCTTTCTTATTGCCTTCATGCTATCTGGAGCTTTTCTAGTTTCTCCAGCTCGGCGGCGGCCCGTGCTTTTCGTTCCCGGGCGATGAACACACAGCGATTTATCGCAACTACCGATCTCCACGATGGACGGCCCTCCCCCCGCCGTGGCAGATACCGGCCTACATCGTCCATCATCTCCGATAGCCCGCTCTCATCCGCTTCTCTGACCAACACCTCAAACCGCTCGTCAGGCATCTCCAACGCCGGCGGGTACTCTTCTTTTGGGCGGGCTGCCAGCTCCTCGGGTTCTATGCCAAGAGCTCCGGCTATCTTCCTTATGGTGCTCACCCGTGGCGCTACCTGGTCCGACTCTATTCGGGAGATCGTGTAGCCGGAGAGCCCGGCCTTCTTGCCTAGCTCGTCCTGGGTCAGCATTGCCTTGTCTCGATGCTCTCTTACTTGTTCGCCTATCTTCAATGCACAAACCTCCTACCGTAGCCTGCGTTTAAGCCTACACTTTCTCAGAGAAAAGCGCAACTCATTGTTGAAACGCAAGTTAATGTGTGTATAATGTGGGTTGTAAGGCAAACAGGCGCAAGAGCGCCGAGACCTGAGAGGAGGGCATATGCCCTTACCGCGGAAGAAAGACGACGGCACCGGAGGAGCCCCGGTCCTCGACATAATGAGCGCCCACGTCCGGCTCATTGACGTAGAGGAGCACACCGAGCCCTACACCATCACGCGCAAGAGAGATGATGCGGAGTTTTGGAAAGACCCGGACTTCAACTGCACCGTAGAGATCGTTGACGACGGCGAGGATGGCGCGGACAACGGAACCAAGTTTTTCGAGTCTTTCAAATACAAGAAAGACAAGAACGGTGAATGGTTCTTGAACAGTAACTCGAAGCTCGGGGTTCTGGCGGGCGTGGCCAAGCCTGGATACTGGGGCGATCCGAGTATCCCGGATCTTACGACGGACGATCTTGAAGGTTTTGAGATGCGCTGCCGCGTCAAGCCCAAGAAGAACCCGAACAAGGGCGGCGAGATCTGCGGGAGCACCATCGACTGGGAGACCATGAGGCCGCTCTCTAAGAAGCGGGTGACTCTCGCCGCCAGCGTAGCCGCTGGCAGTGGCTACGTCGAGGGCGAAGATATGCCCGATCCCGTCGAATACTAAGTACCTAAACATCGAGCCGGGTGGGTGCGTCCAACACCCACCCGGCCCCGGTCCACAGAGAGGATGCAACCGTGGACACCAGCAAGAATATCGCACCACCCCCGCACCCATCCACCGCACACCCCGATACCGAGTGCTTCGTGTGCCTCGGGGGCGTCGTCTATATCGGGTATCTTGTGGAAGATGAGGACGGCGACACGGCGGAAGTCTTCGAGCAGGTACCGTGTCGGCGCTGCGCCGAGCGGTAGAGCGGCAAACGTTTGCCGCTCTAGCCGGGCCGGGGTCCTTCGGGGCTCCGGCCTTTGCTATGGGCGCATTCGGTGCGCGGCACAACGGCTAGTGGCACAATACTTACGGGAAAGGTTTTGCCCTACTGGCGAGCGGAAGGAAAGCACATATGGATACTCATCCATCAGTGGAAGAGATCAAGCAAGCGGTTCAGTCGAAGGGCGGAACCCTCACTTGCCCTGTGTGCGGTCGCGAAGAGTACGCGGTCGAGGAGGTGGAGATCCTCTCTGGACACCAGGCATATGGAGGACATCGGCTGCACCGGGCGCAACTGGTGTGCGAGAACTGTGGCTGCGTGGTGAACTTCGACCTCACCAAGCTCCAGGCCTAAGGCGAGGAAAAGGCCGGGGTCCTTGCAGACCCCGCTAACTACACCCCCGCCACCTATGGAGCCCCCGACGAGCGGAGCGCCGCCTTCCGTATAATACTTCGCGGTGTGTATTATGCCCTCCGGCGGTATGGGCCCATCCGACCGGGTGGACGCGGTGTTGCAAGATGTTTGTAACGGATGTGCGGTTTCCGAGAAGATGCGATTCTCCGACACGGAATATAAGCATGGTGGCGTGTAGCTAGCTCCACGAACCAGGAACGTTTCTCGATGTGCGCACACAACACGCGTCCACAACGGCCACGACCTTCGTTGCTACCCGCCGAAGATCCTACGCCACAACCCTCGACGCTCGACATTGCCCTCTCCCGTAGTTTCGCTGTCGGGGGTAGCAGGCCCATCTGGACCGGGGCCGTACCTCTCCTGACCCTCGTGCTGTTCGTCCTGGGGCTCTTCTTCGTCCTGGTCCACGGTCGTGGGCTCGTCGGACTCCGCGGGCGCGGAGAGCTGGCGCATGGTCATAGCTTGCTGCATGATGATCTCGTCTTTGCGCCTGGACTCTTCCCGAAGATAGGAGATCTCCTCCTCCAGGTGAGATATGAGTGCGGTACTGTTGGGGTCTACCCCCGCGTCCTGTACATCGTCTACCCCTCGTCTACTACCAGCGTCCAGGTAGACGTAGACCCGTCCGTCCGGGGCCTTGTCGTGCTCCAGGGTGCCACGGGTGACGCGCTTGCGGACGGCGCCCTCGGAGATACCGAGAAGGCGGGCCGCTTCTTGTATGGTGAGTCTGTCCAGTGGAGCTGCCACGGGTAGGCATGGTACTAGACGCGGGTACCCGTCCGCTTGAGGTAGGGTGCTATCAGGGCCTCCAGGCGGCCCTCAACGTGTCGTCGGGTAGTGCGCTGGGTAGAAACTATTCACTCAAAGAAAGGGGCAGCATGGTCAAGGTACTGGTAGGTAAACGCGCAGGCGGCACATTCTCCGGGTTCTGGGCCGAATTCGAAGGCGAAAAAATCAGTTCCTACGAGGACCCGAGGGCCGATAAGAACATCGTCTACACGCTCTACAAGTGCACGGTGTATAAGTTTGAGGCTTATCGCGTCCACATCGCGTATGAGAGCAACCTGGAAGCTCCCGTGTACGAATTACGCCCCTTTGGCGAAGACCAACGCATTGGGGGGCTTGGTTCCAACTACCCGGCCCCTTACGACAAGGAACAGATCGCCATGAACTACCCTCTGTTTCTTAAAGACATTGACTACTTTCAAACGTATACCGTGGATCCAGACGATATATAAGTAGGCCATCCTCCCGCTAGTAGGCGAGTATCTGGTTCGGATAGGCGATGTGCTTCTTCTTCGGCGTAGCTTGCTCCCAGCTCCACACCCCAAGCACACGGCGAACAGGAGATCGTCGCGCTGACTCTCTCTTGCGGCCTAGAACGTCGCCTGTATCATCTCCGCGTGCTCCAACCGGGAGCGCTCCGCCGTACCGTCCGCCTGGGAAAGTCGGCTTCTGGCCGTCGTAACGATCTGTTGGCTCTTCCGCGCAGCCTCCAGGGCTTCCTCTCTTCTGTGTTCGCCAGCGGGATCCTTCAATGCTTGCGCGATCTCCTCCGCCGCAGTCCTCAACTCTCGCAGCGCTGCGGTGTCGGTCCCTACAGGAGCCTCACCTGTGGACCGTCTCGCTTCATCGAGCCGCGCATTCTCCATCTCGCAGCGCCGGAGACCGTAGCGGGAGTGTAGAAGCTTCGAGGGCTTGTCCACGCCGGCCGCCACCGCCCTCATTCTCTCCACGAGCGCTCCTAGAGGCATCGTCTCGCAGTCCTCCCGCACGAGCGGCATGGAGGCCGATACTCGCTCCCTCTCGGAAGTCGTGAGGCTCTTGAGGGGATCCGTGTAAGAGAGCGCCAGCGCCTCTTGCTCGTACTTTCCGGCGTCCTGTGCGGCTTCGCTGGCGACGGCCTCGACCTTCTCCCGTAGATCCTCCGCCAACTCACCGAGCCGCCTACCGTGCTCATCATCCGAGTAGAGCTTCACGCCGTCGCGGTAGAGTCGCTTCCGCGCGGCCTCGAACTCGGAGACGGCCCTCTCCACGTCCCGCTCCTGAGACTTGAGTCTAAATGAGCGGGTGCTTTCTTCCGCCGCCACGGATACCTCATTGTTCGGTTTCTCCATCTCTTGATCCTTTCTTGCCCGCTTGTCTCGATCTCGTTGCTCTGTGGCGCGTTCTATCCGGTCCAGTTCATGCAGTTTCCGCTGACGTTCGAAGAACTGGTCGGTTGTCTCGTCGGGGAATCGACATAGGGGGCTGTGCCTGCGCCACTCTTCCTCCGTGACGATTCCTTCCTCCACGGAGCCGCGCGTCCTTCGTGTCCACTCCATAGAGGACTCATCCGCTCTAGGCTTCAGTTCTTCTTTGAGTTCGGTCATGTTCCGTCCTTTCGGTTGAGTCTCTCTCTAATGTCCAGCTCCCATTCGTCCAGGAACGCTTTCGCTTCCTCCGTTTGCCAGCCGGGACTCTCCCTGTAAACCGGTATCGTCTCTTCTAGGGTGCTCTTATCGTCTTCACGGTCCTCCTCCGTGTATGGAAGGTCGGGCAGGGGTTCGAGACCGTCAAGCTCCCGCCGGGCGTTCCCGACGACGTGGAAGTACCGCTCCCACGAGCGGGCCGAGCCTCCCGGGGTCTCTTGTGGCGTGAACCGCGCTTCGAGCTTCTCCAGGCGGCTCTCTATGTTCCCCACCGCCGTCCTCCCTTCTGGCCGGCTTCGCTAGTAGTGCTCTCCAACTCCTCCAGGCGCGCGACGAGGTCGTCCTGTTCTTTTATCCGCCGGTCCAGCTCCAGCACGCCTCTAAGGGCGTTGAAGCCCTGGATAGCCACAGCCGCCCGGCCTCTGTCCACTGTGCCGTACAGCACGGACTCTATCA
>MWWE01000049.1_pt1 | contig 17363 bp, 14 predicted proteins | sample 1047301 | NCBI WGS metagenome assembly MWWE01 (sample SAMN06349973, study PRJNA376086) | soil metagenome | isolation source: MS1-1 sample Antarctic (ecotone) soil | place: Antarctica
TAATAAAATAACTGTAAATTGCTTATGTTAAAAAAAAATGACGGCAAAATGCTAAAGAGTAGAATTCTGCGAAAAATCGGACAAACTGCACCAAAATTGCAGAAGAACCTAAAACTTGACCATCTCAGATTTTATTTGAGCGTAAGTTTGCTCAGTTTGTGCTAAAATTGCTGAAAAGAAAATGCCCGTTAACATAAAAAAAAAGTAAAAAGTTACTCATCTGGTTGAACTCCTGATAATTTTTTTACATCCCGATATGATAATCTGCAATCAGAATGTCTTTAATGGTTTTTTAAATAATTAATAATTTTTTGCAAAGAGAATATCGAAAAGTTATTATATTTTAATTTTTTCTGTAATTAAATCTTAAAAAAACTAACCCATAGGAGTTAGCTTTTGATCCGAATAGTAATATCGAAATGAAAAAGTTGTTAATTTTTGCGTCATTTATAAGTCTTTTTTCCATAATAAATTTAGCACAGGATAATCAGATGGGTGGAGTTTCAACGGGTGAAGCGAAAACTTATAAAAGCCGCCGAACAGTCGGAGTTGTAGATAAAAACGCCCCGAAAGTTTATGAGGATGTGACGGCTCAAACTGCTTTGAAGGATTTTAAATGTGTTTCGGGCAGTATAGAGAAAGAATATATACTCGAAGCGACAGCCTGCACCGTGGCGGTTTTGGATTTCGATAATGACGGAAAGTTAGACATATATTTGTTGAACGGTTCAACGATCAATGCTCAAATCGGCAAAGAAAAACATACAAAATCGGCATTATATAGAAATTTGGGAAACTGGAAGTTTGAAAATGTGACGGAAAAAGCGGGTGTTGCGAACGAGCGTTGGGGAATGGGTGTCAGCGTTGCGGATTACAACAATGATGGATTTGCTGATATTTTTGTTAGTAATTACGGAGTTTCCAGACTTTATAAAAATAATGGCAACGGGACGTTTACAGATGTTGCCGAAAAAGTTGGGTTAGCGGTCAAAGGATGGTTTACGGGAGCTACCTTTGGGGATTATGACAAAGATGGAAGATTGGATTTATTTGTTCCGTCATACGTGGAATTTGACCTGAAAAAAATGCCGCCCTCTCCTTTGAACGCCGGAAAAGATGGTGACAGCGGAAAGAATTTCTGCCAGTTTCGGGGGCAACCGGTGATGTGTGGTCCAAGAGGCTTGATCGGTGGCAAGGATAAAATGTTTCACCAAAAAACGGACGGAACATTTGAAGAGGTCGGCGATAAAACAGGTGTCACCGATGAAGATAAGTTATACGGTTTTTCATCCGTTTTTGTTGATGTTGATGATGATAACGATCTTGATCTATTAGTAGTTAATGATTCAACGGCAAAGCAGCTTTACATAAACGACGGCAAGGGAAAATTTGAAGAATTCGGTTATCCTTCGGGAATCGCTTTGAACGAAAATGGACGCGAACAAGCGGGAATGGGTTTGGCTGTCGGTGATTATGACAATGACGGACGGGTTGATTTCTACATCACGAATTTTTCCGACGATTCAAACACGCTTTACCGAAACGATGGGAATGGAAACTTTACCGACATCACATTTCAAGCCGGATTAGGTGAAGTGACTATTCCTTTTTTAGGTTGGGGAACTTCATTTTTAGATTTTGATAATGATGGTTGGAAAGATGTTATCGTCGCTAATGGTCATGTTTATCCGGTTGTTGATAAATTTCAGTGGGGAACAAGTTTGTCACAGCAGTTGTTGCTTTTTAAGAATGAAAGACTTGCCGATAAACAAAACCGGATACGTTTTGAAAGAGTTTCTGCCGCACCGGATTCGGGGTTAGCACTTTCTCTAAATACTCGTGGAATGGCTGTGGCGGATTTTGACGGTGACGGAAAACTCGATGTGATCACGAATAATATGGATTCAACCCCGACGCTCTTGAGAAATGTTTACAATGTAAAAAATAATTGGTTGCGGGTAAATCTGATCGGTGATAACACAAAGAAAACCCCTTTAGATGCGGTCGGTTCAAAAGTTTTTGTGACGACCGCTAAAATTAAACAACGTTTCGATAAATTAAGCGGTGCTAGTTATGCTTCGCAAAATGAGCAGATCATTCATATTGGCTTGGGCGGAGCAGAAAAAATTGATGAATTTGAAATAATCTGGTCAAACGGTGAAAGTGAGAAGGTGAAAATCGACAAGTTGAACATTCAAATTAATATCACTCAAGGTAAAGGAATCACGAAGTAAGAACGTATAAAAGATATTCGGAAAGGAGGAGAATGATTCGTTTCTTTTTATTTTCCCGAATAAAATCCTTTTAAAAACATTGAAAAAAAACTGAAAACAGGTTATCAATAGTTTGTTTAGTTTGACAACAAAGTAGTTTTAACATCCTTTGAAAAGTTTATGTGTTGATGAAAAAAATATATTTGCAAAAAGCTAAAGATCAAATTGCCCGACCCAACAAGATCAGGGACATAAATAAACAAATCGTCCTAAATTACATTAGAACCAAATCGCCCATTTCAAGAGCTGATATTGCCCGTGAAACCGAACTCCAACGCTCGACCGTTTCTTCGATAGTTGAATCTTTAAAGGAAGCAGAACTTATTGAAGAAATAGGCGAAGGCAGTTCGACAAATTCCTACTGAGTGAAAAAAACTTTCTGTTCAAATAAGGTATTTAACAATTTCGCATAATGCTTAAAGAGCGAATAAGTTTTAGAGATTTTACTTAATTTTCTTCTACATCTAATTGCAAAAATCAGGTATTTCGCACTTATATATCTAAAATACGAAATACTTGATTTAAATATTTGATACTCAGGCATTTTTCTCCGGTTGAGAAAATAATTCTACCATTCAAGCAGAAAGTGAAATTTTGGGAATTGATTTTATAAATTGAGAGTCCTTCTGTTTTGTAATACCCTTTTTATATCGAAGATTTTTCATCCACTTTTATCAGACCGTTTCACCATTGAGGTGGAGCAGAATCAAGCAGGGTTGTTTGTTTGAAGGGGTTTTGATTATCTACAAACAGCGTTGATAATGTTCACCTCAAAATTCAATACATTGGAAAACGTATCACATCTCGTATATATATAAAATATTTTTATGTTCCAAAATTGTTTTAGTTTGTTATGATAGTCATTGGGTATTTTCTCTAATTGAGGCATCTAATATAAATTCCTAATTCCTAAGGATGTGTTTGTAGTATACCGAGAAGTTTTAACTGTTTGTTTTCTATGATTCCAGAAATTTTTTAAGAGCGGTTTCCCAATCCGGTAATGGTTTTAAGCCGAATCTTTTACTGAACAGACATTTGAGCCTTGAATCTATGGGACGCGGGGCGGGGCGTTTTAAATTTTCCGCCGAAACGGGTTCTATTAAATCAGAATTATAGCCCTTGATTTCGCAGATTTTCCTCGCAAAATCCAAAAAACTAACTTTTTCACTTTCGTTTGAAACGTGGTAAATGCAGGGCAGATCGAGTTTGGCTAATTCTCTCAGGCGAACTGCCAAATCTTCCGCATAGGTGGGCGTGCCGTAAGAATCCGAAATCGCTTTGATGTTTTTTCCGTTGCCAAGCAGTTTGTGCATTACGCTTAAAAAATTCGTTCCGCCGCTGCCGTAAATCCAGCCCGTTCTCACAATTATTGAGCGGGCATAAACATTTTGGGCGACTTTTTCACCCTGATATTTTGTTGCTCCATAAAATCCCAGCGGATTCGGCGTATCTCTCTGCGTATAAAAATCACCTTTTGTGCCGTCGAAAACATAATCGGTGGAAACGGTTACAAATGCACTGTTAATTTTTTTTGAAGCCAATGCAAGATTTTCTACACCCAGAATATTTGCATCGTAACAGATTGACTGATTAGTTTCCGCTTCCGCTCCGTCAACATCCGTGTAAGCGGCACAATTTATTATGACTTCGGGTTGGTCGCGTTCGAGAATTTTGAAAACTTTTTTCTCTTTGGAAATATCCAAATCTTCGCGTGTATATGCAAACACTTCATCACCCGAATTTTCGCAATGCCTGATCGCCGCTTTTGCAACCATTCCGTTTGCACCCGTTATTAAAACTTTCATTTTGCTCCAACTTCCATACCGTAATGTTTTTTATAATAATCCCTGTAATCGCCGCTGCGGATGCGGTTTACCCAATCCTGATTTTCCATATACCATTCGATTGTTTTCTGCAGACCGTCTTTCCAGGAAGTTTGCGGTTTCCAATCGAGTTCGTTTTCAACTTTCGCCGCATCAATCGCGTAGCGGCGGTCGTGTCCGAGCCGGTCTTTAACGTATTTTATCAAGTCGTGCGATTTACCGAGCGTATCGAGAATTGAGGTTACGACCTCGATGTTTTCTATCTCGTTTCTCGCTCCTACATTATAAATTCCGCCTGATTCGCCATTTTCAAATGCCTTCCAGATTGCCCGGCAATGATCTTCGACATAAATCCAGTCGCGGACATTTTTCCCGTCGCCGTAAACCGGCAAAGGTTCATCATTCAAAGCATTTGAAATCATTAACGGAATAAGTTTTTCGGGAAACTGTCGCGGACCGTAATTGTTGCCGCATCGTGTAATAACTGTGTCGAGTCCGAAAGTTTCTCTCGCGGCACGGACAAAATGTTCGGCGGCGGCTTTTGAAGCGGCGTAGGGCGAATTCGGTTCGATAGGTGAATCTTCCGTGAAGAACGCTTTATCGTCTTCAGGCAAACTTCCCATTACTTCATCTGTCGAAATCTGTACAAAACGCCGCACACCTTTTTCGCGTGAAGCGTCGAGCAAAATCTGTGTTCCCAAAACATTAGTCGTGACAAATTCATTCGCCGATTCAATCGAACGGTCAACGTGAGATTCGGCGGCAAAGTTAAAAACCGCTTCGCAATCATCGGGCATCGCTTCCAAAACCGCTTTTTTATCGCGTATATCGCCCTTTATAAATTTATGGCGTTCCGCGTCCAAACCTTCCAGATTTTCCAGATTCCCTGCATAAGTTAACGCATCGAAATCAAAAATCTGAAAATCGTTAGTTTTATCTAAAAGAAGGCGTATAAAAGCAGAGCCGATAAATCCCGCTCCGCCCGTTACAAAAATTTTTCTCATATGATTATTTATTTAATCTACGCATTTGTTTAAGCAGAGCCGATGCGTATTCCTTCGGTGAATTAATATTTTTTAACACTATCTTTGTGTCATTTTCATTAGCATTTTCTATTATAATGTTGCCAAAGCCAAGCATCCTCTGCATAAAATTTGCTGAAACGGTTACGTCCTGAATGATTCTTAAAGGAATGTTTCTGGTCGTTTTTGACATTAAACCCTCATCTATTTCAACCTTGGAATCGGTCAAAGTATATCGAATCATTTTTTGCTTAAAATGATAATATGCGGGAATTAAAAGCATAGACAAACCGAGAATGACAACTATCACGGATGACACGGGATAATCAAATAGGATTCCAAAAGAAGCGAGTAAAGCAACCAGCAAAAATGCTCCCAAAACCGCCAAGGCATAACCTAATTTCACAAACATCAACGTCGGACGAATCGAAAAAATTCTTTCCTCGTGATCTTCAACGGTTTGCTTGTCAACGGTTTGCTTATCAGCGAGATTTACCTGTTTGGCGATTTGCGTTTCTTCCTCATCTGCAAATTCAAATCTATGACCGCATTTTTGACAAAAAACCGCTTCGTCCGAATTTTCCGCACCGCATTTTATACAAAACATAATCGGTTTAGTGGTAAGTGGTGAGTGGTAAGTGGTAAGTTTTGGAAAAAATTAAAATTTATAAACTTAGATTTCGATATTAAGTATTCTTGCAAAATTAGATTAAATCTCCTTTGATTTTCCTTTGCACCTTTGCCTGCTTTGCGGGAGTATTTTTCCGCTGTAAGAATTATTTCCCGCAAAGGAGCAAAGCACGCAAAGGAAGATTTTAAGTTTCAAATTCAATAAAATGTAATTTTGTCTTAGTGCTTAAGTTAATCTGGATTTATATTTCCACTCACCACTTTCCACTACTTAAAGAGAATGATACTAAAATTATTCGCTTTCAACAAAAAATGCGGTCAGAATTTTTCTGACCGCAAGCGTTTTGATTAAGAAGAAAATTAGTTAAGTAGTTTAGGGCATAAGAATAAGATTTTTATAATATTAAGTAATTGAGCAAAAATAGATTACGGTAAAAATTTGAATACAAAAACTCCCATCCTTTCAAAGGAGGGGTGGCAGTCGCTTCGGCTGACGGGGTGGTTATTATTTGATAACCTTTTGATTATGTTAAGTTTATCCAACCACCTCGCCAACGAAGCGTTGGCACTCCTCCTTTTCTAAGGAGGAGAGTTTTAGTTGAATTTATTTTGCTTGATTACTTACTGGGAAACAAGTCGCACTTTTCCGTCGGGCAATCTGACTGCCGCGACATTGATTTCGTAAGTCGTCAACGGAACAGTTTCTTTTTGCTCAATTTTAGCTAAATCTTTGTTGGAAACCCGGATTGAGTATATCGCTATATCGAAAAGCAATGCGGCGGACATATTCCTGAGTTTCTCTGTATGGCGGGACTCTAAATATAAATGGTTAATAAAAGCCCAATTCCAAAAAAATGTTGTTATTTATTAAAGAAGTTTTTGCAGTTATTTTTTTTTCTTGAAATTAATTTGTTTTTAACAAATTTTTCGCTTCATAGTTTCTGCAAAATCATATATCTTTAAGAAGTATATGATTTACCTTTCACAAATTTTAGGTCGCCCGATCCGCAGTGTCGGGGGCGAAGCGATTGCAACGATCAAGGATGTCATTGTGCTTTACGGCACGGAAGAATATGCACCCGTCATCGGATTGGTCGCACGTTACCGCCGCCGCTTGTTTTTTATGCCGGGCGAGCGAATTGAAAAATTCGGAACTGAAGGAGCGGAATTAGCTTCAAATGTTTTGGACCTAACGCCTTTTTCCCGTCGGGAAGGCGAAGTTCTGCTGGCTAAAGACGTTTTGGATAAACAACTGATTGACATTGACGGAAAAAGAGTCGTGCGTGTCAATGATGTCCAGCTTATTGAAACCGGGAACAATTGGCGAGTGGCGGGTGCGGATGTCAGTTTGCAGGGGTTTCTGCGGCGGCTTCTTCCCGTCGGGTTTTACGGAAGCAAAAAAGCCGTTGAAATAATTGACTGGGCGGATGTCGGTTATCTGGCAACCGATTCAAAAACCGTGACGGTGCAGTTAAAATCCTCAAAAGACAAACTCTCGCGTCTGCATCCGGTTGAAATTGCCCAACTTGCTCAGGCACTCTCGCCGATGCACCGAACCGATATTGTCGGTTCTTTGGATAATGAAATCGCCGCCGACACTTTGGAAGAAATGTCCACGGAAAATCAAGCGAGAGTTTTGGAAGATTTGGATGAAGAACGTGCGGCAGACCTTCTGGAAGAAATGTCGCCTGATGATGCGGTTGACGTTCTGGAAGAACTGGACGACGAAAAAGCACAGGAACTTTTTGCCTTGATGGAAGACCACGAAAAAATTGACGTGGCGGAACTAATGTCTTATGAAGCAGATACGGCGGGCGGTTTGATGACTACGGAATTCGTCTCCATCCCGCAGAATTTGACAGTCGGTGAAGCAGTAGATTATCTACGGCAGATGGCTCGCACGCCGCATATGATCTATTACATATATATCACCGAAAGCGAAATCTCCCGCAAACTCGTCGGCATAACCACACTCAGAGTTTTACTTTTGATTAATCCAAATGAGCCGATAAGCGATTTGATGCGGACGGATTTTCAGTCGGTCAGCCCGAACGAACCTTCCGAGGATGTCGCATTAAAAATTGCCGAATACAATCTGCTTGCTCTGCCTGTTCTAAATGACAACGGCGAAATTTTAGGAATCGCGACGGTTGATGATGCGATGGAAATTCTTTTGCCGAAAAGGTTTGATTAATCAATTTAAATCATAATTTATCAATAACAAGTAATTTATTCGGCTTGAATTTACAGCCTTTTTCTTTTAATCTCATCATTCAATTTTATTACAATTTTATTGGAGTCATAATAAATTATGAGACGTGATGTTACTTCGTGGTTTAGCCACAATCTTGGGATGGATATGCCGCTGGTTGCTTACGGGCATTCGGGTTATCCGCTTTTGATGTTTCCGACAGCCGCCGCGGATTATTTGGAATACGAAAGATTTTATTTGGTTGATGCGATCAAAGATTTTATTGATGCGGGTTTGATTCGTGCTTATTCGGTTAATTCGGTTAACAAATACAGTCTTTTAAATCGTGAATCTCATCCGGGTTGGAAAGTTGAAATGCTCTCGCGTTATGACCGATATATTATGGATGAAGTTCTGCCTCTAATCCGCAATGAATGCGGACAAGATGCAAAACCTCTGACCACGGGTGCTTCGCTCGGAGCATATTTGGCGGCGAATACTTATTTCAAGCATTCAGATAATTTTCGCGGCACGATTGCGATGAGCGGAAGTTACGATATTTATAGTTATCTGGATAAAGGTTATTATGATGACAATGTTTATTTTAATAACCCAACGATGTATCTGAAAAATCTCAACGATAATTATCATCTGCCGAATTTAAGGAACTCCGATTCTATCGTCATTACAACCGGGCAGGGAGCATTTGAAGCACCGCATAAAAGCCGGGAGTTTTCTGATTTGCTTCATTCAAAAGGTATTCCGCATCTGCTCGATATGTGGGGATACGATGTTGCTCACGATTGGGTTTGGTGGCGAAAAATGCTGCCGTATTATCTGGGGAAATTTTGTGAGTAAGCCGGAAAATAAATAGAAAAAATTCGATATATTTTTTAACAGAAAAATGGATGTTCACACTTTTCAGGTGAACATCCATTTTTGTTTAGTCGAATCTATAAATTAAGTTTGGGAAAAATCCGTTAGAAGTTTTCCTGAATTTATTAAATTCTGATTACTTCGTGTTTTTATTCGCCGTGTTCTTGTTCTCTGAATTCTTGTTTTCGGTATTTGAATTTCCCGAATTTTCCGAATCATCTGAACGATTTGCGGTGTCGCGGAATTCGACCGGAGTTCCTGCTTTAACACGACCTGCCAGATCAAGAGCGTCCCAGTTGGTCAGGCGGATACAGCCGCTTGAAGTTACATAACCGATTGTTTCGGGAGCACTTGTTCCGTGAATACCGTAATGCGGTTTTGATAAAGCCATCCACATAACACCGACGGCATTATTCGGTCCGGGCGGAATCATCGCGTCTTCGCCGTCGCCTTTGTTTAGAAGTTTCGGCTGATAATGCCACGAAGGGTCCTTCGCAATTCCGGTTATTTTATATTCGCCGGAAGGCGACGGATCATATTTCGAGCCGAGCGTTGAAGGATAATGAACGACGATTTTGTCATTTGAATCCAATCCGTGAACAAAATGACCGCCGTCCGACACAACGATGCGGGCGACACTTCCGCCGGATTTATCCGATTGTCCTTCCAGATTCGGAATCATAATCGTATCTCCGGCTTTTAAGTCTTTAATGGAAACCTTCGGATTTAATTGTTTCAAAAGTGCAGGCGAGATGTGATATGTCTCCGCGAGTTTTTCTTCGAGCGACTCGTAGCACATACAATCCAATTTCGCCTTTTCGTAAATATCGGCGGGCAGTTTTTCAAATTTTCCTTCGACATCTTTTGCCGTTAATTTATGCTCGACAATAAGTTTGTCGGGCTTTCCGGCAAGTTCGATGATTTTTTCAAAAGTCTTTTTATCAACTTCTCCGTGAGCGGGAATGCCATTACTTTTTTGCAGCCAGTAAACGGCTTTTTCGGTATTTTTGCCCCATTTTCCGTCAATAATACCGGGCGAAAAATTCGTGCGGTCAAGCAGCAGTTGAGTACGCAGAACCGAAGATCCTTCGCCGCCGGAAATCGGTGAATACTGCTCTTTAGTGTTGAGGTTTTCCGCGTTAATATCACCCCATTTTTCCGTGTTTGGCTTGCTGTTTTTCTCCGTTGGCGAGTCAATTTCAGCAAATTTTTTCCAATCCTGATCCAAACGCCCTTTTTCGACATCTTCTTCAGAGATATTTTCTTCTTCATCAGTATAAAGAGAAATATCGCTGTTTGCATTCATATTTGCATCATCGTCTGCATTTGTGTTTTCCGATGCAGAATTTGTATTGGTGTTTGTGTTCGCGGAATTTGTATTGTCCGCCGGAACACAGCCGATTAACGCAATACAAATCGAAAGAATAAATACTAACTGTTTTGTTTTGTAACTAACTATTTTTTTGATCATTTAACTTCCCCTTTTTTTATTAAATTATTGCTTTAGAATAACATTTTTAAACTTTCTATCCAAAATCTGCTGTTTAATTGAACACGTTATAATAAAAATTTCTATTTTAAAGATTCAATTCCATTTTTAAGCAGCGGGTATGGATTTATATCTTTTCCTTCAAAATATCGTTTCGGATCATCAAGTATAGAAATCGCAAAATGCAGATGATAATTACCCTGACCGGCATTTCCCGTATCGCCGACATAACCGATAACCCTGCCTTGTTTGACAAAATCACCTTCTTTTATATTCTCAGCCCGTTTTTGCAAATGTGCGTAATAATAAACATAGCGTTTATCTGGACTGTATTGATAAATTGTAATTCCGCCACGGTCACTATCAAAAAATTTGACGATTTCGCCGTCGGATGTCGCCACCACGGGAGTTCCGAGCGGTGCCATAATATCCATCGCATTATGAACACGCTCTTCTGAACGTGAATCGCTGAATTGATCTTCCAACTGATCGCGTCTTATCCCGACAACCGGAATCATCAATCGTCCGTTAAATTTAGGCGTGACAATAGTCTGATTTGTATTTTGATTACTTGAGTTATTTGAATTATCAGTTGGGTATTGCGGAATTGTCGGCAAGACCGTCGGCTGTGTCGGGATTTCTACTTTTTTAACCTCAGGCTCGCTGAATGTAAAAACCGGTGCAAAACATTTTTCATAGATAAAACCTATGGCGAGTATATGAATAATTATCAAATACAAAACTGCCAAAATTTTACTTATACTCTGAAAAAATGGTTTCATAAATGCAAAAAAAGTGATAGGTAATAAGTAAAGAGTGATAAGTAATTTTGCAAATGACACCATAAATTGTCATATCATCTATTACTTATCACATTTTATATTAATTATCTCCTTTTTTCCCTTTCCGTTTTGTTCCTTCCTGCGGCGGCGGGTTTGGAGCCGGAGTTTTCGCGGGGGGCGGATTTGTTTCGGTTTTTGGCGTTACTTTAGGTGGTGTTTTCTCTCCATCGTTATTACCTGTCGGAGGAAGTGGCGGAGGCGGCTTAATAGTTTCTTCGGTTTCTCCCTTTTGCAGGTCTTCAAGCGTAATTGTTTTATTCTCACCAGCTTCTTTTATGCCGCTACCGGATTTTTTCGGTCCGGCTTCGAACTTAATGCCGAGTTTTCTGCCTTCAGCTTCGGCTTTTTCAAGTTTTTCGATTTCCTCACGTTTGCGTTGTTCGACAAGTGCTTTGATTTCTGCCGGAACATCGGGAGCCTCGGGAAAGACTTCCTTCTCTTTGTCTTTCATAAATTCGCTCATAAAATCATTAAAATACGGCATAGCCCCGCCGCCGCCGGTCATTCCGCTTCCGAGATTTGTTTTACGTTTCGGATTTCCCATCCAAACTCCCGTAACATAAGTCGGCGTATAACCAATGAACCAAACGTCTGTGTGGTCATTAACCGTGCCTGTTTTTCCAGCCAGTTGATGTCCGGCGGCATTTGCTCCCGAAGCAGTTCCACCGGCAGCTGTTACGCCACGCATCATATCAACCATTGATAAAGCAACATATTCACTCGTAACTTTATAGGTTGTCTTATCCCATTCTTCCAAAACTTTCCCGTCGCGGTCTAAAACTTTGCGAATAAAATGCGGCTGAACCCGCACACCTTTATTCGGAAAGACGGAATATGCCGAAACCATTTCTAAAAGTGATGCCTCACTTGCACCGAGAGCCGAAGGCAGACTCGGAGCCATCGGCTGCGTGATTCCGAAACGGCGAACCATTTGAGCTCCGGTCTGAACTCCGACCTGTTCAAGAAGATGAACCGCTGCCAGATTATATGATTTTGCCAAAGCAACTCTCATCGGAACATTCGGATGGCTGACAGAACCGTTGTAATTATGCGGCTGCCAACTGCCGCGTCTGATCGGAGCACCGCTGACCATCATATCGGGGGTAATTCCGTCTTCGATGGCGGCTGTATAAATAAACGGCTTGTAGGCAGAACCCGTTTGACGCAATCCTTGTGTCGCATTGTTAAATTTGCTCGAATGATAATCGTAGCCGCCGACCATCGAAACGATTTCTCCTGTTTTAGAATTGAGCGTTGTCATCGCGGCTTGAACTTCGGGAGTTTGAGTTAATTTAACTTTTAGAGTTTCATTCTCCTCATCAACTTCGAGAACTTCAAATTCTCCCAAATATCCGATCTTAAATTCTTTATTCGGTGTGCTGTTGCTTCTGCCCATATCTTGTTTGGTAACAGAAGCAGTATATTTCCCAAAACGGATTTCGGCTTCATCATCGGCTTTATTCATCTTCATAATCAAACCTTTGATATATTCACCTTCGGCATATTCATCACCATACCAATCGGCGTGTTTAAATGATTCTAAAAGGCGTTCGATCTCTTTCGGGTCTTTTAATTCTTCATTATTATCATCAACTAAAATATTCGTATAATCCGAACGCCAGGGTCTTCCGCTGTCGTAAGCACGAAGCCTTTTGCGAATCGAACTGGTGGCTAATTTTTGAGCCTCGACATTTATTGTCGTATAAACTTCAAGTCCGCCTTGAGCGACGCGGGTTGTATATTCGTCTTCCAGATATTTACGAATTTCTTCAACCGGATAATCCCACGCGGTGGATTTTGGCAATGCCTGATAATAAGCAGAATCGGCGAGTTTTATCGGTTTTGCTTTGGCAGTGTTAATCTCCGACTGCGAATATCTTTCGGGAAAATATTTTCCCATCTGATCCAACACAATGTCGCGGCGATCCTTTGCCTTTTCCATATTTCGCGTTGGTGAATATTCGGGAGATTTCGGAATTGCCGCCAGTAGTGCCGCTTCTTCCAGAGTCAAATCTTTTAAAGTTTTGGAAAAATATGTTCTTGCACCCGCTTCAAATCCATACGAACCCGCACCGAGAAAAACATAGTTCATATACATTTCAAGAATCTGACGCTTTGTATAAAAACGCTCGATCTCAAGCGACATCATCCATTCATTGGCTTTTCTGCTGATAGTTTGTTCTCTGGATAAAAATAAATTTTTGGTAAGCTGTTGAGTCAGCGTGGACGCACCTTCCTTTCTTCCGGTCGTAATAAATTTAACCAGAACTCCGCCCATACGATACGGATCAATTCCTATATGGTTATAAAATCTTACGTCCTCAATTGCAATAAGAGCATCTTCGACATTCTGCGGAATATCTTTTTCCTTGATCGGAATGCGTTTTTCGAGAGCAAACTCGGCAAGAACGGTTTCGCCGTCATCGGCATAAATCTTCGTAACCTGCGGCGGACGATATGTTGCAAGTGCCGAAACTTCGGTGGCATATTGCGAATTATTTAAGTAATAAGAGCCTAAAATGCCCGTTAATCCGCCAGCCGCCAAAGCTAACAGAAGAGCCACCGGAAACCATACGAATTTCCACAGACTCCGCCTTTCCGATTCATTCGACTCAATTGATTTAACTTCTTTGTTTCTAAAAATCATTGATCTTGCCATAACTTGAAAAAAACTCCTTAATTGACAAAACGCCGCATCTTTATACTTATCACAAATCCGATGGCTATAAAAGTTGACAAAACAGCGGAAAGTCCCGCACTCATTAGCGGCAGAGGAACACCGATCACAGGCAGAAAGCCCAGAACCATCCCGACATTCATAAATATTTGAAAAGTCATTCCACCGACAATCGCCATAATCACAAGCATCGCTACCTTATCGGGAGCATCTCTCGCTCCGGCGACAAGCCTCGATAAAAGCAGTGCATAAGCCAGAAGAAGCGATATGCACCCGACAAATCCCGTATTTTCTGCTGTTACCGCAAAAATAAAATCGGTGTGCGGTTCGGGCAGGAATTTTAAAACACTCTGCGATGTTTCCGGGTCGCCCTGAATTCCTATTAATTTTCCTTTTCCAACCGTAATCATTGACTGGAAAGTATGATACCCGTAACCCCGCGGATCGGCATTTTCGGGATCTAAAATAACTTCGATTCTTTCTCTCTGATAACCTTTAATAAATCCTGAATTAATACCGATAATGTATGATAACGGAATAAAGAGCATAGACAGAAGCAGAACTCCGATGACATATCTGATCTTGACTGCCGATAAAAACAAAACTACCGCTAAAAGTGGAAAATACGTTATCACCTGTCCTGCATCCGGCTCAAGCAGTATCAAACCGACGGGCAAAATCAAAATTCCGGCACCGATAAAAATTTCCTTAAACCGCAGACTTCCGTCCCGCCGGTTACCGAAATATTTTGCCAGCATTAAAACGGTCGGGATTTTTACAAACTCCGATGGCTGAAAACGTCCGATAAAGGGGACTGCCAGCCAGGCTCTCTGCCCGTTGACTTTGACTCCCAATCCCGGAATTAAAACCAAAATCAGAAGAATAAGTCCGACTGCATAAATAAATGGAGCGGCATCAATTATCCGCCGATAATCCATCGCGGCGATAATTACCATTCCAACCAAAGCAATAACTAAACCGATTACCTGCTTAAACCAGTAACTTGAATAAATAGAGTCATAAATCGGTTGTGCATTATAAATCTGCCATATTCCAAAGCAAACTATCGCCACAGCTAAAAATGCCGTCAGCCAATCAAAATCTCTTAATTGTTTTGTTTCAAAAATCGCTGCCATTTTTTTCTCAGATACTCAAAATTTATTTGATAAAAAATTAATGATTTTTTGCTACCGTTTTATTTTCTTTTAATCCTTCTTCAGTTGGAGGAATTCCGTCGTGGACATAAGTTTCAAAAATAGCTTTAACTGCGGGGGCGGCATACGTTCCGCCGAAACCTACGTTTTCGATTAATGCGATAACAGCAATCTCAGGTGCATAAGCCGGAGCAAAACCGACAAACCAGGCGTGATCTTTTGCACCGCCCGAATTGAGCTCCGAATTTTGTGCCGTTCCGGTTTTTCCGGCGATTTCAAAATCCTCCATTTTAATGCGTCCCGCTGTTCCGCCGCCATTGACCACGCCCCACATTCCGTCCAGAACCATTTTATTCTGCTCCGGTGTCATTTTAACAACCTTTAGTTCAGGCTGTTGATATTTTACGTCAGCTCTTGCCGGAACATAATTCGGCGAATTCTTTTCACCAATTGCACCGATCGGTTTGAATTCCTGCATAAAATGCGGAACCTGCAATTTGCCGCCAATTCCAACACTTGAAACCGCTCGCAACATAGAAATCGGGGTAACGACCACCGTATCTTGTCCGATACCTGCATAAACCGACCGTATCTCTTTCCAGGAACCCTCATGTTTTATTACATAAGGCAACCAGGTTTTCGGTGTTTGACTGATATTCTCATTCGGCAGATCAACGCCCGAACGCTTGTCATATTCGAAATCTTCGACCATTTTGATCAAACCTTTAATTCCCAATTTCAAAGCTAAACGGTAATAATAACCGTCGCAGGATTTTGTGATCGCATAATCAAGCGGAGGAGTTCCGTGGCTTCCCATACATCTCGTAAATTTGTTGCCGATCTGTATGCCGCCGCCGCAGACCAGATTCGAGTTGGCAACCGTAATCGCTCCCTGATTTAATCCGGCAACCGATTCGGGGATTTTCCAAGTCGAACCGGGATGATAACGCCCTTGAATCGCCCGGTTATAAAGCGGACGTTCTTCATTTTGCCAGTATGCCGCAATTTGCTTTCTGCCTTCTTTCGTTGCACTTCCACGCACAAAAACATTCGGGTCAAACGAAGGTGCGGAAGCCATCGCCAGAATTCCGCCGTCCCGCGGGTCCATCGCAATAATTGTTCCCCTTTTACTCGGCGATTCGGCAAGTTGTTGTTCCGCGACCATTTGTAGATCAAGATCAATTGTAGTGTATAAATCCTGTCCTGATTGCGGCGGAACTGATGCAATTTCGCTTTGAATTCTTCCGCGGCTGTCAACGATTACTTTTCTGTAACCCGGAATTCCGCGTAAGTATTCGTCATAATGTTGTTCTAAACCGCCTTTGCCGATAATGTCGCCGGGGCGGAAACCTTTTTCCTGATACTCCGGTTTCTCAAGCTGCTTCGGACTAATTTCTCCGACGTAGCCGATTACGTGAGCAAGTGTTTCGCCATGCGGATAAAATCTCTGCGGCTGGAGTTCGACACGAAGTTCGGGATATTCCAGAGAGTGTGCTTCAACCCAGGTTATATCCTGCAAAGTTGCATTTTCCTTTAGGACAAGAGTTTCATAATCGGGGCGTGTTTTAAGTAATTTTATTCTCTCTTCCAGAAATTCTTTTTCAACCTGCAAACCCTCTGCATAAAGGTCTAATCTATCGGCGATTTTGACACCTTTTACCGGATCGCTATTTAGAGTTACATTATAAGTCGGGCGTGAATCTACCAGAAGTTTACCTTTGCGGTCGAAGATCGCTCCGCGTGGTGCTGGAATTTTTATCAGCCGAATTCGTTGATTTTCAGCCCTGTCAGCATAATAATCACCTTTATTTATCTGCAGATAATAAAGCCTCACGCCGAGAACCGTCAGCAAAATAAAGGCAATCACCTGAATCGTGCCGACTCGAATTGATAAATTTTGTGAATAATCGTGTAACTTCATAGATTTTTTGTGAAAAGTAAAAAAAGAAGACCTTGATAATCAAAGGCAGATTGCCATTATTTATATTATCCGTTACTCATTTTTCAATTATCCGTCTGTTGCTTATTTCCGGTCCAACCGAATCGGATTACGTCTGCGGGTTTGTCGGCGGGGCGTGAGCATATCACGTTTCCGACTTCTGAAACTACCGGAAGAAAAACTGTCCAAAAATAAATAAATAATCGTTCCCGCAATTGTTGTTCCGATAAGAGTATATCCAATTGTTACAAAAAGCGGACTAACTAATTCCTGTCCAAGTAATTTGTGCATACCGTAATAAACCAAATTATCCAAGAAACAAGCAGCAATTATGACGGGAATTCTGAGCAAAAGGTTGTCAAGATAAACACGCCTCGCAATCTCCGAAACTATGTATGCAATCAATGTTTTAGAGAAGGCATTCGCTCCTAAAAGTCCGCCGCTCAA
>MWWE01000050.1_pt1 | contig 17271 bp, 16 predicted proteins | sample 1047301 | NCBI WGS metagenome assembly MWWE01 (sample SAMN06349973, study PRJNA376086) | soil metagenome | isolation source: MS1-1 sample Antarctic (ecotone) soil | place: Antarctica
TCGGGCGTCATACCCTCCTCGCCTATCCACACCTGGGGGTACTCGCGTGCGGCCAGCTCCTCGACAGCGGCCTCTAGGCGCCTCATGGTGTCGGGTTCCATCCATCCTCCTCTCGATAAAGGGCCGGGACCATGATAGCCCCGGCCCGATACGTTTAGAGCAGCTGCAACACGACTATTACCAGGATGATTATTACTAGGACGCCTATTATCAGGCTCAGCTGATTGCCCCGCACCCCTTCACCTCCTTTACGGTAGTCAGCTACTGATTATGCCCCTACAGAAGGGCCGGCACCGATACGGCGAGCATCATATCTCCAATTGGAGACATTCGGAACGAGGGCGCAACGATCCCTGACGACCGTACCCTGTTGCACCAAAGTTAAGCGGCGCCGCTTAACTTCTACACTCCCGCATACTTTTTTCGCCCTCGCCAGGGTTTGACATTCGAGGCCACAGAGCTCCCCTCGAAACTTCGGATCAATCCGAAATTCTATCCGCTGTCCGGGGAGACGCCGCCACATAGCTACCCTCGGAACCCATGTTTGCAGGGCATACGCCGCACGATACGGGACCGCCAGTAGCACCGTGTACCTTGCTTACCTTACCTATTGGGTGGCGGCGTGTGTCGATCTCCGGGCTATCAGCCGGGGAAGACGAAGAGCAGGGCGATCCTGGCCGGGATGCTGAAGAGCACCCCGGCCAGGATCGCCCTCACAGACTCGCCGCCAGAGACGCAAGGCTTGACCCCGAGGCCCTCGCCGCCGTCCGTTCGGCCTGTACCGCCCTGGCACGCATGCGGGCTTTAGCGCGGGCCACGGTCGCCGCCGCGAGATGCTTGCATGTGTCGTGGCGGCGCCGAAAGTCCGGGCAGCTGCAGGACTCCTCGCCTCCGAACACGCCCAAGTCGACGCGGTAGCTACCGCCGCTGCAGCCGGGGACGGTGTAGGTACCGTGGCCGGTGTGCTCTATCTCGTGGCCGCCCTCGCGGTAGAGGGCGAGGCCGCGAAGCTCGCGGGTGGCTGGTGGTGGCGGTGGCTGCGCTAGACTTCTGTTCGTCACAAGCAACTCCCTTGTGGCCGGGTCCCGGGGTGCTCTAACACCGCCGGGGCCGTTTTCCTGTCTACAAGTATTGTCCCACTTTTAGCGCCGTAAGTCAACACATGCGCAGACTATTTTATAAATACTTTGTCCCACTTATGGTATGATGTACGTATGCTAAAGCGGCTTACAAACCTACAGGCGGCACGTAAGAAGCGCGGTTTTGTCCAGGAGGACCTGGCGGCGCTGTCCGGGATATCCCGTACGACTATCGCGGAGTTAGAGACCGGCGGGCGTAAGGCGCGGCCGGCTACTACCGAGAAGCTGGCGGCGGCGTTGCGGACCACGCAGGAGAAACTTTACTAGTGCGCGTCCCGGCCCTCCTCTACTCACGCTCCATCTTCTGCCATTGCCACTCGCACCAACTACAGAGCCCAAGAGACCGGGTCACTGGAGCGTTCAAGTTGTTGGCTAGAGAGGCACCACACCGCTCGCAATGCCTCTCTAAATGTTGACGGTCTGCCGGGCTCTGGCCTCTGCGCTTCTTCTTTCGTCTCGGAGAGACGCCCACGCTATTCACCTCCCCAGCTTGGTCCGACTTCCCCTTCGACACAGTCCTCGCCTGCAAGCTCTTCTCTCAAGAAACGTCGTGCGGCGTCTTGCATCCTCCTCTCAAGCCAAGCTTGAGTACTCTTCCCGACCTCTTCTGGTGCCTCTAGGACAATCTCATCGTGAGTAGTGATGATTACCTCGACCTCGGGGAAGAGGCCGTCCTCCTTGTCCTTGAGGAGTAATTCGAGCGCGACGTAAAGCATGTCTGCGCCCCCGGACTGGATTGGTGCGTTGAGCCGGTCGCAGTAGCTGGGCTTGTACCCGCCAGAGTACTTGTCCTTCTTTTGTCCTACGTACCGCCTCCGACCAACGAAGGACAGCGTGTACCAATCCGTCTCATCGTTGCCGTCTGCGTCCCCAAACTCCTGTTGCCATCTATAGACCCCAGGCCAGGCTGTCCGGAAGGCTTCCTGCTCCGCTCTGGCCTGCTCCTCGGAGACACGCTCGGCCGTATCCTCGTAAGCGCTCTGGGCATATCTTGCCGCGCCGGCGCCGTAGGAAAAGCCGTAATTAGCACGTTTACCGAGCTTGCGGTACGTCTTGTATTCTGTCGTACCCTTCTCTAGAGAGTGTCCAGTGATCTGCTCCCCGACCACGATATGCGGGTCGACACCCTCGGCAAAGGAGGTTATGAGCTTCTCATCGCCGGTAATGTGAGCCAGAATCCTTAGCTCCTGAGCAGCGTAATCCGCCTTGATAAGCCTCGTACCTGGATTCGCCTTAATGCAGTCCCTTAAGGAGATCCCGAGCTCCTCGTCGGCCTCCTTCGGGATATTCTGAATAGGGGGGTCTGCATAGGCTGAACGGCCGGTTTCCTGGCTGAACGGTTTGACGTTTGGGTAGAGTCGATCGTCTTCGTAATGGTACGTGAGCCAGGTTTTGCAGTCGCTCTTAAGATCTGAGTATCTCAAGTACTCGTGGAGAGCGTCTAAGAGCGGTGCCTCTCCCGGATGCGTTTTCAGGTACTCGAGACGAGTGTGCTTCTTCAGGTTCGGGAGGTTGATAGCGGCCTCCAGAAGAGCCCGACGCGCGCCGTTTCGACCTGCTCCTGTAGCGGGGTCCGTGTCGTTGATGGGCTGGTTATTGCGCCAGGCCCACGTCCCGCCTTCAGGATGCTCGGGCTTATGCTCCTCGATCCGCGATCGAGCTACCTCAATATTGGCGTCGAGCTTCTCGGTAAACTCGCTAAAGAGCTTCTTATCGAAGGGGACGCCCCGAGACTGCATCCGTAGATAGACGGGATAGACCCGCTTAAAGAGTTCTAGGCCTCGTCCGAGGCTTCGTTCCTCGATCAAGTCCATGAGACGAGGGTAGAGTTCGATCAGGTGGCAGACATCGTCCTGGGCGTAGCGGAGACGCTCTTCGTTTAGAGGCTCATGCCAACGATGGTCGGTTTCGTTAGGGATCTCAGCGACCTTCTCCTGGATCAGGACGCTCCTTATATCGTGGCGGTAGGGGCGCATCCCGGTCTTCGTCCTTCGGTCCTTGACCCACTCTCCGGCCCTAGCGAGCCGACTCAAGACCAGGGTGTCTCGAATATCCTCGTCTGCGAGGTCGACGCCGAAGTGCTTCTCAAGGCGTGGGATGTCGAAGATGCCATTGTGGCAGTACAGCGCCTTACCGCGTAGGTTCTCGAGGATACCCACGACGGCCTTTGTAGAGAGGAACATCGTATCGAGGAGGTAGGTCTCGTCCCGAGCGAAGCTGGAGAGTTGTATAAGGCGGATCCTACTCTTGACGAATGAAAGGGCTTCCTTCTTACGAGCCGGGGCCCCGTGGGCAGTCCCGTAAGTTTCGATATCTACTGCAACATCCGTAAGAGGCTTTAACCACGATATAGCCTCATCTACGTCTTCATCTCGGTAGATGAGGCTATGGGTTTTGGCTAGCTCCTCGTTGGCCGCTAGGAAGTCCGCCTGAGTGAAGTCTGGTCTCTTCTCTTCCTTCTTTGGTAGGCCGTTGTGGCCGTTGGTAGAGATAGCCGGGAAGGGAATTAGTTCGCAATTTTTCGCAGCCCTATACTCTGGTTCTTTGGAGCCCGACCGGCCCAAACGACCGGCGAGGGTCTGGGCTTTGGCGAGGTAATCGTTGGCGGACACTTGGCGGCCTTCGTTGGCGGACACTTGGCGGCCTTCGTTGGCGGACACTTGGCGGCCTTCGATTTCTTCGTCGCCTCGTCGCCTGTCGTCACCCTGTTGGCGGTCTTGGCGGTCTTGGCGGTCTTCCCTTATATATCCCTTATTAAAAGTAGTAGTAGTAGTAGTAGAGTTGAAGGCCGCCAAGACCGCCAAGGTTGGCGGCCTTGACGACGAATCTTGAAGGCCGCCATCTCCGCCAAGACCGCCAACGTTCGGACGACGAGGCGACGAGGCGACGAGGTGACGGTCTTCGTCCCCTTCGTCCGGCGGTCCGGGTAGTACCCATTGCCATTTTCCGCTTTTTGGGTCCTTCACTGCTTGGGCCTTGAGGTCGGCTTTGGCCCTCTCGACCGTCCGCCATCCAATCTCTGCTTCTTTTGCCTCCGCCTTAATCCTTCCAACAAACTCCGGACCAGGGCGCAGTAGCTCGCGCAGAAACTCTTTGGCCTCGACCAGCCGGCCCCGCTCGCCTTCGTCTCCCGGCGTTGCGTTAAGTCCCGCGGCCGTTACCTCGGAAGTACCCCGGTACTCGATGCGGGCCGTCCCGTCTCCCGGTCCAGCGCTGCCGATCCTGTAGGCCAGAGACTCCGGCGGACGACTCAGGTTGTGCTTCTGGCCGGCGAGCACGAACGTGTTCTCCTGCTCCGGGTGCTCGCCGACCACGAGGCCCGAGCGCACGATGCCTATAAAGCCGATGCTTCCCTGCCCCCGGTAGATAGCCGGGCCGCCCGAGCTCTTATTCAGGTGTCTACATATGACTATTGCGGCCCCGGTCCGCTGCGCTATGTTTACGAGCGGTTGCAGCGCCCGCCGGACGTCCTGGTCGCGGTTGCTGTTGATGTCGTCGGAGAGGAAGGACATCACCGGGTCAATCACTACGAAGGTGGCGCCGGTCTGTAGTATGGCCCGCTCCAGTTTGTCGAGGTCGTCGGGGATGATGAATTGTTCTTCGCTCCCGATAATACGAGCCTTCTTCGGGTCCCCGCCGGCGGCGAGGAATCGCGGGACGATGGTGTCGGCTGCGCCGTCTTCGGCGGAGACGATCAGCGCTCCGCCGGTCTCGACTGGCTCCCCGTCCGGGAGCGGCTGCCCCGATGTGATCCGGGCCGCCAGGTCGTAGAGGATGGTGCTCTTGCCCTTGCCAGGGTCCCCGTCGAGGATCGTTACCTTACCCTTCGGTATCCGGCGGCTCCAAAGCCACTCGACGCACTCCGGCTTGATGTCCGCCATCGAGACGCCCACCGGGATGGCTTCTTCGTCCGGGGCTTCGTCCGCCAGCTGGTAGAGATCCTCGACCGCACCATCGCCGGCGGCGAGGAAGTCGTCTATCCCGGTCTTGGTTCCTCGGTACTTCTCCGGCCACCGCACGTACTTGACCACGGCCCCTCGGCTCTGCAGGAAGGCCGCCAGCGCTTTGAGCGCTCGTTGTACGTTCGGGTTGACCATCGTGTCGGCGTCGAAGGCGGCGATGCATTCCCGGCCGTGTAGCTTTACGTCCTCCCAGTCCTGGGGGACCTTCCAGCAGTCAACGCCCTGAAGCACCACGGCTACCGCGCCGCGAGAGACGAGGGCGTCGCCCTTCTTGTCGCCTTCCGTGATCCACAGCGGGTAGCGTCTATCGCGCATCATCTTGACCGCTCGCGGGTGGACGCTCAGGCGAACCGGGGTATTCGGCGGGTAGTCGTATTTGACCTCTCGCAGCTTGCCCCGGGTCTCGACCAAGCGCGGACTATCCGGCTTGATTTGTGGTGGGATCTCCTCTCCCGATGGGCTGAATCTCGGTATCACGATGGCCGGAGCCTGCTGCTGAGTGCGTGTGAAGCCTAGCCTTTGCAGGCCCGTTTTCGTCTTCTCTAGGTAGTAGTCGCGCTCGGATGCAACGTCCGGGTCTATGCTTGACTCTTCGACTATTTCCCTGTATCGGTAGTCGAGCCGCTTGCGCAGCTCCTCACGGCTAGCCTGCTCGGCTTTTGGTATCATTGACTAACTCCTTTGGGAAGAGGGGTTAAAGATTTGGCCGGGCTGTCGGGCTCGGCCTTTTTCATGCTTCTCACCTGCGGCGTGCCTTGGCGGTCACGAGGCTTTGATCCGCTCTCGATAATCTTCGAGCGAGACGAGGTGCTCGTTGTCCAGTATCGGCTCCCCCCACGGCTCTACTGTGAAGCGCTGGGTCTGATTCCGCTCCTGGTCGTAGACCTCGATGAAGAAGAGGGCCGCGTGCGTCAGCGCGTCGTGTAGGAGCGCTGCCCCCGGCTTCGGGAAGCCGTCTTGGTTGTACTCGACGTGCCGCCTTAGCTCCCAGACCTGCTGAAATATCTCTTTTTTATCTTCGGGCTTCATCTCGTCAAAATGAGTAATCCGGCGCCGGAGCGACTCGTACTTCTCCAATGCTGCCTCGAAGGTGCCCGGGTCTACCGGGCGTGCACTAAAGGGGCGGCGGGCTCTCCGAGGAGTTCGCGGGGGTCTAAGTCCAACGCGGCGGCAATCTTGCGAACCGTTCGCCCGTACACTCCGCCTTCGCCCGCCTCCATGCGCTGTACGGTGTCCAACGAAACCCCGGCCTTCTCACCGAGTTCTCGTTGGGAGAGAAGAGCAACCTCTCGGGCCTCCCGCAACCTCTCGTTCTTTACCTTGACAGCCAAAGCCATCTCCTTTCCTACTAGGCCTGTGATCTAGGGTACCATAAACCTACAGCAAGTAACAGGCGAATAACCCACAAACTTCTTAGACAATACACTTGACTTCAGGTCAACATCAGGTAAGATACCTGTAGTGAAGAGCTCCCGTCGCCGGCAAGCTAAACGGGAGCGAGACGACCAGAGAGGAGGCCGCCAAAGGCAATCGACCAAGAGTAATACCGAGACTGAGTTAGAGCAACCAAGCAGAAAGAGAGTAAGAGTGAGTTTCCGAATGGATGTGAAAGTAGAGAAGACTCTTGAGGAGGGCATCTACGATGCCGTTCTCCTCGACGTTACGCAGAAAGAGACCGTGCACGGCGAGAGCCTGATGTGGACGTTCGCTATCCCGAACGAAGGCGACGCCGAGGTCGTCGGCTTCTCTACCATGTCTCCTTCCAGCAAGGCTAAGGCTTACCAGTGGGCGAGCGTCATCATGGGCGAGATCGACTCGAAGAAGGGTTGGGGTCCCGAGGACGTCATAGGCGGCAATTGCCGTATCGTCCTGGGCGTCGTTGAGGACTCTAACGGCGTCGAGAAGAATAAGGTCGAGAAGCTCCTCAAGCCCTCTAAAGCGACGAACAGGACCGTCGAGACCGAGAACGAAGAGGACTTCGACGACATCCCGTTCTAAGTAAGCATAGTTTGAGCCGGGCGAGTGTCTTCAGCACTCCCCGGCTCCGGACCACGAAGAGCTTGGAGGCTATCGTGATCGAGAAGAGTGTACCCGCACCACCCGCAACCCGCGAGCTACGCGGCCTCGCCCTCTTCAGGGACCACGGCGCCGAGATCATCCACGAGGGACACGGCGTCTACGCCGTCCCCGGATGCTCAGGCGGTAGCTACACGGTCGACCTGGCCGTGTTCGGCGGTGAAGAGTCCTGCAGCTGCCCGGATCACGCCCGCCACCCGAAGTACAGCTGCAAGCATCTGATAGCCGCCACCATCTCCCGCGCTAAGAGCCGCGCTAAGGCCCGGCGGGAACAGCGAAAGCGCACGGCGTCCAGGGCGGCACGCGGCAACGTCGCTTCTCTCACGGTGGGTGCATGATCCGGGCGATACTGGCGGGGCTGCTCTTCGCGGCCCCGTCTTACTTCCTGCTCTTCGTCCTGCCCGGCTGGTAGCTCATGCCCACGGCCCGAGCGCGGGGACCACCAGCGCCCCGAGACTTTTCCAAGCGACCGGAAGATTCTTGAGGAGAGGAGAAGCATGTCGAACGAAGAGAACACGACGGAGGAGACGATGCGGGACGTGATGAACCGAGCTTTGGGTATCGCCGGGTTCGCCGGTGAGGACTGCGTGGTGAGTCACCCCGATGCCGGAGGACCTTGCGGACGGTCCGGGACCCGGATGGGGGGGGAGCTGGCTTTCTGCGAGGTACACGGTTACGAGGCTGAAGCGGCAGCCCTTGCGGAGATCACGGAGGATGCCGAGATGGAGCTACAGGCCCTCCGGGGCTCGGAGGATGCGCGCTCCGGATCCAACCCGCTCTTGCTCCGTGCCCTGGAGGAAGTAGATACGCCAAACAGTGACGCCCGCTCCGGGCACGAGCGCGACCACGATAAGGCGCTACCCGCCCTTCGCATTGTGTAGTGCCTAGATGGAGGGGTTTAGCGTAGGCACTACACTCGCGAGAGGGAGGCGGAGAGCTTACCAATCAGGCTTAACGCCCTCTGGTAATTCAAATTCAGGTAAGCCTCCAAGCTGCGACGGGATAAATTCCGCGCCTGCCGAGACGAAGTCCACCCTGCGTTTTGGCTGATTACTATCTCTGAACCTAACGTCGACTGAGATGCCGACACCACCCCTCCTGATACGAGGTTTTCGTGCGACACCAAGCCGCAGATTCCATTGAAGCGGTATATCGGATGTACCCCCGCGTAGGTGTAGAAGATGCTGTCCCAGGAAGTCGTTGCCGTCCCAAATGTGTACCTGAGTAATATCAGAGTTCGCATAGGTGCGTATCGTCAGCCTTACCGCGTGGAGCCGGGCTGTAGTCCCGGCCTGGAGCAGCGGAGTTGGTATAGCAAAATGGAACCAGCTGCTGCTAAGGGCAGACATTTTGACGACCCGGGTGTAAGGTCCCGTCGGTCTGAATTCATCAAGTTGCCTAGGCAACTCTGGTGTAACGCCGGTCCCGTGCAACAACTGAATGTCTAGGATGGGTTCCGCGCCATGGATACCGCGAATGTTTTCTATATCCACCGGATGGAGGAACCGACGAACCGTGCTGTTACCGATGTTATCGTTCATAACCGAGCCACGCACAACTGGAGTCATGTGACCAACCCCAAGCTTGTGGCCGATCTCATGGACAGCCACGCTAATAAAGTCCCATGAGTTAGCGGGCCCCTCCGGGCCAAGCCGCCAACGTGTTTGCTCATCGAACTCGATTAGTGCATTCCCGAGCACTCCTATGCGTTCGAAACGGAAGGTAATGTCTGGTGTTGAATCAATCGCAGGTACGAAAGCAAGCGGAATGTAAAGGGACCAGATGGCAAAAGCCTGCTCGATCGCGCGCGGTAAATCACTGCCGGGTAAGTCGGCATGAGTGTTCAGAATCTCGTAGGAATACACTCGCTTTGGTGGATCAAGATGTCTCGACGAGGCTGAACGACAGAACACTTTATTTATGACCGCTAACGTCACCTTATCCAAGACTTGCGTCACTTCCAAGTGATGCCCCTGCTGAAAGGCTGCTAGCGCGAGTTCGGTCGCTTTGTCAAACTTTCCGAGGCTGGCAACTGCGGATACCGCATGACCTGGATCAACGTCTGGGTCATAGCTCCCCACCTGTCGTAGGTATCCTAGGTCAATCAGCAAGTGCTGCAGTAGGGTCACATCCTTGCCTGTTGCTCCACGCTTTAGCCCAGATTTGCTAGGTAACCTGACTTCCATATGCCCTTCCTCCTTTCCCGGACGTCACGCTACTACAGTTACGATGGTACTACAGCTACGATGGTTGAAAGTAAAGCTTGTGTCAATGGATCGGCGCCGCGCTTTCCGAGAAGACCATTTAGCGGCGGTTCGATTATCCCGCTTTGCAGGTCCTTGAGGCGAGCGGTTGCATACTCCGAAACCTTGCCACTCGTGGGGGCGATCAAGCGGGGTATCAAGCGTGTAACAAGGGTCGGTTGCAGTCACCGGTCCACGGTATCGAGGCTCCGCCGGCAACCCATGCGGGCTTACCCGAAGCCGAAGAATCTACGCCACCACGAGCGGCCCCGAGGTTCGCCCGTATCACCGGCGGGCGTCTCGGTACCACTATCATCCTCCAAGGCTGTCTCGCGGGCGTCTCGTTCGTCTCGTGGCGCTTCTAGCTGTGGGATGCGAGAGGTAAGCGCCGCGATGATGCGCCGGTTCTCGCGGTTGGCTTCTTCAAGGGCACGCACCCTATCCCGGAGCTCGTCTACCAGCTCGTCACGGGACGCATCCCGGACTTTGTCCTCTACCGTCTCCCCCATGTCCAGGTAGACGTATACTCGCCCGTCCTGCCCTTTGTGGTGCTGCAATGTGCCGCGTTGAACGCGCTTTCGGATGGCGCTCTCCGATACTCCTAAGCGCCTGGCCGCCTCCTGTATCGTGACACGTTCCCGCTCCAGTCCTGTACCCCCGTCACATCCTCTGTGTGACGGCACTCTACCAGCGTGTCACGCCCCTCGCCGCCCGTGCTGAGGCCCCTGGCACGCCTCGGGCCTATACGGAGAGATCATCCAGCACCCCGAGGTCCTCGTACTCAACCCCCGCCACGAGGCTACGGGGTACGAACTCCCCGCGCTCTATAAGCGCCTCTCGGTCTACCGGCAGAAAAGAGTAGCCCGTCTCGACCGCGTTGAGGGTATCGCCCCGGTCCCTGGCATTAGCCACCATCTGCAAGACTTCCGGCGGCTCCGGTCGAGGCTCGCGGCGGTAGTCTGCCAGAAGGGAGTCGCTCCAGTACCCGAAAGCGGATTTGTAAGCTTGCATCGGCTCGAAGTAGTAGCGCTTGCCGTCCTTGAGCTCGAAGGACCCCATGTTGCCACGCATGGTTTTCTCTAACTTACGGAGCTTATCCCGTAGAGCCATACGCGCTCCCTCCCTTCTGTCTCTCCAGGGCTTCGGCCATCTCCTCTAATTTCACTTCGAGTTCGTCCTGATCCTTAACTCTGCGCTCGTAGTCCAAAAGCCGGAGCCGCACCCCTACGAGCTGGCCGGCCACCGATGCCGGGTACGGTTCGAGGTCGCCTGCTACCACCTGCGCGGTGAGGCTTTCGAGGAGCTTGTGCAAGTCCTTGGAGACCCGGCTAGGCTTCGACTTGCCGCCACGGGAAGCCGCTCTCTGGCGCTGCTCCGCGTTGGCGTCGTCGTGCCACCAACAAAAGGCTTGCGGCGGCTCTACGGTGGCTGTACACCTCTCTCCGTTGCGCTTATTACCGGCACATTGGGCCATTAACTACGCACCCCCCTCTCCCCTTCGACTATCTTTCGTCCCACCTGGCGACGTGGTGGTCTGCGTAATCATCTTGTCAACTGCTTGGCGGCCTTCGGTTGCTTGGCGGCCTTCGGTTGCTTGGCGGTCTTCGTTGGCGGACACTTGGCGGTCTTCGATTTCTTCGTCGTCTCGTCGCCTGTCGTCACCCTGTTGGCGGTCTTGGCGGTCTTGGCGGTCTTCCCTTATATATCCCTTATTCTTAGTAGTAGTAGTAGTAGTAGAGTTGAAGGCCGCCATCTCCGCCAACCTTGGCGGCCTTGACGACGAATCTTGAAGGCCGCCATCTCCGCCAAGGCCGCCAAGGTTCGGACGACGAGGCGACGAGCGACGACTTTCATCCCCTTCTTCCGGTGGTCCGGGTAGAACCCACTGCCATTTCCCGCTTTTCGGGTCCTTCACTGCTTGTGCCTTGAGGTCGGCTTTGGCCCTCTCGACCGTCCTCCATCCGATCTCGGCTTCTTTCGCCTCCGCTTTGATTTTCCCAACGAACTCCGGACCAGGGCGCAGTAGCTCGCGTAGAAACTCTTTAGCCTCGACCAGCCGGCCCCGCTCGCCTTCGTCTCCCGGCGTTGCGTTAAGACCTGCGGCCGTTACTTCGGAAGTGCCCAGGTACTCGATCAGGGCCGTCCCGTCTCCCGGTCCAGTGCTGCCGATCCTGTAGGCCAGGGACTCCGGCGGACGACTCAGGTTGTGCTTCTGGCCGGCGAGCACGAACGTGTTCTCTTGCTCCGGGTGCTCGCCGACCACGAGGCCCGAGCGCACGATGCCTATAAAGCCGATGCTGCCCTGCCCCCGGTAGATGGCCGGACCTCCCGAGCTCTTATTGAGGTGGCGGCATATGACTATCGCGGCCCCGGTCCGCTGCGCAATGTTCACAAGCGGTTGCAGTGCTCGCCGGACGTCCTGGTCGCGGTTACTGTTGATGTCATCGGAGAGGAAGGACATCACCGGGTCAATCACCACGAAGGTGGCACCGGTCTGCTGTATGGCCCGCTCCAACTTGTCGAGGTCGTCGGGGATGATGAATTGTTCTTCGCTCCCGATAATACGAGCCTTCGCCGGGTCCCCGCCGCCGGCGAGGAATCGCGGGACGATGGTGTCGGCTGCGCCGTCTTCGGCGGAGACGATTAGCGCTCCGCCGCTCTCGACCTCCTCGCCGTCCGGGAGCGGCTGACCGGACGTGATCCGGGCCGCCAGATCGTAGAGGATGGTGCTCTTACCCTTGCCGGGGTCCCCGTCGAGGATCGTTACCTTACCCTTCGGTATCCGGCGGCTCCAAAGCCACTCGACGCACTCCGGCTTGATGTCCGCCATCGAGACGCCCACCGGGATGGCTTCTTCGTCCGGGGCTTCGTCCGCCAGCTGGTAGAGATCCTCGACCGCACCATCGCCGGCGGCGAGGAAGTCGTCTATCCCGGTCTTGGTTCCTCGGTACTTCTCCGGCCACCGCACGTACTTGACCACGGCCCCTCGGCTCTGCAGGAAGGCCGCCAGCGCTTTGAGCGCTCGTTGTACGTTCGGGTTGACCATCGTGTCGGCGTCGAAGGCGGCGATGCATTCCCGGCCGTGTAGCTTTACGTCCTCCCAGTCCTGGGGGACCTTCCAGCAGTCAACGCCCTGAAGCACCACGGCTACCGCGCCGCGAGAGACGAGGGCGTCGCCCTTCTTGTCGCCTTCCGTGATCCACAGCGGGTAGCGTCTATCGCGCATCATCTTGACCGCTCGCGGGTGGACGCTCAGGCGAACCGGGGTATTCGGCGGGTAGTCGTATTTGACCTCTCGCAGCTTGCCCCGGGTCTCGACCAAGCGCGGACTATCCGGCTTGATTTGTGGTGGGATCTCCTCTCCCGATGGGCTGAATCTCGGTATCACGATGGCCGGAGCCTGCTGCTGAGTGCGTGTGAAGCCTAGCCTTTGCAGGCCCGTTTTCGTCTTCTCTAGGTAGTAGTCGCGCTCGGATGCAACGTCCGGGTCTACGCTTGACTCTTCGACTATTTCCCTGTATCGGTAGTCGAGCCGCTTGCGCAGCTCCTCACGGCTAGCCTGCTCGGCTTTTGGTATCACTGTGGGCGCTCGGTAAGCTGTTCGGGAAAATTCTCGGTGATCGGCGGATTAACCGCTGTCGATGCTTGGATCATGGCTTATACTCCTTTGTAGATGCTTGAGAGGTGAGAGTCCCGGGTATCGGCCCGGGACTCTCTATTGTTTATGGGTGGGTCACCACGGTATGTTGTCGAAGTCCGCTTCGTCCTCACCTACGGCAGCGACCTTCATTGGCTGTGCCTCAGGTGTAGCCGCCGATGAGGCTACCGGGAAAATCTCCTCTGTGCCGTCGAGTCGAACGTATGCATCGTCTGCGCTGCGCTTGGTGGTGCCGACGAACACTCCGCCGACCAACCGGGCGGCCAGCTCTTCAAAGTTGTCGCAGCTCTGCAAGGCCTCTTCAGCACCGGTTACGGAACCAGTGACCGCTGTCAGTATTGAATAGGTGTTGCCGTAGCGGCCGACCAACATGATGTCCGGCTCGTCTACCTTTTTGAAATTGATGCCTTTTTCGCGCAGAGCTTCCGCGATAAGCTTGTCGGACATCTTGTCCTTGCGGTACTTGCGGACCAGGTCGAGCCGAGGCTGCTGTATCGACGCGTAGTACCGGCACGTGCTCCCGATGTACTTGTCGTCCGTGAGTTCGAGCTGAAGCTCGATTGCGGGACCGTATTTGCCGTCGGGGAGGAACGTAGCGTTCGTGATCTTGAACGCCGTCTGGACCCCAGCCGGGACCTTGTCGGCGGCGGCTATAGAGCCGCTGGTGAGTATTGCCATAGAGTTAGCTTCTCCTTCTTAACTAGTAGGCAGCTTGTGCCTTTCGGGTTCTGCGGAGGCGTATTGCGACAGAGCCGTCGCTAGGTTAGTATTAAGCTATTACAAGCGGCCTCCTTTACAGGTCGTTTGCCGGCGGCGAACCGGCGAGGGCCCCATTTTTTGAGACTTAGAGCGTCAGGGGCCCTCTATTACCTCTAATCTTACCAGTTGGTTGCAGTGCGCGCAACCAACTGGTAAGATTATGGCTTATGTAAAGAAACAATTGGTTTGGGCTACGAGATAAAGGAGCTCTATGGATATCGGTAAACGGGTACGTGAATTACGCGAGGCGCACGGCCTCACTATTACCGATCTTGCCGAGCGGTCAGATCTTACGCGTAATGCTGTATCCCGTATTGAGCTAGGACGTCGTACGCCCGGCTCCGCCACAGTAGAGAAGCTCGCGCAGGGGTTAGGCGTAGAACCCGGCGCCCTGTATTCCGAACAAGAGCCTGGCGCCCTTTTCGAGACTACCTTGCCCAAGCCACCGCCGCAGACAATGACAGAGTTGTTGGACGTAGCCGGGGTTGAGGGCAGGGAAATTGAAAGACCAATCGATAAAAACTCACTCGGACACATAGACGAGTTGTTCGAGGACCTACCCTTCGAAGGAACGATCGCTTTGGCAAGGCGGATCATAAACGCCCGGCATGCCGTCAAAACCGTAATTGATCGGTACCTTGAAGACCCGGACACCACACCTAAAGAGGCAAGCACGTTGACACTTTTTGGATTACATGCGATGCAGGCCAAGTTCATAGCCATCCTCCGGGCCGACGAGGCGGCTCAGGCGGAGGTTCAGGTCTCAAAAGATATCGCGCATGCTGAGGCGGTCGAAAGAGAGCATAACAATCTTGTGGTCCAGGGAAGGTAAGTGTTGTCCGGAGCAAGTGGGACGAGGACCTCGAAGCTGTCCGAAAGGAGGGTCTCGCAGCGTGACAGACCGCCGGGTTCACGGGATACACACACACAAACAAACGGTAAGGAGTAACGAAATGAGCAGAGTTCTGGAACTGAAAACCCACTACGGTGAGGAGCAAGCCAAGCTCTTGAACGAGCTGTTCGACTTGCCCGCCAAGGCGCGGGGCGTTGACGTGAACATGCGCGACGAGGTTAAGGAAAGCCTCGGGCCGAAGGAGCTTAACGCTGTCAAAGCCGCCGAAGGTGTGATATTCGCCGAGGCCGAGCGCGAGCGGCTGAAGGCCAAGTACCTCGAACTCGACCTAGAGTTGCGCGCCGCCATCGAGGTCCGCATTGAGGAAATAGAGCTGGAACTCTCTCCGAAGAATGTCGGCTTTAGAGACTACGCGGCGGCGGCGGAAGCCTCGCCCGAGACGCTTATCACCGCGATGGACATGGCCCTCGACGGCGGCGACGAGAACGCGGCTCTCCTGGCTTTTCAGGCGGGTAGGCGGCGGGAGCTTGACGAGGTAACGAGCCACGCGATCACGGTTAATGAGGAGTGGGGAGAGTTGTACGCTGAATTATCCGAAGCCGCCAACGATCTCGGCCTTGACCCTGGTGATAGGTGGGAAACGCTCGCGCCACCCGCGCCCTCTAAGTTTGACATCCTCAACGCGCCGCAGTCGGACATCAACTTCTACGGCTCGCTCCGGTGAACCTGGAGCAAATCATGGAGCGTCTCCGCGCGACGGGGCAACTCCCGCGCTTCGTTGCTCCGCTCGGTGCCGAACCGCCGCCAGAGCTAAAGAGCCCACCGCCGCCACCGCGTAGGCAAGTGGGGAGGCGGATCATCGCCGGGGGGAGGGGGTGGGTGTAGGTGGCTCAATGCGCGGGAGTAAAGGCTAAAGGAGGCCGGTGTACTACCCCGCCTCTACGCGGTGAGGAGTGGTGCTTCGGCCACCACCCGGGCTACGCGGACACGAGGCGCCGCAACGCCGCCAAGTCCCACAAGAACCGCTCCGCGAGCCCGGAGATAGCCCGCATAAAGGACAAGCTCGCCACGCTTGCGGACGGGGTAATGGAAGGCGGCGTGGATCGGGGGGACGCAGCGGTCTGCGCTCAGGTCTACAACGTGCTTCTAAGGGCAGTCACGGTCGAGTTGAAGATAAAGGAGGTTGAGGAGCTCGAAGCCCGCATCGAGGAGCTTTCGGAAGCCTTCTCGCGACAGCAGCAGAAAGGGGGAAGCGCGTATGGCTAAAGGCCGGCTCCGTAAGTTAGAGAAAAGCATGCAGGGCACGCTATCGAGCTTCGATCTCGCGGACGGCACCCGCTTCTTCTTCGACCGACAGGAGGCGTTCAGCCATGCGTTTTTGTTCTTTAGCGATAGCATGCGTGCGGACCACTCCGGCGAGCCACGCCCGGACCCGCCGCCGATACTGGAGGCGGTCGCCGGCGCCCGCGACCGGGAAGATGCTCTAGAGCGAGCCTTGGGCGGCTTCGTCGGGCTTCTGCCCATAGATAGGGACGCGCTTCTCTCATGTGGGGCGCTCGTACCCCGAAGCCTCGTCCAGGGGGTCGCTTTAGAGGACCTCGGGGAGCTGGAAGACCTGAGCGAGTAGGCCCGAGATAGCCGTCTCCACGCTTGCGCGGACTTGGTTAGGGGTACGGTACCCCTGGACGTAGGGGCGGACGTGGGGGCGGACAGTGGGGCGGACACGTAGGTTGACGCTAAGGGACGCCGCCCAGGTACTCGGTATCAGCAAGGAAGCCGTTCGTAAGAGGGTAAAGCGGGGGACGTTACCCTCTGACGTGGGGGAGGACGGCAGGAGGTACGTGTACCTGGACGCCGGGGGTGACGCCGGGGGTGACGCTAGGCCTCCCCGTGGTGGTGCTGTACCCGGTCCCTACGACCCCCGAGACGAACTCATAGCCACGCTCAAAGAGCAGCTCGAAGCCGAACGAAACGCCCACGCGGAGACACGGCGCATTGCCTACACTCTCGCCCAACGCATCCCGGAGCTTGAACCACCGCAGGGGACCCCCTCGCCAGAGCCACACGGCCCGGATACGGACGCCGAGACCTCAGAGGGTACCGACACCCTAACCGACCGGGTGGAACGGGAGAAGCCATCCTCGCGCCCGCGTAGTTGGTGGCGTAGGTTCTTCGGGTTCGAGTAGGAGGCTGCATAAGCATTCACGCTGTGGATAACCCCGATCAAGCTCCTAAAACCGCCTGCTCCGAATCCCCCGTGGGGGAATGATATTCACCCGGCTGGATAATCATGCGCTAGGTTGCAACGTTCGTACTATCGAGCTTCCGAGAATTCTTTTACTCGGATGCTCGACGCCTTCGGGAGTTACAAGCCACTCACAGCCGGTCCGATTGGATAAGGATGCGACCGGCTGAATGCGGGTTTCCGAGAAGATACACCTTAGCGGCAATAGAGTGAATAGAGGTAACCCGCCCTAGCTTTACGCACAAGCCCCTTCAGGAATGCACCAAGGTTCAAAGGATGGCATCATTGCGCTGGGAAAAGGTACCCCGCCACGGAAGGCGGGAGAAAGGAGGAAGG
>MWWE01000051.1_pt1 | contig 17237 bp, 20 predicted proteins | sample 1047301 | NCBI WGS metagenome assembly MWWE01 (sample SAMN06349973, study PRJNA376086) | soil metagenome | isolation source: MS1-1 sample Antarctic (ecotone) soil | place: Antarctica
AACTTTTTTTAATTATGTGTATAGTTAGGAAATTTACGATACACATATAGTAGTTCTACTGTGGAAGTTTGAGTATATAAATTTCAATATAGAAATGAATATTACAGTGGGTAAAAATGGTCGTATGGGGTCATTGTTGGAGTTGTTGTTCTATGGTTGATTGTTTTGATTGTTAGTGTATCCCATATATTTAAAAGGACTGACCTTGCCATGCCAATGAAAGTTATCTGGCTATTAATTATCCTGATGTTTCCTGTTGGGGGTTTGATTGTGTATTTGATTATTGGAAGAAGAAGTAAAACAACAACTAATGAAGTAAAAAAATATAATTCTTAGTTTTTTATTTAGCAGGCGGGTAAAGTTTTTTTTCGAGTATTTTAAAGACTAATTTTTGTAAAGGTTTTCCAAACCTGCTGTTTTCCGGAAAAGGTTCTGTTTTTCCGGAATCTTTATAACCATGTCTTTCATACCATTCCAATAATTCTTTTCTCAATGTTATTACACGCATAATTATAGAATTGGCTTTCACTTTATGCGCATGAACTTCGGCGGCATCTAATAATTTTTTTCCTATACCGGTGCCTTGTAATTCCGGTGAAACGGTAAGCATTCCCAGGTAAAGTTTATCATCCTGTATTTGAAGGTAAACACACCCAATTATGTTATGTTCAGGTGAATTGTATTTTAAAAATATAGCCTGGGGATCTTCCATTAATTCTATCATTCCTTTTGCATCTATACGTATGGATCCACTTATAAGGTCCGATTCATAAGTCCAGCCTTTCTTTGCTGTTTCACCCCTGTATGCACTATTGATCAATGCTACCAGTTGCCCGGCATCATTAAAATCAGCTGCATTTATATTATGAGGATACATGTTCGCAAAATACATTGTTAACAAACATAAAAAAAGCCTTGTTTATTCAACAAGGCTCTAACCATAGTTTAAATGAATCTTTATTGTGCACTCACTATTAATACGTAAAAAGTAGATAGTATAAAAGATAGAACCAATATTAATGTTGCTATAGTAGCAAACATATTAAAGTCTTCACGCGGTTTAGTATTCAATTCTTTACTCACATTTTCCATGATAAATAGTTTTCTTACCATACATAAGAGGAAAACTATGCCAATGATTTAATGCTATAAAAAAATTTATTACACTCTTAGCTGTAGAAAAGTTAACCCAACAATAAGGAAATTTTGAATAATGGGATGCGACATAAAAAAAGCCTTGTTTAAAAGACTTTTATAATACTGTTTATACTTTTACTTCTTATGCAGGACTATTAATTAACATAACTAATGAAGCGCCACCTACTAACAAAACCAGGAGCATCATCAAAATAGCAACTCCTATATTTTTAGTACTGCCCTGAACATTCACTGCTTCACTAATTTTACTCATAACCGTTTTCATAATACAAAATTTTAGTAATTACAAGGGATATAATTGGAATACTGTGCCGAAATAGACACGAGTCAAACATAATTTTTATTATCCATAAAAAGAAACATTTTGAGGAAATTGATCATCATGGAAGTAACTTTTTTTAATTATGTGTATAGTTAGGAAATTTACGATACACATATAGTAGTTCTACTGTGGAAGTTTGAGTATATAAATTTCAATATAGAAATGAATATTACAGTGGGTAAAAATGGTCGTATGTGAATATTAATTTCTAGCGAATCAAAGTAATTGTGCCTTTTTGAAAATATGGTTTACCAGCAAAATCAGTTGCTCTGACAATCCATAAAAAAACACCTGTTTCCTGTGGTACTCCATTAAATTTACCGTCCCAACCTTTATTAAAATCTCCATTAAAAACTTGCTTACCCCATCGGTTATAGATCATGAAGTAGTCGATTTTTTGCATACCCGCTACAGTAGGTCTTAACCTGTCATTTAAACCATCATTATTTGGAGTAAATGCTGTAGGAACAAAAACAGAGGGAGCTGTTTTATACATATGAACAGTTATGAATGCAGAATCTGCACAGCCGGCCTCATTAAAAACATAAACTGTATATTTTACTTTTTCTGTTGATTCAGTATATAAAGCAACAGGATCTGCCGTATTTGTTGATGATAAACCTGTGGATGGAGTCCATAAGTAAGAGATGCCGCCGGCAGCATTAAGATGTAATGGCTGTCCATAAACAACATTAGTGTCTCTTCCTGCAAATGGATAAATTTTTGGTAAAACAAAAACAGTAACACTATCCCTGCCTGCCTTCGGACATCCTATGGTATTAAATGCACTGACAATATATGTAGTTGAAGTGCCGGGTGTAGCCACGGGTTGTAATGTTCTGGTACTTGATAAACCTGCTGCCGGAGTCCATAATACTGAATTTCCATCAGTGATGCTATGAAGTTGTGCTTTGCTTCCAAAGCAGATAGTAGTATCCATGCCTGCCACTACAACCGGGTAAGGTACAGTGTTAACCTTAATTTGTTTTGTTGCTGTACAACTTCCAATATTAGCGGTAACCTGATAGGTTGTTGTTTCATGGGTAACTGCAACAGGTTGTGCACTGGTTGCCACATCTATTTGTGAAGATGGTGACCAATTATATTGAAAACCATCTGATTTAATTCTTAATGTAATTGCATCTCCCTGACAAATCGTTGTATCCGGCATTACCTGCAGGTTTACGTGATCTGTTACACTTATCCTAACGGAATCTTGATTAATGCATCCATTATCATTTAATTCGACAGTATAAGTAGTGGTTGTGGCAGGTGATGCAAATGGCGATGACGTCGAAGCCTGCGTTAAATTGGTAGACGGAGACCAGTGAAATACCCCATTTCCTTCAGCAAGTAACTGCACTTTATCATTTACACAAATTAAACTGTCTTTAAATTTTAATGATAATGGTGGTTTATCAAAAATTTTAATGGTTTTGTAAACAGTATCCTTACATCCTTTTGTTGTACCAACAGCTAATTCAATTTGTTTGTCACCCATTGATAGAAAAGTATAAGAAGGATTTTTGGAATTTGAAAAATCACTTGTTGTCAATGCTTCTCCAAAATTCCAGTTCCATGAATTGATGCTGCCATAAATTGTAGTTGATGCATCTGTAAATTGCGTAGGTTTATTAAAACATACACCGCCGGCAGAAAAAGCTGTGATCAATCCCGGGTAAACAAAAGCCTTACTTGAAATTGAATCTGAACATTCTTCACCATGATTTATCAGCAATTTTACATTATACTTTCCTGTATCGGGAAAAGTATAGGTAGGAGCTGGAGCATCAGATGAAAACATTAACTCTCCGGTTGCTGTTGTTACTTGCCAATTGTAAGTTTTTATTAAAGGACTGTTTGATAAATTTTGAAAAGTGATGGTTTTGGTATCTCGGCAAAGCATTAATTCAGGTGGCAAAGAAGCTGCAGCTATTTGGCAAGGTGCTATATGTATTTGAAGATCTTTTCTTTGTGTTGCTATTACTTGCCCATTTCTGATTTCTTCTACACAAACAGTAACCACATAAACACCTTCCATGGGGGCGATACCTGTTATTACTCCTGTTGCCTGATTTATTTGAACTGAACTTCCTAAAGGTGCACTGCCACTGTATTCTTGTCCATAAGGTACAGAATTATATGGTGGGGGTGGTGCGGCTGAACTTACTCCGGAAGAACCACTTCTGTATGCATCGCAAAAGGAATAACGTAAATGATCGCCATCCGCGTCAGAAGCAGCAAAACTGTAAGAGAAATTATTATTTGCGCAAATAACTACCAGGTCAGTGCCAATGAATCTGGCGCTATTGTTTACAGGGGATGAATTATTATGATTGCCGGGAATTTCAGCTGTATAAGTTGCTCCAACTTGTCCATATCCAAATAAAAGATTATTGATTCCGCTTATCCGGTAATTTACCTGGCTTGCTACCACGTAACCATTTATATTACCCGGTACCGAAACTTCAAAATGATAATATCCTACCACATAACACACTTCGGGTGGATTGGTGATACATCTATTGTGATTTTGAATGCCTATTGTTTCGCTGCTACTTAATGGAACTGTAAGAGTGCTAACTATATTTCCATTACCCCTGTCATATACAATAATAGTTGTAGGATTATTAAATTGCCTTCCACTGTTACAACGCATGTAAAATTGAAGCGTAAAATTATATTGATGTAATCCACCTGACGATCCGGTATAAGTGTAAAACATTTGGCCACCTGTTATATGATCAGCCTTTGCAGCAAAGCATAATGATAAAACCAGGAATAATATGGTTAGTTTTTTCAACATGAATAAAAAAATGGGATGACAAAGGATTGGAAAGAGAAGGAAGATCAATTTACGGTTTTCCTGTTACAAGAAATGTTTTTGGATAAGAAACCCCTTAAATTGATATATTTTATTCAACAAAAAATGACAGCACATGTACTCCCGAAGCGAGGCATCGCAATTAAAACAACAATTTTGGACAACTTTTGGTCAATATATGTCGCCTGTGCCTTCTGCTGAAGGGGAAAAAATAAATTGGGTAAATTATAAAAGCGGTGAGAAAAATATCTTCTTTAAAATGGCGGCAGATAATAACTCTGCTTCAATTGCTATTGAACTCACACATCCAGACATTTTCCTTCAACAATTAGTATTTGAGCAATTTGAGCAGATGAAAAATCTTTTGCACGCGGTACTACAGGAAAAATTGGATCTGGGGATTTAAAAATTTTGATGAAAATGGTAAACTAGTTAGCCGCATTTATACTGAAATAAAAGAGGTATCAATTTATAAAAAGGATGATTGGCCAGAGTTGATTAGATTTTTTAAAGACAGAATAATTGCATTGGACGAATTCTGGAGTTCTGCAAAATATATATTTGAAACGTTTAGGTAATTACCTGGTTTCATTAGCACGGTGGCAGATAATTTCCACAGCAAAACTAAAAGCTAAAGCAAAAGCAATTGTTTCCCACATGGATTCTTTTTTTATCATTGATACAAAGGTCATGACAAAACAAAAAAGAGCAACCATTACAGTCAATGCATTTCTTTCGGTTAGGTATTTTTTCATTTTACTTAAGGATTAACAGGAGGATTTACAAACAAGTTAAGGTCTACAAATGTATGGTAGTAAACTGTTTAAGAAAGATAATCATCGGCAGAACGGCATAAATCTTCGACTAAACTATTGTTAATTCTCTTCTTTTACCGGAATCTTATTCATGAAGAAATAATAAAAGACGCTGCCTAATGAATAAAAAACAAGGTCATACCAGTCTGTGGTAAATCGTTCGGACAAAAGGGGGAATAACCATTCCGTTACCAGGGCAACATAAAGAGTGGCAATAATTACAAATAATAAAGACAATTTTTGATCTTTTTGTTTATAGATGTATTTTTTTTCAGCAAGCAACAAAAAAAGGATAACAGGCATAGCCAAAAAATTGTCTAGATAATTATTTAAAAAAGGTAGTGGAATTTTAAAGATATACTGGCTTACCTGGTGAAGTATAAATACCAGCAGACAAATCAAAAATAAAGGAGATCTTAAAAAATACAATTTCATATTTATATAGCTACAAAAAAAACAAATAATAATACGACAAGTAAAACAGGTGATAAGGCAACTAATACTAAAACAGCAATTAGTTTATAAATGGATTTTAAAATGGTTTTCCATACAGGATCGGCTGGGTCAGGTTTTACCCACTCTTTAATTGTATTAAAATACCTTTTAATTATTTCACCAAAACTTTCTCCTTCCAGGTCTTCAATACCTTCTGTTTTTGTACGTTTATACTTCATTACAAATAATGAGATTTATTCTTCCTTGCTAAATTCACTTTCCAGTTTTTTCATAACTGAAGTAGCTGTTAAACCATGTATTAAAATAGAGAGAATAACAATAAAGGAAACCAGCGACCAAAGCTCCCGGGCATATTTAAAGTCGGCCTGGTATAATCCAAATGACAAATAAAAAAATGATCCCATACCCCTGATTCCAAAAAAACTTATTGCCAGCCTTTCTTTAAAATGCAAATTTGATTTGAAAAGTGAAATCATACCTGTAAATGGACGAATAATGAATACAAAGGCCATCCCAAAAACTGCCATTTGCCAGGTAAGGAAATTCAAAATACCATGTGCAACAGTACCCCCAAATAAAATAAGAACTATGGCTACTAATATTCTTTCTATCTGCTCGGTAAAATCATGTAGTTTTTTATGATATTTATCATTCATTTCATAATTACGTAAAGTGATGGCTGTAACAAAAACAGCAATAAATCCATAACCTTGCAGTAATTCTGTTAAACCATAAACCAATATTGTAGCTGCAATGGCAACAAAGCCATCTCTTATGATTACAAAATTTGTTTTTTGTGGAAGATAAAAAATAAAATAAGAGAGTAATTTGCCAAATGCAATACCACAAGCTATTCCTGCTACCATTCTATAAATCACATCTCTTAAAAACCAGTTTCCCATTGATTCAAAGCTTATTGTTGAAGTTGCCAGTATAATGGCAAGCCATGTAAAAGGGAAAGCTGTTCCGTCATTCATACCAGCTTCGGCAGTAAGTGAAAACCTAATATTATCTTTTCTTTTTTCCAGTGGAGGTCCTACCTGTACATCAGAAGCTAATACCGGATCTGTAGGAGCCAGGGCTGCAGCTAGTAAAACGGCTGATGCAATATCAAAATGTAAAAACTGATTTGATAAAAATGCTACAATGGCAATGCAGAAGACCATTGTAACAGAAACTAAAATAAAAGGTACTCTCCAGGTTTTAAATGAAAAACGTTGATCAATTTTTAAACCTGTACCCATTAATGAAATGATCACTACCATTTCAGTAATATGAACTGTTGTGGCTCCTTCCCTTAATGGATTTATAAAGACAAGGTCTTCAAAAAAATAATGTATCAAAAAACCTACTATTACATAAATAATAGAATATGATATACCTGTTTTTTTTGAAACAGAGGGCATCCATGCCATAGCAAGAGATGCAATTCCAATTATTACAAGGCTGATTAGATAACTGTCCATCCTGCTGATCAATAAAAAAAGTATGCCCCTGATGCTTAGCTAATCAGAACCTAAGGGATTTTTTAACAGCAAATAGCTGTTTGCATCAGATAAGCAACTTATTTTTAACATCAACAGGTATCTTATGAAATGTCTTGCTTTATTACTACTACTTCCTCTATACTCATTAGGACAAAACTGTAATTTAAAAACCGAAAGAGATCCTTATACCAAAGAATTAAAAATAAGCACTGGTTTTATTAAGCTCAATCCGGAAGCCGGTAACATTCGTTTATCTATTGAGGCCACCAGCACAGAAATTGACTTTTTATTTGTGTTGCAGGATGGTAAGCAGGCTCTTTGTTTTGATAAGCAATCTACAGCTACAGTATTTTATGATGGTACAAGATTAAAATCTAACATTCGCAATGCAGGTTCAATGAACTGCGAAGGTTTATTTTCTTTTAATTTCAAAAATTCTCAATCAACTCCTTCGATCCTTAAAAATCTTGCAGAAAAAAAATTGGGCTCTATCAAATTCACCACAAGCAGTAAAATTGAAAAAGAAGTTTTATTGACTGTTGAAGACCAGGAAGCAATTATGCATTTAACAACCTGTATACTTGAAGAAGCTAAAGGGCTAATTAAGAAACCCCTTTAGTAATTTATTTGTTGTCTAAATAGTAGTTATCGTATAAGATTTATATCCCCAATCCATTACATCTATCTTGTATTGAGTATTGTCTATAATGGGCCCCCTGCATACCTTTTCTCTTGGTGGAGGTAGCTCGTATTGATCCTGAGCCCTGCTCATTAATTCATCAAACAACCATTTGGGAATAATGTCATGAAATTCTGAAGGGTATACAAACTGAAACATGATAATTTCGGAAAGGAGTATATGCCAGTGCTGTTCCATGCGGAAAAGCACCCTTTCCCAATTCATTTCTTTACCTCTTTTTAAAATGAGATGATTAATATCTGCACCATCAAAGCGTTCCCTGTTATGTACATAACTCTTGCACCAAAACAAATCTTCTGCAGAAATAAATTTTACTTTTTTACCTATAAATTCACCTTCTGTGGCATGTTCATACCAGCTGTCATCAACAGTGCATATATTATTTACGGTACTAAAAATGATGTCAATAAAATATTCACCATGATATACTTTGGCCAGCCACCGTACATCATATAAATCGGTTTCAAAACCTTTGGAAGCAAAATGTTTTAGTATTGCCGGGTATTCACTTGGCTTGCAAAAAACATCTAGGTCTTTTGTGTCGCGGTAAATGCCTGTGTATTGAAACATGGCAAATGCACCACCTAACATAAAATCTGAACCGCTTTCTTCTAATAGATCTAATGCCTTCCTGTAAAACGCCTGCGACTCCTTCTTTTGCTCTTCAGTAACCACCATACTTATAAATAGCTAAATTTTTAATAGCAGAATATCAGTTTAAAAGAACGTGCCAACTAATCCATATAATTAGGAGCTGCAGTAAAATATTGAATAAAATTAGCTGGCAAGAAAGTTGAATCATAGAAATATATTATTTCAATTTAAAAAGGAGGAAAAATGGCAGTGAATTTAAATCCCCAGCACAAAGAAGGTCGTGTTGCAAAAACTATTGAAGAGCAAACAGCAAAACTTCCTTCAGATGTATTTTTATGGGTTGGCGTTGGTTTTATGGCAATATCACTGGCGCTTCAAATTGCAGGTAGAAAAAAAGAAAGCAACTTTATTGGTCACTGGCCCACCAATATTTTGCTGATGGGACTTTACAACAAGCTTGTTAAGCTTGAAGGGCATGATTAAGTTCCAATTTTTTATCGAATTGAAAAGGGCACTTTGGAGTGCCTTTTTTAATGCATCTATATAAATTAATCTTTTCCTGAAGACAGAAATTTATATCTTAGTTGCAAACGTTTAGTAACATGAGAAAAATCTTCTTCATATTTCTTTCATTAATTTCTATAAGTGCATTTTCCCAAACCTTTTTTATTCATTGCGGACGATTAATAGATGGTATTTCAAACCAGGTGCAGCCGGAAATGACTGTTATTGTTGTTGGAAATATAATAACCGATATCAGGAAAGGATACAGTGCGGCAGAAGCGGGAGCACAGGTTATAGATTTGAAAAATAAAACAGTAATGCCTGGATTAATGGATGCCCATGTTCATTTATCTGGTGAAACAAGTAAAAACAGGTATACAGAAAGCTTCACGCTGAATGATGAGGATTTTGCTTTCAGGTCGGTGAATTATGCTGAAAGAACATTAATGGCAGGTTTTACTACTGTACGTGATTTGGGAGGAACCATAGCAGTATCTATGCGTAATGCAATCAATAATGGATTTATAAGAGGTCCAAGAATTATTTCTGCAGGAAAGAGTATTGCCACCACAGGAGGGCATGCCGATCCAACAAATGGTGTAAACAGAAAATTAATGGGTGACCCTGATGCAAAAGATGGAGTCATCAATAGTCCGGATGAAGCAGTAAAAGCTGTAAGGCAACGATATAAGGAAGGTTCAGATTTAATAAAGATTACTGCAACAGGCGGTGTTTTAAGTAATGCAAAAGATGGAGCAGGAGCTCATTTTACTGAAGAAGAAATAAGAGCAGTTGTCAATACCGCAAAGGATTATGGTTTTAAAGTAGCAGCACATGCACATGGTGCTGAAGGTATAAAAAGAGCAGTAAGGGCCGGAGTAAATTCTATTGAACACGGCACTTTTATGGATGATGAAGGAATGCGGTTAATGAAACAACATAATACATGGTATGTTCCTACAATAACTGCCGGAAAATCAGTTGCCGACTCAGCCAAAATAGATGGTTATTATCCTCCTTTTGTTACTGTTAAAGCGTTGGAAACAGGTCCTAAAATACAAGCCACTTTTGCAAAAGCTTATAAAGCAGGAGTAAAGATTGCATTTGGAACAGATGCAGGTGTATTTGCACATGGTAAAAACTATAAAGAATTTGAGTATATGGTAGAGGCAGGAATGCCTCCTATGGAAGCTATTAAATCAGCAACTATGGCAACTGCTGAATTATTTGGAATGGCTGATAAACTAGGGTCTATTCAAAAAGATAAAATAGCTGATATAATAGCTGTTGATGGAAACCCTGTTGCTGATATTAAAGCAATGAAAGATGTAGTTTTTGTAATGAAAGAAGGTGTCATTTACAAAAGATGATATAAAAAAAATAGCTGCAATTGCAGCTATAATATTTTAATCAACATCCGTATCTCTCCGGATAGTTTCTTCGTGAGTGACCCTGTCAGTTGTACGTGTTGCTCTTTTGTCGCCACCACCACGCAGTAAGGCAACTAATAATAAAATAAAAACAGCAGCTCCTATAAGCCACACCCATGGAGAGGTATACCAATCACTGCCCTCTTCAGTTGTAATGCTTACTCTGCTGGTACTGGATGTTGTTGAAGAACTTGAAGTAGTGTCCTGTGCCAGTACAACAAGAGTAATGAGGTTGCATATAAATAATGACAGCCACATTTTTAAATTCATTTTTTTTGCTAACATCTTTTGTGGTTTTAGTTAAAGAATGTAATTCTATCTTTTCAATAACTGGGCCAAAGGAAGAGTTTGTTTGAATATCTAACAGGTATGCTTAAACTAAAAAAACTGTCTTCAATTTTGAAGACAGTTTTTTTTAACTTCTTAATTTTTTATAATCTATTGGACTTGTATATCACTATCATTACTGCTGTGAGAATGATTAGCGCCACATCAAGTAGCCTTGTTCTGTCTAAAGTTTGAAATAATTTCTGCATTGTTCATGGGGTTTTGGATTGGGCAAACAAAATAGGAATTTCTCCTATAATATCAAAACCTTGTTTTTTTTACTGCTTATCTAATTGAATTTAAGCTGCTTCCATTTCAGAAATGGTTTCGGAAAGATCATATTCCTGGTGTTGCGCCGGCACTTCAATATTTTTAAACCCTTTTAATTCTAACCTTGATACGAAAGCCTGTTGAACTTCATATTCACCATGCACCAGGAAGATGGATTTAATCTTATCTGCATCCTGGCAACTAATAAACCGGTATAGATCATCAGTATCTGCATGGGCGCTCATGCCGGCAATTTGTCCAATTTCTGCTTTTACAGGTAAAGCGTCATTAAAAATTTCCACTTCTTTTTCACCATTTAATAATAAGCCTCCTAATGATTTTGCGCCACAATAACCAACTAATAATATGCTGTTTTTAGCATCTGATATACAACTATTTATATGATGGCGTACACGACCCGCATCTGCCGTTCCGCTGGCAGAAATGATCACAAGGGTTCTCCATAATCAACCAGTCGCTTACTGTCTTCCACATTTTCAACATATTTCAACCCGGGAAAATCAAATGGATCATCATCTACTTCCAACACTTGTTGTAACCTGTCATTAAAAAGATCTGTATATTTTTTTATAGTTGCAGTGGCTTTCAAACTCTGGGGACTGTCTATAAAAACCGGTATTTCCGGCAGGCGCTTTTCCAGGCTTAACTGGTTAAGAGCATATAACACCTCCTGCGTGCGACCAACACTAAAAGCAGGTATAATTAATTTACCCCCTTTTTCAATACAAGTTTTTTTAATCCATTGCTTTAATGTTTCTATTGTATTAAAAGTAATGTCATGTCTTTTATCTCCGTAAGTACTTTCTAAAATAATATGATCAACTGCCGGAAATTCAGATGGCGGTTGAAGTAATACGGAACGGTAACGTCCTACATCACCACTAAAACAAATATTTTGTTCCAAACCATCTTCTTTTACTTTTATATAAATAGCCGCACTTCCCAATAAATGACCGGCATTGATAAAACAGGCTTCAACATTTTCCATAACATGAATCCATTGATCATAATCTGCAGTTTCAAATAAATTCATTGTCATTTCTACATCTGCCGATGTATATAAAGGCTGGTAAGGGGGTAAATTTTTTGCTGCTCTTCTTTTATTAATATATTCAGTTTCGTAGCCTTGAATCTCAGCACTATCATATAATAGAATTTCTGCCAGGTCTCTTGTTGCAGCGGTGCAAATGATTTTTCCCCTGAATCCTTCTTTTACCAATTTAGGAATTAACCCGGTGTGGTCAATATGGGCGTGGGAAACAAGTAAAACATCAATTCTTTGTGGATCAAAACCAATTCATTATTAAGATCATCAGTTTCCTGGCCTAATCCCTGGAATAATCCGCAATCTAATAAAATCTGTGAACCATTATTTAATGTAAGTAAATGTTTAGAACCTGTAACCGTTCTTGCTGCACAATGAAATGAAATCTTCATAAGAGGGGTATAGCCAAATTTTATACCTATATGCAGAAGCAGCTGAGGTTGCGAAGTAAATTTCTTTTTGTATAAGCTATTCTACAAATTGTTTTATTTATTGCTGTTTAATTCTTTTTGAAGTTGCTTATTTATGATGACGCCTGCTTTTGCACCTTCGGCCGCTGCCACTACTACAAATTGCACATCTTTATCAGCATCGCCGGCCACAAATAAACCATGTGTACTTGTTTGTTGTAAACCGTTTGTAACGATAACTCCTTTTTTACTCATTTCGCAATTAAAGACTTCTGCCAGTTCACATTGTTGTTTATAGCCATTTACAAAGAAAACAGCATCACAATCATCTTCTTCACCATTAGTAAAAACGATTTTTTTTAATTGACCTTCTTCTCCTTGCAGCCGGGCAATAATAGTTTTGATTATAGGTATTTTATTTTCTTTTAATTGTTTTTTTTGATCCGCTTTCACTTTGTCTTTTCCATCTGTATATAGTTTTACAAAAGGGCTCCAGCCTTTTAGGGAAAGAGCCAGTTCTGCACCATTTTTATCACGGGCATAAACACCTAATTTTTTATTTCTTACTTCCCAACCATCACAATAAGGACAGTGATAAACCGACTTTCCGTACATTTCTTTAAAACCTTCAATTTCAGGAATATTATCACTAAGACCGGTTGCGATTAATAATTTCTTCGACTGGTGTTTGTTCCCTTTTTCATCTTCTACCTCAAAGTGGTTGTTTTTATTTTGCCTGGCATGAACTACTTTATTTGTTATACGGCGTACACCATACTTCTCTAGTTCTTTATGGCAAATGGAAATAAAGTCGGATGGAAGAATATCATCCTGCGTTAAATAATTATGCATTCCATGAGAAAACCTGTTACGGTAATTACCAGAATCATATAATAATACGCTGCGTCTGCATCTGCCTAAAACTACTGCTGCATTTAAACCTGCCGGTCCTCCTCCAACTATTATAACATCCCAGATATCCATATTGTTTTTTGATGCAGTACTTGCTGCAATTAAGGTGCAAAGATGATTATTAATAATGGTTCGAACATAAATAAATACAAGTTGATTATCAATTAATTTGTAAAATTAAACCTGATGTATCATCAATTTTGAGCTGTCAAATGGCATATACTGATAAAAAATAACAATTACACTGTTTATTAAGTGCTATGAATCACTAATTTCATCCAAGATTTAAAAAAGAAATTAGCCATGACAGAAACCCTAAAAGACAATAAGCTTAAAAAAGTATTGATCATTGAAGATGAAGGCGACATGTGTTTGTTGCTGAATATTATGTTGAATGGAAAAGATATGGATCTTGACCATGTTAAAAATATAGGTGGCGCAGAAGAATATTTAAAAAACGAACAACCTGCTGTTGTCATTCTTGATAACAAACTACCAGATGGCTTTGGTGTAGACTTTATAAATGTAATTAAGAAAGATTACCCGGCTATTAAAGTAATTATGATATCCGGTTATGATGCTTCTGCCCGTGATGTAGCTTTAGAAAATGGTGCTGATATTTTTCTGCAGAAACCATTTACAAAGGATCAGCTGTATCAGTCAATCATGCAACTATTGAATTAAGCAAAAGGGATCTTTTGGACCCCTCTTTTTTTTATTGTAAATATTTTTTCAGCCAATCCTGAACTTCACTATACCAAAAGCGGCTGTTTTCAGGTTTTAGTATCCAATGATTCTCATCCGGAAAAACTATTAGTTTACTGGGTATCTGCAATCTTTGTAATAAACCAAAATTTTCAATTGAATTATTAATAGGAACCCTGTAATCTCTTTCACCAATAGTAATTAATACAGGTGTTTTAAAATTTGCAGCATAACGTATAGGATTTTGTTCATTCCATGCTGTTTGGTTCACCCAGGGGGCGCTGCCAATCATTACTTCACGTCCATACATATAATCACTGGTTAAAAATTGTGATTCACTATTTACAAGACCGGCATGAGAGATTAGTGTTTTATATCTTGTAGTAGAAGCCTGCATCCAGTTTGCCAAATGTCCTCCATAACTTCCGCCTCCGGCGGCTTGCCTGCTGCCATCAATAAATGCAAAACGTTTAATGGCATCATCGGCTGCTTCATTTATTTCCTGTGCAGGACCTTTTAACGGATCAAACTGAATGTCCTGTGAAAATTTTTCACCATAACCTGTAGATCCTGTATAATCTGTAAGTAAAACAACATATCCCGGTGCAGCTAGCAACTGATAATTCCACCTGTAGCCCCAATTATTTTTCCAGGCGCTGGCAGGTCCTCCGTGCATAACAACAAACAATGGATATTTTTTGCCTGGATCAAAACCTGCAGGTTTCACCAACTTACTTCTAACTTGTTTTCCCCTGCTTGTTGTAGTCCAAAAAATTTCAGGTTCATGCATATCTAAAGTTGCCAGGGCAGCATCATTAAATTTGGTAAGAAATACAGCATTAGAAGGTGTAGTATTGACCCTTACAATTTCTGCAGGTCTTGTTGCACTTTCATAACTACTGACAATCACTTTACCATCAGAAGATGTATTAACAGATGTAAATGCACCATTCATTGAAGTAAGTGGTGTAGCATTTCCTTTACTTACATCTGTAACAAAAATTTTATCATTGCCCTGGTCTTCTACACTCATATAAATTTTATTGGCGGGGGCAACAACATAATTATTAATAGGGCGGTCAAATGAGGGAACTACAATTGTTTTGTTGGCTAAGGATGGCCAATCAACACGGGTTAATTTGCCGAGGTTATAAACTTTTTGATTGTTGTTGGGAGAAGATATAAAAAATAAATGTTTTCCATCTTTTGAAAATGCAGGATTATTATGATTGCCGCTATTGCTGATCTTTATTGCATCACCTCCATCAATGGACAACCTGTATAATTCCGAAGTTGGGTCCTGGTAAGCAGCAGTGGTTCTATCCATTATAGCTACAAAAACAACTTCTTTGCTATTTGGTGCCCAGCATATATTTCCACCAAAAAAGAAACCTTCTTTAACGGTTGCAGAAACAGGGGTAAAAATATTTTTAGGAGCAGAGCCCGGTTCTACAGACTGTACAAAAGCATGTGTTTGTTTTTCGTCATTCCATACATCAAAATTTCTTATGGGAAAACTGGTGTAAACACGTGCATTGTACTTTAGTTTTTTTCTTTCTTCAGCAACTTTTTTATTAGCAGAATCTGTAAAATTGCCGGGATATACTTTTGTTGTATACAATATCATTTTACCATCGGGACTCCATTGAGGATTTCCAACGCCTGTTGAAACATTACTGAATCTTTGTGCTTCGCCACCTTCAGCTATATTGATAATATAAATTTGTGATACTTCATCTTCTTCACGCTTTGCAGAAAAAGCAATTGATTTACTTTTAATTTTTGCACTCCGGTTCCAACCTGTTCTACAACACCTGTAAATTCATGACCAAATGTGGTGCCTACACGTGTATCTGGAACAAGACCATGATAAATGTGAAGATCTGATCCGCAAATACATGAGCGGGTAACACGAACAATAGCATCCTGCGGATGTAAAATTTCAGGATCAGGTTTGTTGTGATCTGCACGAACCCTGAATGGGCCGCGATAATTCATTGCCAGCATTTTTTATTCCTTTCTTTTTAAGATGAAAAAATATTCGCTATTTAATTAAGCAACAATTTTTTGGCATGCTGATCAGTAATGATAAAACATACAGAACAACATATTGAATATCTATTGTATAAAAAATGTGCCTGTTTAAATGCAGAGTTTTAAAAGAGGAATAAAAATGAAGGCTTCAAATGATCCTATAAATATGAATCAAATACAAAAACTAATTCTCAGAAAATTATATTACAAAAGTTATAGGTTGTTTTCTGTAAGCTTTTACTTTTCTTCCATATTGTTGTGCAGGTATCCATCGTGGTGATTTTTTTATAATGCGCATTACCTCCTCTTCCATTCCAAAGCCAAATTTTGTAAGAGGTGTAATGTCATAAACTTTTCCATCATTATCAACAATAAATTGAATCATTACAGTGTATTGTCCCGGAGGTGCCCCTTTTTTTGCAGGTAAGTTTGGATTAAGATTTTTGCTGAGAAATCCTGACCAGGCAGAACTTCCACCAGAAAATTCTGCTTCTCTTTCTTCACACTCTGTTTCAGATAATTTAATGCCGTTTTCATCAAAACAATTATAAGAAGTTCGTTCACCATCTACATAATCTTCAACAGCTTTTATTTTTCCATTACTATGAAAATATTGCCAGCGACCTTTTTTCAAGGTATCTGAAATATAATGACCTGCTTGCCTTGGTGTGCCATCATCATACCAACCCACCTGAACGCCATTTCCTAATCCGTCAAAAGATGTGGAATCTGAAATCATTCCGTTTTTGTGCCAGCTAAAACTAAAGCCTTTCTTTCTTCCCCCAACAAAACTTGCTGAATCAGTTAATTCACCTTCTTTATTAAATTGTAACCATTCTCCTTCTCTGTTACCATTAACAAATGTTCCTTGCTCTTTCAATATTTTATTTTCATGATACCACTTAAATTTTCCATGAGCAATTTTACAATCTTTATCTATATAGTATCCTTTCATAAACATACCTTTCTCAGGTAAATAATAAGCTTCCCTATACCATAAGGAATCTTTTTTTTCAGTTATAACATAATAACGTGCAGCATATGGTGTAGGTTTAAATTGTGCATCATATCCTTCTTCCTTTTTTTGTGCAAAGGATGTAATAGCAAAAAAGGAAAAGCAGCAAAAAAAATACAATTTCATTTTAAATATTTCTTTTGCCAATATAATATATCCTTTCAAGAAAACATATTTAAAAAGAACAATTAATTTCAACTGCCAGTTA
>MWWE01000052.1_pt1 | contig 17179 bp, 15 predicted proteins | sample 1047301 | NCBI WGS metagenome assembly MWWE01 (sample SAMN06349973, study PRJNA376086) | soil metagenome | isolation source: MS1-1 sample Antarctic (ecotone) soil | place: Antarctica
CAGTGTGTTTTTGATCAATATAAAGGCAACCGCAGGCAGACTATTTGTCCTTCTTTTAAGAATCTGTAATCTTAGATTACCTTTGGCGTTTGCAGAAAAATTGCATTCTTAAAAATGATTACAGCTACACAAAAGCTACCTGTGTTAGAACAGGTTGAAGCTTTTAAAAATATTGTTGGTGAAGAATATGTATTTATTGACGAAGAAATATTAAATGCATACGCTCATGACGAAACAGAGGATTTACATTTTCTTCCTGATGTAGTTATTAAACCACGCACAGCCGAAGAGATTTCCCGGATTCTTAAAATTTGTAATCAACATAAAATTCCTGTTACACCCCGTGGTGCCGGAACAGGGTTAAGTGGTGGAGCTTTGCCTCATTTAGGTGGTGTTTTACTTTCTATAGAAAGGTTGAACACTATTATAAATATTGACGAAAGAAATTTGCAGGTAACTACTGAAGCAGGTGTGATAACAGAAGTATTACAGAATACATTAAAAGAAAAGGGACTGTTTTATCCTCCTGATCCCAGCAGCCGCGGATCCTGCCTTATTGGTGGCAACATTGCGGAAAACAGTGGTGGGCCAAAAGCGGTAAAATACGGTGTTGTAAAAGATTATGTTTTAAATCTGGAAGTAGTTCTGCCCACTGGTGAAATCATATGGACAGGTGCCAATGTTTTAAAAAATTCAACAGGTTATAATCTTACACAACTTATTGTGGGTAGTGAAGGTACCCTGGGTGTGGTAACAAAAATTGTATTGAAACTATTGCCGCATCCCAAACATGATCTTTTGATGCTGGTACCATTTCGTTCTGCAGAAAATGCATGTGCTGCTGTTAGTTCCATTTTTATGGCAGGTTACACACCCAGTGCCATGGAATTTATGGAACGCGATGCATTAGAATGGGTGATGCGTTTTGTAGATAATTCTATTGTTGCTATAGAAGATGATATACAAGCTCATTTGCTGATAGAAGTTGATGGAAATGATGTAGATGTTTTGATGAAGGAAATGGAAGGCATTACAGAAATTGTAATGAACTATGATTGCGGCGATATCTTATTTGCGGATGATGCACAACAAAAAGCTGAATTATGGAAGCTGAGAAGAAGAGTAGGGGAAGCAGTAAAATCACATTCAATTTATAAAGAAGAAGATACTGTTGTACCAAGAGCGGAATTACCGGTATTGCTTAAAGGGGTAAAGGAAATAGGTAAAAAATATGGATTTCATTCTGTTTGTTATGGGCATGCAGGTGATGGAAATTTACATGTAAATATTATTAAAGGTGATTTAACAGATGAAGAATGGAACGGGTCTTTAAAAACAGGCATCAGGGAAATTTTTGAACTTGTAAAATCATTGGGTGGAACTATAAGTGGTGAACATGGTATAGGGCTGGTGCAGAAAGAATACATGGATATAATTTTTGATGAAACAAGCCTGAACCTGATGCGCCAGATAAAAAATGTGTTTGATCCAAATAACATTTTAAATGCAGGCAAAATATTTGAATATAAACAGGATTAAGAATTATGATGAAAACAACTATTTTAATATTAATGCTGCTGGTGGTGCAGTTTTCATGGGCTCAAAATTCCGATCCGGATTCTGTAAGAGGATTTAACCGCGACAAAGTTTTTATTGGTGGAAGTCTTTCTTTAGGTTTCGCAAATAATCAGTTTGCTGCAGGTGTTAATCCATTTATCGGGTATAGCCTTACCAATTGGTTAGATGCAGGGGTGGTGGTAAATTATAATTATAATGCAACAAGAGATTATCCATTTTTTAATGACAGGATAAAACAGCATACTTATGGTGCAGGAGTATTTACAAGAATTTTCCCAGTTAGATTCTTATTTATTCAAGGTCAGATTGAGCAAAATTTTATAAATATTCGATACAACCCTTCTGGTGGAGGATTAAAGGAAAGGTATAACAGGAATGCCCCTAGCTTATTAGTGGGTGGTGGTTATACCACCGGAAGGCAGCCAGGCAATGACAGAGGATTCTTTTATTTATCATTGTTAGTTGATGTATTAAAAAATGAAAATTCACCATACACTGATAACCAAGGCAGAATAATACCTATCATTCGTACGGGTTTTCAAACACCTTTGTTCAGGAAGCGGAATTTTTAAAATATGAAATAATTTCAACAGGTTTGTTAAGTACTACAAATTGTTCCATCAAGTCTCCATATAAAAAACCTTCTGTAGTTAATTTTTGTAAATGTTGAATAAGATGATCATAAAAGCCGGCTGAATTCAATATAAAAATGGCTTTATCGTGAATAGACAACTGGTTCCAGGTAAGCATTTCAAAAAGTTCATCAAGAGTTCCAAAGCCTCCCGGTAAAACGATTGCTGCATCACAAAGTTCGTACATGGTTCGTTTCCTTACATGCATGTCTTCTACCACCAAAAGATCACTGATATTTTCGTGTTGCGTTTCCCATTCTATTAAAATTTGAGGAATTACTCCTTTTACTATTCCTCCATTTTCCATTACACTGTCAGCGGCAATGCCCATTAATCCATTTTTACCACCTCCGTATATTAATTGAATTTTATGTTCTGCAATCAGTCTTCCTAATTCTACTGCATCCTTTTTATACTGCTCATTATTACCCGATTTTGATCCGCAAAAGATGGCTAGTGATCGTATCATTCTATTTTCCCCGTGATTAATTTAGCATCAAAGGAAAACAAATTTTTATTTCTTCAGAAAAATGCTGTTCATTGCATACGCTTTTAAAATTTGAGCTATGAATTCAGTTGTCCTCCTTTCTTTTGTTATTGGCTACTTTGTTCTTTTACTCGTGGTTGCTTATTACACGTCACGTAATTCAAACAACGATTCTTTTTTTATTGGCAATAAAAGTTCAAACTGGATGCTGGTGGCATTTGGTATGATTGGAACTTCTTTAAGTGGTGTAACATTCGTTTCTGTTCCCGGTACTGTAAGCACCGTTGCTTTTTCTTATTTCCAGGTGGTTATTGGTTACCTGATTGGTTATATGGTTATTGCGTTTGTACTGCTACCTCTTTATTACCGGTTAAATCTTACGTCTATATACAATTACCTGCATCATCGTTTTGGTATGATATCTTATAAAACAGGAGCTTTATTTTTTATCATTTCCAGGACTTTAGGTGCTACAGCACGGTTATACCTTGTTATTAATGTATTGCAGATTTTTATACTGCGTGATCTGAACATAAGCTTTGGTGTGGCCACACTGGTAATTTTAATAATGATCATTTTATACACTTTTGAAGGTGGTGTAAAAACAATAGTGTATACCGATACGTTACAAACAACTTTCATGTTGCTGGGGCTCATCATATGTATAATTTACATAATGACCAATATGGGTTATTCAGTAGGATCTACATTAAGTGAAATGGGTTCTAATAACCTGACTCATATTTTTAATACTGATGTCAATTCATCCGGGTTTTTTGTAAAAAACATATTGGGAGGTATGTTTATCACCATTGCCATGACGGGTCTTGACCAGGAAATGATGCAGAAAAACATAAGCGTAAGAAGATTATGGGATTCTCAAAAAAACATGATGACATTCAGTATTATTATGGTTGTTGTAAACTTCCTCTTTCTTTTCCTTGGCGGTATTTTATACATCTATGGGAAAGCCAATAATATAATTGTTCCGGGTGATGATCTCTTTCCAACAATTGCCTTGCAGTATATGCCTGCAGCCATTTCAATAATATTTATCATCGGTTTAATATCAGCATTATTTCCAAGCGCTGATGGAGCCTTAACGGCTCTTACTTCATCTTTTTGTATAGATATCCTTGGCTTAAAAAGAAAAGAACTTTCAGAACAGGCAAGAAAAAAAACAAGATTGATGGTTCACTTTTCATTCGCCATTATCTTTTTCCTGGCAGTTATGCTTTTCAAGTGGCTTGATAATAAATCTATTATTGACATAATATTAAAAGTAGCAGGGTTTACCTATGGTCCCCTACTAGGGTTATTTTCATTTGGAATTTTAACCACCCGAAAAGTAATTGATAAATATGCTTTATACGTTTGTTTATTGGCTCCTCTTATTATTTTAGGGATTGATTTTGTGAATAATATTGAATGGTGGGAGAGGCAATTAAAATTGCAAAGTGTTTGGATAGAAAATGTAAAATCCTCTTCCTCAGGCATCTTTGGAAATTTTAAAATTGGGTACGAGTTATTGATCTATAATGGCATCTTAACCTTCATTGGTTTATGGTTGATTTCTAAACCACAGCCTATTCCGGCAGAAGTAGAGACAATTTTAGAAGATGGAACTCGTTAATAAACTTGTACAGCAGTATGCCGAAAAATATACTTCTGCAGAAGATGTTTTGATTGCAGAAGTTGGCATGTATACATATACTAATCATGCCCATGCACAAATGCTAAGCGGGCATTTGCAGGGAAAATTTTTAGAAATGATTAGTTGTATGCTGCGGCCAAAACGTATTTTGGAAGTGGGTACGTTTACAGGTTATAGTGCTCTGTGTTTGGCAAAAGGGTTGGTTGATGATGGGATATTGCATACGATAGAGCTAAGAGAAGAAGATGCTGCTACAGCTAAGAGTTTTTTTGACAGATCTTTTTATAAAAATAAAATAATCATTCACGTCGGGGAAGCCTTGGATATTATCGGTGAAATAGATGAAACGTGGGATTTGGTTTTTCTTGATGCTGATAAAGAAAATTACATTAATTATTTTAACCGTGTTATGCCGAAAGTAAAGCCAAATGGTTTTATATTAGCCGATAATGTGCTCTTTCACGGTCAGGTTTTAGAGGATGAAATAAAAGGTAAGAACGCAATAGCAATACAGGCTTTTAACGATATGCTGCTTGAAAGAAAGGATGTAGAAAGAATGTTATTGCCCTTAAGAGATGGGGTATTCCTGATACGAAAATTATAATTATCAATTGAATGCCAATTATTCTTTTGATTAAATAAAAATCCAAATGAAAAAACTCCAACTATTCCTAATCTGCTCATTAGCAGCTGTTCAATTTTTATCTGCTCAATCATCTGTTGTAATAAAAAATTACATAGAAACTTATAAAGAGATAGCTATAGAAGAAATGATCAGAACCGGTGTGCCGGCATCTATAAAATTGGCTCAGGGTATTCATGAAACTGCCGCGGGGCAAAGTGTACTGGTAACAAATTCCAATAATCATTTTGGTATAAAATGTAAAACAGGATGGCAGGGTGCTTCTGTATCGCATGATGATGATGCCAGGGGAGAATGCTTTAGAAAATATGATTCACCTTTTGAATCATTCAAAGACCATTCTGAGTTTTTAAGAACCCGCTCTCATTATGCATTTTTATTCAATTTAGATCCTACAGACTTTGAAGCATGGGCTCATGGATTAAAAAAAGCAGGATATGCTACTAATCCTAAATATCCTCAAATCATTATTAAATTGATTAAAGATTATAACCTTCAGGATTATAGCCTGATTGCATTAGGAAAATTACCTGTAACAAATGAAGCACTTGCATTTGAGGGTAAATCCTCAGGAGGTACTCCAATTGAAAAAGAAAAAGTTATTGTAAAAAAAGAAGTCAATTATCCCAATGGTGTTTTCAAAATAAATGAAACCCAGGTTGTTTTTGTACCGAAAGGAACATCATATTTTAGCATAGCGCAGCAACATAGTATTCCCCTTGCCCGTCTTTTTGATTTCAATGATATGAAAGCCCAGGAAGAAACAACTGTTGATTGCCTTGTTTATTTACAACGTAAACGCAGAACCGGAAATAATGAAACACGTAAAGTAGTAAGAGGAGAATCATTACACGATATTGCACAGGAAGAGGGGATTCGTTTTCAAAGTTTATTGGAGTTAAATCAATTGAAAGAAAATGTGGTGATCCAGGAAGGTCAGATTTTGCATCTTCAAAAGGAGGCGTCATCTGTTCCCAAAATCTTGGCTTCAATATTCAAACCTGTTTCTTATACTGATGATAATAAGGTACAGGCACAATATCCTGTTGAATCGTATATGGTTCATGTAGTAGAATCAAAAGAAACATTATACTCAATTTCAAAAAAATATACAGTTACAACAGAAGATCTTCTGAAATGGAATAATTTGCATTCTTCTGATCTTAAAATTGGTCAGCAATTGCGAATTAATAAAACTATACATGCCACCAATAAAACTTCACGATAAACATTTTGAAATCTATCTTTCAGAAGCAGAAATACAGCAAAAAGTAAGGGAGATTGCCCAAAAGATCAACAATGATTATAAAGATTTAAATCCTTTATTTATTTCTATCCTTAATGGTTCGTTTATGTTTGCGGCAGATCTTTTTAAGCACTTGCATATAGATGCTGAAATTTGTTTTATAAAACTGGCATCGTATAAGGGAATGAAGTCAAGTGGTCATATAATAACTGCTATAGGGCTTGACCAGGATCTGTATAACAGAAATGTGATCATCATTGAAGACATTGTAGATACCGGTAAAACATTAGATGTTTTTTTACCAAAGCTTCATCACCAGCAACCCGCTTCTCTTAAAATTGCAGCCTTACTTCATAAGCCGGAAGCCACTGAAAAACAAATAACTATAGACTACCTGGGTTTTAGTATTCCAAACAAATTTGTTGTTGGTTATGGGTTGGATTATGATGGATTAGGAAGAAACCTGAAAGAGATTTATCAATTAACAGATGAAGCTTAGGCATTGCTTTTATTCCTGATAATTTATTTGTATTTTACCTGCAATCTGTTACATTGAAAACAATTGCAATTACCATATTGCTCTTTTTCTGTATAAGTAGCTATTCGCAACAATTTTATTTACGTGGCGAGGTAAAAGATGAATCCGGAAAGCTGCTGCAGAACGTTACTATTGTGCACCAGCGAACAGGTTATCTTTATTATTCAGGTATTTCGGGTTCTTTTGGTATCTATAATTCAAATAAGGAAGACACACTTTTATTTTCTTTAGATGGTTTTCAAAAACAAAAATTGATTGTTTCTGCATCCCGGTATAATTCTGTTGTATTAAATAAAGGTGCTACTTCTGCATATGCAACTTACAAACTGGCTTCTTTAACCAAAGGACTTCAAAAAGAAATACAAAAAAATTGGTTTACCGGTGATGAATCCTATGCAAGCACAGTTGAAAACCAATTTATTAAAGCCGATGCATTTCCTTCTACAGGTTTGGCTTTAAGAGTAGATAGGGCTTCTTACAGCAATATCAGGCGTTTTATTAATAGCGGGTCCATGGTACCACCCGATGCGGTAAGGCTTGAAGAAATGCTGAACTATTTCAATTTTAATTATAAAGAGCCTAAAGACGACAAAATATTTGAAACAGAAACTGTTTTAACTAACTGCCCGTGGAATGAAAATAACCAACTATTATTTGCATTGATTCGTTCAAAAAAAATTCCATTAGACAGTTTGCCTCCAACACATCTTGTTTTTTTAATTGATGTTTCAGGATCTATGGACATGCCGAACAGGCTTCCACTTTTAAAAGCCGGATTTGCAGGGCTATTAGAAAATTTGAGAGCTGTTGATTCTGTTTCAGTAGTTGTTTATGGTGGAACGGTAGGGGTAGCCCTTAAACCTACCAGTGGTGCCGATAAAAAGAAAATTTGGAATGTAATTGACAGCTTACAACCGGGAGGTTCAACACCTGGGGAATCCGGAATAAAAACAGCTTATAACCTGGCACGAAATCATTTTATAGAAGGTGGTAATAATCGTGTGATACTGGCAACAGATGGAGATTTTAATGTGGGTATAAAAGGGGAAGAAGAACTGGAAGAATTAATCCTTTCACAGCGTTTATCCGGTATTTATCTTACCTGTCTGGGAGTTGGTATGGGAAATTATAAAGATTCTAAAATTCAAACTCTTGCTAAAAAGGGGAATGGGAATTTTGCCTATATAGATACTTATGCAGAAGCTGAAAAAGTGCTATTGAAGGAATTTACCCAAACGCTGTATACTGTGGCAGATGATGTTTATCTGAATGTAAGCTTTGATACAAACCAGGTAAAGGAATACAGGTTAATAGGTTTTGAAAATAAGGTTGGAGCCATAAAAGACTTGGAAGCAACCATTGAAGGTGGTGAAGTTGGATCTGCTTTTACAATGTTAGTGGCATTTGAAATAGTACCGGCGAAATCAATTTATACAGAACTAAAACCGGTTGTTTTACATATTCAATTTAAATTACCAAATGAAAATCAAAGGTTTGAAACTATTGAATCGCCTGTAATAGTTTTTTCACCTTTATTAAAATTGCCTGCCACTTACCAATTTGCAACAGCAGTAATTATGTTTGGTTCTATATTAAGAGAATCAAAGTTCCTGAACGACAAACCCTGGAATCAGCTGGTTAGTTTAGCTACACATTCTGCCGATATGGAAAATCCTTCACAAAAAGAATTTGTGCAACTTGTAGAACAGGCAAAAATTATTTACACTGCCAAAAAGAAGAAGAATCAAAAAAATTAAGAGAACATCTCTCTCATTTTATCAAAAAATGATTTTTGGTTTTTGTCCGGGTTGGGTTTAAAATTACCTGAATTATTAAGTTTCTCCAGCATAGTTCTTTCTTCCGTAGTAAGATTTTGGGGTGTCCATACATTTACGTGTACAAGTTGATCGCCTTTCTCATAACTGTTTACAGCAGGAAAACCTTTTCCTTTTAACCGAAATACTTTACCACTTTGAGTACCTGCAGGAATTTTAATTTTCGCCCTTCCATCAATTGTTGGTACTTCTACCTGTGTACCAAAAGCTGCTTCAGGGAATGAAACATACAATTCATAAGCAACGTTAAGACCTTCACGTACCAGTTCTTTATGTGCTTCTTCTTCAATTAAAATAACAAGATCACCATTCATACCTCCACGTTCACCTGCATTGCCTCTTCCACTTATATTTAATTGCATTCCCTCCTGGACACCGGCAGGAATATCTATTGTTACTGTTTCCTCGCCATACACTCGTCCTTCTCCGCGACAATTACCGCATTTTGCTGTTATAGTTGTACCCTCACCGTTGCATGCAGAACAGGTAGTAACTGTTTGCATTTGTCCAAGGAAAGTATTGGTAACCTTTCTTACCTGTCCGCTGCCACCACAGGTACCGCAATTTTGAACACTTCCTTTATCTTTTGCACCGCTTCCACTACAGGTAGTACAGGCAACATATTTTTTTACTTTAATATTTTTAGTAACACCTTTGGCAATCTCCTCAAAATTCAATTTCAACTTTATTCTAAGATTGCTGCCTCGTGTTCCTCTTGCCCTTCTTTGTCCTTGTTGCGTTCTTCCTCCGCCCCCGAAAAAAGAACCAAAAACATCTTCCCCGAATATATCTCCAAACTGGCTGAAGATATCATCCATATTCATATGCCCATAGCCACCACGCCCGTTGCCACTAACCCCCGCATGACCATACCTGTCATATTGCGACCTTTTGTCCTGGTCACTTAAAACTTCATAAGCTTCAGCTGCTTCTTTAAAACTTTCTTCTGCAGGTTTATCTCCCGGATTTCTGTCAGGGTGATATTGCATGGCTACTTTCCGATAAGATTTTTTTATCTCATCTACCGTTGCAGTCTTTCCTACACCTAAAATTTCGTAATAATCTCTTTTAGCCATTTAAATCAGTTAACCGCAGTTTTAATTAAACATTATTTACCTACAACTACTTTAGCAAAACGAATAATTTTATCATTTAGGAAGTATCCTTTTTGAATTTCAGCCACTACCTTTCCTTTCATATGATCCCCGGCATCCATTTCTGTTATTGCTTCATGCACATCCGGATTAAATTCTTTGTTTATACTTTCCATAGACTTTAAACCTTTTGCCTGTAATAAGTTTTTCAATTTTGTAAATACAAGCTGTACACCATCTTTTATCTGCTTTACATCATCAGTAGCTTCTAATTGGGTTTGTGCTCTTTCACTGTCATCTAATACATCCAGTAAATCAACTATAACTTCTTTACCGGCTGTTTGTATAAGTTCTATCCGTTCTTTTGCATTCCTTCTTTTAAAATTGTCAAAGTCAGCAAAAAGACGCAGGTATTTATCATTAAGTTCGTTTATTTTTTCCCTCAGTTTTTCTTCTTCATTTTCTTCAGTCATAGGATCTGTCAAATGATTAGTACCTTTTATATTTTCATCTGAATTCAAATCAATTTCTTCAAACTCAGATGGTCTTTGTTCTTGATGCTGTTTATTTTCCTTCATATCCAATCAAAAATTGTTTGCAAAGGTATGGTTGTCAATAATATTGCCAACGCACTAAAAGGGACAAAATGTCGGTGAAGGGGCAATAAGTTTAAAAAATTATAAGCAGTCGATCTTCAATTATATAAACCTTAACAAGGCAGGCTCATTATCTTGCACTTAATGAATAAAGTCACTTTAAAAAGGAAGATAGGAAACAGAATCATGAATGGACATCCATGGATTTTTGCTAATGAAGTGGAAAAAGTGGAGGGTACACCAGCTCAGGGAGATATAGTTGAAGTTTTTTTTCATGAAAATAAATTTCTTGGTAAAGGATATTACAATTCCCAATCTCAAATCATTGTTCGTTTGCTAACAAGAGAAAAAGGAATTGAAGTAAATGATGATTTTTTTTTAAAAAAGCTGCAGAAATGCTGGCAGTACAGGCAAAAGTTGGGATATACAGAAAATTGCAGGCTTGTATTTGGTGAAGCAGATGGTATTCCACAATTAATTATAGACAAGTTCAACGACTATTTTGTAATACAAACATTAGCCTTCGGAATAGATGTTTGGAAACCTGCTTTGGTTAAAGCATTAGAGCAACTTTTTAAACCAAAAGGAATATTTGAACGGAATGATGTGCCGGTAAGAGAATTGGAAGGTTTACCTCAGCAAAAAGGGTTTCTGTCTGCACCATTTGATACAAGAATTTTAATAAATGAAAATGGCTTAAAGTTTTATGTTGATATAGAAAATGGACAAAAAACAGGATATTTTCTTGACCAGCAGGATAACAGGAAAGCAATAAAACATATTGTAAAGGGATCAGATGTTTTAGGTGCATTTACTTATACCGGAACGTTTGAAATTCATGCTGCAGCTTATGGTGCAAAATCTGTTTTAGGTCTTGATATTTCAGCCAATGCAATTGCACAGGCAAATAAAAATGCAGAACTAAACGGGCTTTCACACATTGTAAAATTTGAAGTAGCCAATGCGTTTGATGTATTGAAACAATGGGGGAAGGAAGATAAAAAATGGGATGTTGTAATGCTTGATCCACCTGCCTTTACAAAAAGCAGGGCTACTATTGAAAAAGCAATAACCGGTTACAAAGAAATTAATTTACGAGGAATGAAGCTGCTTAAAAAAGGAGGCTTCCTTGTTACATCATCCTGTACAAATCTTGTAAATCCGGAGCTGTTTTTAAAAATTATTGACATGGCTGCAAAGGATGCAAGAAGAAAAATACGGCAGGTTGTTTTTCAAACTCAGTCTCCCGATCATCCCATAATCTGGAATTTGGAAAACACTCTATATTTAAAATTTTTAATAGTAGAAGTGGAGTAGAAAAAGATTACTTCGATACCTGGAATTTTCCTGATTCAATCATTTTGCCATTTCTGTCTCTGATTTGATAGATATAAACACCACGATTGAAATCAGTTAAATTAACCGATGTACGCTGATTTATATTATTTGATTCATACATTTTCTTTCCAAGGAAATTAAAAATTTGAATACCTAATCCGTTATTAACTCTTTGCAGATCAAAATTAATTACTGATGTAGCAGGATTGGGAAAGAAAAGTACAATAGGGGTTGCACCATCAGGTAAAGGCCGGTTTTGAGCCTGTGCTGAAATTGTGGTTGTTAGAATAAAGGATATTATTAATAAAAATTTCGTCAAACGCTTTTATTTATATTTTATTATCTGCAAAATAGTTTCTTTTATAACAAAAAGCAAAGTTTTTGCCGAAAAATCAAAATGTTATGGTAAACACCCTTGTTTTTTGGATGTTACAACCCTCTTAACAGCCTCAAAATCAGGTATTTTTCCTGCATCTTCTAAAACTTCTGCATATTCAACAATTCCATCATTATTGATCAAAAAGGCAGATCTTTTAGAAACCCCTTTCATACCATAACCAAATTGAGGGTATAAGCTTCCATATTTAGATGAAACTTCTTTATTAAAGTCACTTAACAAATTAAAGCTTAACTTTTGCTGCTCCTTATACACTGCTAATGTGTAAAGCGAATCGACAGAAATTCCAAAAACTTTAATATCTAAATCTTCATATTCTTTTATAGAATCTTGTACTGCGCATAATTCAGTAGTGCAGACGCTGGTAAAAGCTAATGGAAAAAAAAGCAATAACACTTCAGAACCTTTTTGATCTTTTAAATGCACTTCCTTTTTTTCTGTGTTGAATAATGTAAAATCCGGGGCTACTTGTCCAACTTCAATTTTCATAGTTTTTTATTACCAACAATATTACAAGCTTATTTGTTCTCATTAATAAAGCTTCTTTTTAAAAATATGGACCAAAACATGTCTTTTTAAACATAAAAATTTGACCTTTATTTGTTTATAATATTTAAGTCAATTTCCTTAAAAAAATGTAAGTATGAATAACGAGAATAGTAATAATGGAAATGGAAATGGGCAAGGGGAATCTAAAAAGATTCTGACCACACGGCAAGGGCATCCCATTACAGATAATCAAAATTTACGCACAGTAGGAAGTCGTGGTCCTGCAACTTTAGAAAATTACCAGTTCCTTGAAAAAATTTCGCATTTTGACAGGGAGCGTATACCGGAAAGGGTGGTGCATGCACGCGGTGCCGGTGCTCATGGTGTTTTTGAGGCTTATGGTACTGTTGGAGGTGAACCTGTTTCAAAATATACCAGGGCAAAACTATTTCAGCAAAAAGGTAAAAAAACTCCTGTTTTTGTCAGGTTTTCATCAGTAATTCATGGTGGACATTCGCCGGAAACTTTAAGAGATCCAAGAGGTTTTGCCACTAAATTTTATACTGAAGATGGTAACTGGGACCTTGTAGGTAACAATTTAAAAATCTTTTTTATTAGAGATGCAATGAAGTTTCCTGATTTGGTTCATTCATTTAAACCAGATCCAATTACCAACAGGCAGGATGGCGAAAGGATATTTGATTTTATTAGTAATACACCTGAAGCTATGCATATGATCACCTTCCTTTTTTCACCATGGGGTATTCCTGCTAATTACCGGCAAATGCAGGGTTCCGGAGTAAACACTTATAAGTGGGTAAATGCAGATGGTGAAGCGGTATTGGTTAAATACCATTGGGAACCTTTAAAGCAAGGAATAAGAAATCTAACACAGACTCAGGCTGAAGAAATCCAGGGTAAGAATTTTAATCATGCTACTCAGGATCTTTATGATGCAATTGAGAAAGGTGATTATCCTGAATGGGAATTATGTGTACAGATTATGAGTGATGATGAGCATCCCGAACTTGATTTTGATCCCTTAGATGATACTAAGATTTGGCCTGTAGATCAATTTCCATTTTTACCTGTTGGAAAAATGACATTGAATAAAAATCCTGAAAATTATTTTGCAGAAGTAGAACAGTCAGCTTTTGGTACTGGAGTTTTAGTTGATGGTTTAGATTTTTCTGATGATAAAATGTTACAGGGAAGAACCTTTTCTTATTCAGATACGCAAAGACATCGTGTAGGCACTAATTATTTACAATTGCCAATAAACGCCCCCAAAAAACATGTTGCCACAAATCAGCGTGATGGACAGATGACATTTAAAGTTGATGTAGCACCCGGGCAAAGTTCTCATGTAAATTATGAACCTTCTTCCTTGAATGGTTTAAATGAAGCTCCAAAAATTAATAAGGATCACGAACCGGAGTATCATGCAAAACTGGTACGCAAAAAAATTGAAAGAACTAATAATTTTAAACAAGCCGGTGAAAGGTTCAGAATGTTTGAAGATTGGGAAAGAGATGATCTTATTTTAAATCTTGTAAACACTTTATTACCTGCTAAAAAACATATACAGGATAAGATGGTTGAGCTCTTTACCTTATGTGATGAAGAATATGGAAGAAGAGTAAGAGAAGGTTTACATAATGCTTCATCAGATTCTTCTCAAAAGGGACCTATTGGCTCTACTTCATCGGGTGAGGCAGTAAAGGATGCAGAAGAATTATCAAGGGAAGCGAAGCCCTATTAAAAGAAAGAGGCTGACCATTTAGTCAGCCTCTTTTATAAAATTATTTTTTAAAAACGGGGGCAATAAAGGGCATTAATAGCTGAGTTTTCACGATTGGTAAAACCAATAAATGAAACTCCCAGTTCAAAACCTCCACGTCCAAAACTGGAGGTTTTTAATTTTGATATGTTCATATCATAGCTAAAGGAAAAAGAAAAAGGATTATAGTCTAATTTAATAACAGGAATAAAGGCATCATTTAATCGTAAAAAAGCACCTCCATGAAGTGTATACAAAGGATTATCTAAATCACCTGCACCAATTTTTATTCCATATAAAGCTCCGGCAACAATCTCCTGGTTTTTATTTTGCACTGCATAATCTCCCTGTAAGGTTAAATAACTGGCAGGCGTAACCGAAAAACGTACACCAGCTGATCCAACCCATTTTGGATGGATTTCAACAGCATCCCTGTAAAAAGAGTTTTTTGGCTTATTGAAATGATGAAATGCACCACCAATAAATAAATTGTTCTCAACATTATCTCCTAACTGGGTATTGAAACTAATTCCCGCTGTGGCATCAGCATAAATATATTGATTAGAAGTAAAAGTTTCTCCATCACCTAAACCATCATATGTGCTGTTGGTTGTAATTTTTGAACGATCAATACTGCGTTGTACCATGCCTCCTGAAAAACCCACTGATAAGTAACGGTTAGTTTCTGTACTTAATGATTTATGATAGTTTAAAACCGGTAAAACATAAGTTGATTTAAAAACTGCTGTACCTGCCTGATCATACATAAGTTGTAAACCTACAGTTAGATAATCATCACTCTTACCAATTGGCATTTTGTATTCACCATTTAATGAAGCAGTTTTATAAGCGGTGGTTACACTATTCCATTGGTCACGGTATACAGCCTGTACCCTGATATCACCTGTAAAAATTCCTGCTAATGAAGGATTTCTAAGAATAGGGGTTTCAAAAAATTGCGAAAAATGTATATCCTGGCTGTTCAAATTATTCATTTGTACAAGTAATAGCAGGATAAAAAAGCTTTTTATTTTATAACGGTTCATTTTTATTGAATTAGGGCAACATTTCCTTCAAAACGCATCAACTCACTGTTTTCACAAAATATTTCAACCTGGTAAACATAAACATCAGCAGTGGCTTTGTTGCCTTTATAAGTCCCATTCCATCCATATGCAGGATTGTTTAATGGGAAATCTTTTTGTTCATAAACTATTTCTCCCCACCTGTTAAAGATCCGTAATGACTTTACTCTGTCTAATCCTGTACCTCTAATATAGAATATATCATTGGAACCATCTCCATTTGGTGAAAATGTATTAGGTACAAATAAGTCAACACCTTTACAAACCACTATAACCTGTACCTGGCTTATGTTTCTACAGCCATTACTGTCTACAACAGCTACTGAATACAGCGTCGTAAATTTAGGTGTAGCTACAGGTTGCGGACAGGTATTACAGTCTAAAGTAGGGGATGGATTCCATAGATATTCAATAACATTAGATGAATAGGTAGCCGGTAATATCATTGGTACTCCTACAACTTTGGTCAGGCTTGCGGGAAGGGTAATAACTGGTAAAGGGTTTACAATTATAGTTTTAGTTGCTGTATCAGCACATCCGCTACTATTGGTGGCAATGGTAGTAACATTATAGGTGCCTGGTTGGTATTGCTGCTGAACAGGGTTTTGTAAAATTGAATTATTTCCATTGGGAAATCTCCAGTTCCATCGGACAAATGATGTATCAGACCTTTCAAAAATTCCTAAATGGTTAAACCTTTCTGATACACATAATTCAGTATCTCCCCCAACATTTATTAGCGGACTTTGCACCACTTTAGCACCAGGATTTAATGTTATTGAATCTTTACAACCTGTTTCCGTATCTACTTTCAATGAAACAATATAATTGCCTGGTTCAGAATAATAATGATTTGGATTTTGCTCATTAGTTATAGTTCCGTCTCCAAAATCCCAGGTATATCTTGTGATTCTATCTCTTGAAGTTGTAGAATCGATAACTGAAACAAATCCACTATCACAGAATAAAGTTTGAGATAATCTGAATTTGGCTTTTGCTCCCCATATATCAATAGGCGTACTACCTAATATGGGTAAAATACAATCAGACGACTGTCTTAAAATTATTCTGGGTACAAATGGTCCCGGGTCATCATAAATATGAGTGATCTGGTGTAAGTTGGTATCAATTACATTTCCATCTCCAAAGTCCCAGATAAAGTTACCATTCATTGCAGAAAAGGCTTCAAAGTTTACAGGCAGAGGTCTGCATCCTTCAATGGGGGAATAGGTTAATTTTCCATCTTCCGGTTGAAAAACACTTAAAGTTTTAGATATAGAATCCTTGCAGCCTCCGGGGCTGGTAACAACTAATTTAATCGGGTAAACACCTTTGTCTGTATAATACCTGGAAGGATTAGTTTGGTTAGATGTTCCATTACTTAAATCCCAAAGCGAAGATTGATAAAATGTGGATGTATTTGTGAACTTCGCCTCAAAAGGAACACAATATGAGGTTAGATTGTTTTCAGTAAAGGAAGCAACAGGCCTGCTTACTTGAACAGGATCTTTAATTAAAACAGAATCCACACAACCAATAATATCCTGAACCTTAAGTTGTACACTAAACTGTCCTGTATCAAGGTATTTATGTGAGGGACTGGTGACGACAGAATTGTTTCCATCTCCAAACGACCATAAAGATGTATATGGTAAATCACTTTCTGTTTTATTTTCAAAATATAAAGATGCCCCCGGACAGCTTGCAGCGTTATTTTTAAAATCAGCTTTTAATATAGAAATTTTTACAAATGCTCTCTTAGTAATACTATCGGTACAGCCTCTGCT
>MWWE01000053.1_pt1 | contig 17042 bp, 18 predicted proteins | sample 1047301 | NCBI WGS metagenome assembly MWWE01 (sample SAMN06349973, study PRJNA376086) | soil metagenome | isolation source: MS1-1 sample Antarctic (ecotone) soil | place: Antarctica
CGTCATAAGTGATAATGATGAGGGAAAACTGCTTGTTCGACTTATAGATAGGGCAGAATTTCAGCGTCTGCGAGGGATACGGCAGCTTGGGCTGGCTCATTTTGCTTATCAGGGGAATTTACCGAGACTCGGTTCATAATATAATCCGCCTCAAAACTGATAATGATGAGGGAAAACTGCTTGTTCGACTTATAGATACGGCAGAATTTCAGCGTCTGCGACGGATACGGCAGCTTGGGCTGGCTCATTTTGCTTATCAGGGGGCGGAGCATTCGCGGTTTACGCATTCTTTGGGCGTTTTGCATTTGGCGACACGGATTTTGGCTAAACTTCAACTTTCATATCAACTGGATAAAGATGACGTAACCGCCGTCCGCATTGCCGCCCTTTTGCACGACATTGGACACGGGGCTTTTTCGCACGTTTTGGAAACTATCCAAAATTTTCATCACGAAGCATTTACGATTGAAGCGGTTTTGAGTGAAGAAACCGAAGTTGGAAAAATTATCAGGGAATATTCAATTGAAATGCCCGAAAAAGTTGCGGCAATTATTCGCGGTGATTTTCGTCCCGTTGCTTTGGCTCAACTTGTTTCTTCGCAGTTGGATGCTGATCGAATGGATTATCTTTTGCGGGATTCTTTAATGACGGGGGCGAAATACGGGATTTATGATCTTGAGTGGATTATTAAATCAATCGAGATTGATGAGGAAAACGACCGTTTGTATGTTTCGGCACGCGGGATTTATGCCGTTGAAGATTATTTGCAGGCTCGTTATTATATGTTCCGGCAGGTTTATTTTCACCGTACCTTGCGTTCTGCCGAAGTTATTTTGCGTGCAATTTTAAGGCGTGCTTTGGAACTTTTTCAGGAAAATCAATTTGTCTGGTTTGCTGAAGGAACGGCGTTTGAAAAATTCTTGAGCGGAAAGAAAATAAATCTTTCCGAACATCTGCAAATTGACGACGCGGATATAATGTTTCACATCAAACAGTGGCAGGATTCCGCCGACAAAATTCTTTCCGACCTTTCAAAAAGATTTTTGAACCGTCATTTATTTAAAGTTTTTGATTTGGATATGCCCGCAGACGAACGCGAAAACTTTTTGACAGAGGCAAAGAAAATCGTCGAAAAAGCAGATTTCGATCCCGATTATTATTTCATCGAAGATAAAGCAGGCGATGTTCCATATTATTTTTATACAAACGAGGTTGAGCCGAAAAATCTGATCTTTGTCGAAGAAGGTTTTTCGCGATCAAAAATCAAAGAGATTTCAGAAGTAAGTGCAGCGGTTCGCGGACTTCAAAAAAGCTATAAAATTCACAGAGTTTGTTTTCCTCCCGAACTCAAAGAAGAAATTACAAAACTTTATCATCAGAAAATTTAGGCTTTAATAAATGAAAAACAAGCATTTTAAAATTTTCATCTTCAGACCTTTCATCTGTAAACTGGTTTTTCTGCTAACTGCTAATTATTTACTGCTTACTCTCCACATTCACGCTCAAAAAATTGCAATCTTAACTCCCGAAAAAACAGTTCAATCAAATGAAATTCGAGAAAAATTAACGGATACATTTTCTGATGAAGTAACGGTTTTAAATTTTGCACTAAGTGAAACCGTTTTACTTTCCAAAAAATTTGAAAATCCTTTTAATTTATCACTTGAAGAAGCAAGGAATCTGGGAACGGCAATCGGATGTGATTTTTTTATTTTGATAAAAACAGACGGTCTGCAAAGATTTTCGCTCGAAGAAAAATCTTATTTTGAGTCTTACGCAGCTTTCTATTTAGTCAGTTCGCGGACGGGGCGGCTTGTGTTCTGGCAACTTAAAACATTTAAAGGTGAAGATGAAAAACAAGCCGGATCAAAATTAATAAACTCGCTTAAAGAGATTTCCACAGAGATTTCCACAGGTATAAAAACTACGCAGAAAAATGAATTAGCCGAGCAGGATTCAAAAATCGAGCAACTACCCGACGAGAATTCTGCCGAAGCAAAAGATTTTCGCCCGCCTCTGCCCTACAAACGCATCAGACCTGAATATACAAAAACAGCTTATCTTTACGGCATTGCCGCAACTATTGATGTTATAGTTGATGTTGGTGAAAATGGGGAAATTCTCAGAACGGAAGTCGCTCGCTGGGCAGGTTTCGGCTTGGAAGAATCGGCTGTCAATACGATAAAAACTATGAATTGGCGACCTGCGATGCGAGATGGTGAATTTTTGCCGATGCGTATCTTATTAAGGTATAATTTTAAGAATATTAAAACGGAACAGTGAGTTCACCAAGATTTTATTGAATAAAAAAATTCGGTTATGTGTTTTCGGTTTTTGATCGTTAAAAATCAATTGGCAGCTTGTTAACAGTAAAATATCCAAAGCCATAGACCAAAATTAAAAATGAAATATCTGCGTGCATTTGTAAAAATGGTTGTGTTGTTTGCCTCAACCTTTGGACTTTACGGGATTTGGTTTGTCGGAGATTTTGTTATTCCGAATAAACAATACTGGCGGCAGATAATTTTCCGAATTTTTTCAAAATCATTTGTTAAAATTTCAGGAATGAAAATAGAAGTTATCGGCGAATACCCGAAAGCTCCGTTCTTTCTGGTTTCCAATCATCTGAGTTATACGGACATTCCTGCACTGCGGGCGGTTATCGAAAGCGTTTTCGTTGCCAAAGCCGATATTGAAAGTTGGGCTGTCGCGGGAAGAATTTTCCGTGATATGGGAACGATTTTTATCAATCGTGAGAACCGCAGGGACATTCCGCGTGCGGGTGCGGAAATTCTCGAAAAATTAGATAAAGGCGAAGGCATTGTAGTTTTTCCCGAAGGCACAAGCACCAAAGGCGAAAAAGTTCTGCCGTTTAACTCATCATTTTTTGAATTTGCCGCCCGAGCCGATTTGCCTATTCATTATGCTTCGATCACTTATCGAATCGAAGACAGCGAAGAAAAGGCGAGCAACATTATTTGCTGGTGGGAGGATATAAGTTTTTTAGAACATATCTGGCGGCTTTTCCAACTTAAAGAATTCAAAGCAATCATAAATTTCGGTTGTGAATCGGTCATAAAACCTGATCGAAAAGAATTGGCAAAAGAACTCTGGAGTCGGGTTAACGAAAAATTCATTCCCGTTCTGTAAAATTTTGCAGATTCCAAACGTTTTTCCAAAAAATAAGCTATATTTGCAAGCAATATGAATGTTGAATTAAACGAAGTCGAATGCCGGGTTCTCGGTTGTTTGATCGAAAAAGAAAACACTACACCCGACTATTATCCTTTAACGCTCAACGCTTTAACGAATGCCTGTAACCAAAAATCAAACCGTGAGCCGGTCGTGGATTATTCGGAGGAATGGGTTGAACAGGCATTAGATAGTCTGCGGGAGAAAAATCTCGTCTATGTTCTATACGGATCGGGAAGCCGCACGGCGAAATATAAACATCTTGCCCTGAAATATTTTGAACTCAAACTCCCCGAAATTGCGGTTTTATGCGTGTTGCTCGTGCGTGGCTCGCAAACTCTCGGCGAATTTAATCAGCGAACTTCAAGAATTTACGAGTTCTCAGGTTTAGATGAAATCAATCAAACGGTGGAAGGCTTAATCCGCCGCGAAACTCCATTAATTGTAAAGTTACCGAAACAACCCGGACAAAAAGAAGTCCGCTACGCACATCTTTTATCGGGCGAAATTAATTTGGAAAATATCGTTTCAACCGCACCAACTTCAAATTTTCAAGCAAAAAATGAAAGAGTCGAAAAACTTGAGGAAAAGGTTGAAAGTTTAGAAAGTGAATTAAATGAATTTCGGGAAGAGTTTAAAGAATTTAAGAAGCAATTCGAGTAAATAATTTATCTTGCCAATTTCTCAAACGCCTCATCCGTAAACTTAAAATGCCGTTCGTCTTCATCCATAATCACACCGTATTTTTTATAAAAACCTATTGCCGGTTCGTTCCATTTCAAAACCTGAAAATCCATTCGCACCGCTCCAAATTCCTTACCGATTCGGGCTATTTCTCTGAGCATCCCTTCGCCAATACCATATTTTCGATATTCGCTTGTGATAAAAATATCTTCTAAGTAAACGCTTTTTTGTCCACGAAAACTCGAAAATGTCGGATAGAAAAACGCATAAGCAATCGGCGTTTCGCCAGCAAAAGCCAGCAAACTTCTAACGAAAGCGTCTTTGCTGAACATAACTTCCTGCAAAGCATTTTCGCTTACTTCGAGATATTCGAGCAAGTTTGAATGTTCAGCAAATTCTCGCATAAGTTCGAGAATTGCCGGAATGTCCTGTAAAGTTGTTGTCTTAATGGAAAGATTTTTCATCGCTTAAAATCCTGCAAAATATTTAAGCAATAATATCAGAAAAGACTCGGTTGGATATTATCTTGTTTTGGCTTTTTGGTAGATTTTGCTTTGCGGTCTTTGATTTTAGTTTTCCTTAGATGGATTCTAAACCATATTCGGGTTCATTATCGCTGTAAGCACGAGCCAGACTTTTTTTCGCAGACAAAATCCAATCCTCCGAATCAGAATTTTTTTCAGAAATAACCGTAACGACAATTTTCATATTCGGCGTTAGATCAAACGGTTCATCCAAGACAATTTTTTCACCGTTAAAATGTGCGGGTAAAGTTTTTGTTGTCATAATTCATAACTCCTTTTGACAAATTATACTACAAATTCCAAGTTACTTGGATTTCAAACTCATAATTGTTTTGTCTTAGCCAAGGTTTTCAAATTAAATAAAGAATTCATAAGTTGAAAGCCCAAAAAACTCCTGCAATTTTTTTGCTGTTTTCAAAGTTATCGGTCTTTTTCCATTTAGAATTTCTGAAACAACGCCTTCCGAACCGAAGACTGGAACCAAGTCTTTTTGCTTCATTCCGCGATCTTCCATAAGCATTTTTAAAACTTCATTTGGCGGGGCATTGGAAATTGGATAAGCCTTTTCTTCAAAGTCTTCAATCAACAAAGTAAGAAGATCAAATAATTTATCTTCTTCCGGCGTAAAGTTTTCCGAACCTTTGTTGAAAAGTTTTTCGACAATTTTTAAACAGCGTTCATTTTCTTCTTCCGTTTCAATTTTTTTCGGCAAAACGTCTAATAAAAGTTCACCATATTTAACATTGTTAATTTGCATTTTCTTAACACTCCGCTTTCCATTTGCCCTTATCATATTCTTTATGATTCAAAACAAACTTCGTGAATATCTTTTGCTTTAAGAATTCAATCTTTACAACAAGTCTGTATTTATTCCCACCGATATTAAAAACTGTGCAACGACCGACCAAATCAGCGTGTGGGAAACTTTCCTTAACTTCTGTCAAGTTTTGCCAAGTTGCTTTGTTCGCTAATTGAAACCAACTTATTAACGGCACTTCTGCGTCTTTATTTTCCTGCCAAAATTCCCGCAACAATTTTCTGCTGATTATGTGCATTGTATTCTCATAAAAAATCTTCTCAAAAAAGCGAATTTGTGTCAATGAAAATTCGCTTTTTTGAGAAGATTTTAAGATTGTTGAATTTATTTGATTATCTATTCATTCCATGCAACTTGGCTTTTTAGACGCATAACGGTTTTGTCTTTGCCGAGTTGTTCGATGGTGGAAACCATTGATGGACCGACGGCTTGTCCTGTTAGAAGGACTCTTGCACCGTTTAGGATTACGCCGACTTTTGTTCCTTTTTCTTCGCAGAATTCTTTTACCGTCGCAAAGATATTGTCGTGTGAGAAATCTTCCAATGCTTCAAACTTTTCGGCTAATTCGGGAAGCCATTCACGCAGATCGGGATGTTTTTTGAGATTTTTTTCGATGGCGGTTTTGTCATAATCAAAATCCTCGCTGAAAAATGCACGTCCTTGTCCTGAAAAGTCTTTGAGAGTATAGAATCTTTCGCGGATGAGATCAACGGTTGATTCAAACCATTGTTTGTCATCGTCATCGTATTCTTCACGCCAGAGTTTTTCATTTCGCAATTCTTCGCGGACAAGCGGAATTAGTTCGTCGAGTTTCATTGTGCGGATGTATTCGGCGTTCATCCAGATCGCTTTGTCGTCCGTCCATCGTCTTTCATTGTTTGCGTCGAAATTAAATGTCGCATTGGATTGATGAATTCTGTCGAGCGAGAATTTTTCTATGAGTTCTTCCAAACCGTAAATTTCCTGTTCTTCACCCGCCGACCAACCGAGAAGTGCGAGAAAGTTGCGAAACGCATCGGCGATAAAACCTGCGTCGCGGTAAGTCGTCATTGAAACGATCTCTCCGTGAATTCGTTTGGAAAGTTTTTTTCCGCCCGGAGCAAGAATTAACGGGAGGTGTGCGAATGTCGGTTTTTCTTCACCCAATGCTTCGTAAATTAAAATTTGTTTGTGCGTGTTCGTTAAATGATCCTGTCCGCGTATGACGTGCGTGATGTCCATTTCGATGTCGTCGCAAACGACCGCTAAATTATAGAGAGGATGTCCGTCGGAACGCAGTAAAACCAAGTCTTCGATGTCGGCGTAATCTCTTTCCTGTTCACCGTAAACCGCATCTTTAAACGAAGTTTTGCCCGTTTCGGCAACTTTCAGGCGAATCGCAAAAGGTTCGCCCGCTTCAGCTTTTGCGTCGGATTCTTCTTTCGATAGATCACGATATTCGTTGTCCCGCATATCTTTATCGCCGCCTTCTTTACGTGCTTTGCCGGCAATATCCTGTTTAATATTTTTATCCGAACGGTCTTCCTTCGGCGTAAAATCCCGATATGCTTTACCCTCTTCGAGTAATTTCAACGCAGTCGCACGATGTTTATCGGCGTTGTCCGATTGAAAAACGATTTCTTCATCGGGAGCAAAACCGAGCCATTTCAAGCCATCGAGAATTGAAGCCAGCGATTCTTCGGTCGAACGCTGTTGATCCGTATCTTCAACGCGAATCAAAAACTTTCCGCCCGTGTGTTTGGCAAATAGATAATTAAAAAGTGCGGTTCGGGCGGAACCGATGTGTAAATAGCCGGTCGGGCTTGGAGCAAAACGAACTCTTGTGGTCATAATTTTTAATTCCAGTCTTTTTTCAATAATAATTCTTCAATACGATAAATATGTAGATAATCGTGGAGAGATAAATGGCGGAACATTATAAAAATCGAATAATGCGAATATTCTTCGTGATTCGCAGTTCGCTGCCAATCTTCGGGAGCGAGATTTTTTAATTTTTCAATCAGATTTTTTCGATCTTTTGCAAATTTTTCCAAAGCGTCATCTAAATCAACTTTAAGCAAAGCGTCGGGAGCATCGTGTTTGTCGGGAAAATACGGCTTGATAGTTGGATTTTCATTGTTGAGCATTAAATCCAGTCGCTCAAAAAACATCGGATGAACTTCCGCCAGATGACAGGCGTGTTCGTGAGCCGACCATTTTTCGGGTTGCGGACGGCGTTTAAGATTTTCGACGGGAATTTCTCCAACAACCGACGGGAGAATTTCCAAAGCATTTTCCAAACTCGAAATAACCGCATTAATTTTTTTCATAATATTTAATAAAAAGACTTTCCAACTTTATTTTGGAAAGTCTGCAAAAGCAATTTAAATTTTGTTTTAATTTCTAAAAGCTGAATTCCAACTCTTTTGTCCGTTCTTCTTTCAAAATTCTTTGATTAAGTTTTTCCAAATCTTCGCCGTGATAAAATTGTTCACCGCAAATTTTGCAAACTTCTGCGGGAAAATTTTTTATTTTATAAACTTTGCCGCGAAAGGGATAATTAAAATCTACGTTTTGCCATTCGGTTTGACGATTACATAAACCGCATTTTGTTATTTCTTCATTCATTTTAATCAACGATATAATTCGCAATAATCAATAATTTCTTGTCCGTCCTAAATCTTATCACAACTTCCAACTGCCAACCATCTAAAGTTTCACCCGAAACGGTATATTTTGTTCCGTTAAAATCAACCTCTTTTTTTCTGATTTTGCCGACACGCAAACAGTTTAAAACATCGTCAACTCCAAAAGGTTTTATCTCGTCGTTAATCATCTCATCTATTGCGTGTGATGAAATGACATATTTATTTTGCAGAACTTTTTGTCTGATTCTTTGCAGTAATGTAGCCATCTAAAAATAAGAAAAGCTATCAAAAAAAATATTTGATAGCCAAAAACAATCGTAAATCGTAAATAAAAATGGCGGAGATGACAGGATTCGAACCTGTGAAGGGCTGTTACGCCCTTAACGATTTAGCAAACCGCCGCTTTCAGCCACTCAGCCACATCTCCCAATGCAGTTTTTTCTGCTCAAAATATGCAAGAATTATTCTAGCTTGTCGGCAAACTTTGTCAAGTATGAACGCATCAAATACTTCATTAAATGCTATAATTGTGCTTGACACAATTTGATAAACAAAAGAAAATAAGCCATTGTGCGAAATTTTCAGCACTTTTACGCTTGAGAAGTTTCTTTTATAAACTGCAAAATAGGTTCTCCCCAAGACTTGTTCACAGGAGGATGTCATTTTTAAAATGGTTTCAAAATCCCGAAAAAATATTTTAACGCTTTCGATAACTTTGCTGACCGCTTTATTCACAGCGTCATTTATTTTAGTTAACGAAATACACGCCGAAGTTGTTGTTGAAAATGAAGCGGCGAAGTTGGGTGTTATAAAAGGCGTGGTGCGTGATAATTCGGGCGAGCCGATTTCAAACGCGACGGTTGCTATTTTCCGAATCGGGACATCGAAACTTCTTAAACAGGTTACTGCGACAAAAAGCGGCAGATTTTTTGCCAAAATTATTCCCGGAACATATAAGATTCTTGCTGTTGCTCAAGGTTTCAATCCCGTTATATTGCAAAAAGTAGAAATAGGAACTTCTGCTGACTTGATTTACGGTTTTAATTTAGAGCGTGCGGGAAGCGGCAACACTTTGCCCGAAAAACGTGCTGACAGAAATAGTGCGAAATGGATGGTCAGAACTGCACGGCGTTCTATATATCAGGCAATTGAAAGCGATGAGCAGATTATTACTGCTGAAACCCAAGTTGACGAAAACGACATTAACGGTGATGAAAAAGAAGAAATCACCCGCAAAGGACAAACAGCAGTTGAAACTTTTGTTGCGAGCAATAAGAACGGAAATTTTGCAGGCGTAAATTTTGCAACGCTTCGACCCATCGGCGAAAAATCGGAACTAGTTTTTGCAGGACAGATGGGAACTACTAAATCCGCACCGCAACGGTTTGAAACAACCTTTAGTTTTCGACCAAATGAGAATCATAATGTCAGTATAAAAGGTGCAGTTGCAAAACTCGGAGAAGTTAATCTTACAGAACAAGCGGAAACTCTCGGACAAGTTTCTTTTCAGGCGATTGATCAATGGAAAGTTCGTGAAGGCGTAATTGTCGTCTTTGGACTGGATTATTCGCGTTTTATCGGGGCGGGAAATGATTCTTCGATCAGTCCGCGACTTGGATTTCAATACGATGTAAATTCAAAAACCCGTTTTCGATCAGCTTTTACGACTCAGACCGAAGATAGAACCTGGCAGAAAGTGATTGACCTCGAAGGCACACAGGTGCTTTTCCGTGAGCCTGTTGCGGTTGAGGATATTGCAATTGAAGACGGCAAACCGCAGATGAACAAAAGCACACGGTTTGAATTCGGCATTGAACGTATTTTGGATAATCGTTCGACGATTGAAGCCAATATGTTCTTTGACGCTACAGCAGGACGCGGCGTAGGGCTTGTAAATCTTCCGTTTGATACATTCAGTTCGGATGGATTTGACGGCTTAACTGCAAACCAGCAAGGCAAAGCACAAGGCGTAAGAGTCGTTTATAATCGTCGTTTGAGTTCAACTTTCAGCACTGCGGCGGGTTACTCTTTCGGCAATGGTCAAAAAATTTCTGACGAAGCGATCAGCAATCCTTCAAAAGTATTTGAAAACGATGTTTTCCAGACATTTTATGCACAATTAAACGGTGATTTTAAGACCGGAACAAGTGTGCGGACGATTTTCCGTTTTTCACCGCAAGCGACGGTTTTTGCAATTGATCCGTTTCAGGGAAGACTCGCAATTTATGATCCGGGTTTGAGTATAATGATAACTCAGGATTTGCCGAATTGGGGGCTGCCGATTGATGCCGAAGCAGTAGTTGATGCAAGAAATGTTTTCGATTATCAAAACAGCGTTAGCAATGAGGAAGGCACTTTGCATATGTCTTCTCAAAGACGAATGTTTCGCGGTGGAATTTTGGTCAGATTCTAATTTTTGAAAATTTAGTGTACTAAATAACCGCAGATAAACGCGGATATTCGCAGATATTTGAATGAACTTATCTCGCGTTTATCTACTATTATCTGTGGTTATTTTTTTTCCAAAATCTTGGATTTAATTAAAAAATCTGGATAAATGTCGGGGCAATTAGTTCTTTATATAATTGAACAGGCTGTATTTGTTGATGTTTTAGCCTGATGAGCGGTTAGATTCCAGTTGGAACGAGTATTGCGTAAACTATTCAGCGGTGAAGTATGTTTTTTAGAAAATGAAAGGAAAAGTGCTGACAAGTTGGAGTTTGATTTGGCTGCTGGCAACGGTTTTACTGATTGCCGGCGGTGCTTTAAACCTTTCTCAAAGAGCATACAAAGATTTGCCACCGACCGATGGAGTTGTCTGGACTCAAACCGCTGACGGAATCTATGCCGAAAAGGTTAAACCCGGTTTTGCCGCCGCACGTGCGGGAATTTCCGTCGGAGATAATCTTCTGGGAATCGGTTTTGATGGCGAGAAAGTTCAGGAAGTTACTTCACGTGGAGATGTTCCGCTATATCTGGAAACCGTCGGAGTCGGCGGTAAACTCACATACTTTTACCAAAGACCATCCTATTCATTTACAAACAACTATTATTACGCCGACCTCAGAAATATAGACACTGATCCGCGTTGGACACCGACGATAATTTTACTCGGTTTTGTTGGAATAATCTGGCTTGTTGTTGGAGTTTTTATTTTATTCAAACAGGGAAGCCGCTCGCCTTTCGTTCTGCATTTTGCAACTCTGTGTTTGTTTGCATTCGTATTTCACATTTATAAATCGCTTGGTTTGGGCGAAGATTTTGATTTAGCTGTCGAACTGCTCGACAATTTTGCGTTTGCCTTTTTCGTTCCGCTTTTTCTGCATTTTTGCTTACGTTATCCCGTCCGTAGCCAGGTTTTTGATGAACCGCGTTGGAAAACTTATGCACTTTATGTTCCCGCAGTTCTGATTTCACTTTGTTATTTGGTGATGTCTTTGGCTTATAATGTTATCCCAAGCCAAGCGTTTACCGATGCGTTTTACGGTTTCATACTCCGCAATGATCTCTTTACAACACTCAATTTTGTAAATTATTATCATTTTGTTACAGGTGTTGCACTCGGTGCAGGCGTGCTTTTATGGCGTTTTGTGAAAAATAAGAAACCCCTCGTTCGACAGCGGTTAAAATGGGCAATGTGGGGAACGATTGTCGCTATTCTTCCCGTCATTGCTTATCAGATCGCCAAACGATTTTTTTATTTGCCCGAAGACAGTCTGACAGCATCGCTGACAATTTTGCCTCTCGCCTTGATTCCGCTTAGTTTCGGACATTCGGTTGTGCGTTATCGCCTGATGGATGTTGATGTCGTTGTCCGCCGTGCGTTTGTTTATGCTTTGACAACGGTTGCAATCGCAATGATGGTCGGAGCAGTTGCGTTAGGTTTAGTTTTTCTCGCCATCGGCAATAATCTGACAAATACCGAAATCGCTCTACGCGGAATAATCGCGGTCGTTGCAATGGGTGCGATAATTCTTTTATCCGAACCGCTCAAAAACTTTTTACAGGAAAGAACCGACAGATATTTCTACGGCGAAAAATACGATATGCGTCGAAGTTTGCTGGATTTCGGCAAAACTCTTTCGGCAACAACGGCACTCGAACCGCTTTTAAATGATTTGACGGGACGCTTACAGCAAGTTCTTGATGTCGAAAAAGTTGCAGTATTTATTGAATCAGAAAAATCTCTCGAACATTATAAGATCGCAAAATCCGTTGGATTGAATGATGATTATGAAATTCCAAAAGATTTTCGTAATATGATTCGCCAAAAATCCGCTCAAACAGGAGTTGTCAGAGCCGATGAATTTGCCATATTTGAAATGGAAAATACCGAAGCCGAAACTGATAATAATGAACTTATAAATGGCAATGGCAAAGGAAATTTGATCGTTCGACAGGAACTCCATTATTTTGTTCCGTGCGTAATTCGCGGAAGAATGGTAGCAGTTATCGGTTTAGGACGGACGAAAGACGGCTCGCTCCTTTCTTCGGAAGACATAGGGATTCTGCAAACGGTTTCCGGCTATGTTGCTGTTGCTATCGAAAATAGTTTGCTTTATCAGGAACAGGAAAAACGTGCCGAAGAACTTTCTCTGCTCAAAGAATTTAACGAATCTATCGTCGAATCGGTCAATGTCGGCTTGATCGCGGTTGATGAAAATGGATGTATTACACGATGCAATTCAGCTTTTGAAGACATTCTTGGATTCAGCCGTGAAGAAACTGTCGGCAGAGATTTTAAGGAAATTTTTGATGAGAATTTTGCAGGCAAATTAGAAAATATTTTAGGCAAATCGAGTTGGCATCTGACCGAAATTCGCAACGCTTATAAAATTCAAACAACAAATGTTGTGGGCGAACCGCTGATCTTGAACGTCGCCATCGCTCCGCTTCGGACGAGTTCAAATAAGCGTGAAGGTGCAATCGTTGTGATCGAAAACGTAACCGATCGTGTTAAACTCGAAGAATCCTTACAGCAAAATGAAAAACTTTCCAGTATCGGTTTGCTTGCGGCAGGTGTCGCACACGAAGTAAACACGCCGCTCACGGGAGTTTCCAGTTATACACAGATGCTTCTCGAAATGATTCCCGAAACCGATCCGAAACACGCACTTCTGCAAAAGGTCGCCAAACAAACCGAGCGTGCCTCAAATATTGCCGGAAATTTACTCAATTTTTCACGCACGGGAAGTGCCGCCGATTTTACAGAAGTTGATGTAAACAGATTACTTGAAGATACACTTCAGCTTCTCGAACCGCAGATACGCAAGTCAAATATCAAAATTATCAAAAACTATGCGGAAATTTCGCCAAAGATCCACGGCAATGCAGGGAAACTCCAACAGGTTTTCACCAACTTGATAATTAATGCAACAGATGCGATCTTCGACATTGGCGAAATAACTTTGACAACTACATATCATAATGAAAACGAAGTAACCATCAAAGTTTCCGACAATGGAATTGGTATCGAAACCGAGAATCTAACGAAAATTTTCGATCCGTTTTTTACAACCAAAGAAGTCGGCAGCGGAACAGGTTTAGGAATGGCGGTTTCTTACGGAATTATGCAGGAACATTCGGGAACAATCGAAGTCGAAAGCGAAGTCGGCGAAGGAACAACCTTCAAACTTACGCTCCCCGCCGCCCGAAAACCGGAACTCCAACTCCTCGCAGGTTAAAAAGGCAGAAACCCGACAGTTATGGAGGGTAAAATAATGCACAAATTTGCATCTTTCAATCACAAAATCCTTCCCGCAAATAATATAAAAATCAACGCAATTTCCTCGGCAGGTTTCTACGGCAAAGGTGTTTTTACAACGCTTGCAATTTATAATTCAAACCCTTTTTTGTGGGAAAAACATTGGCGTAGATTAAATAATAATGCAAAGAAAATCGGAATTGATTTATCGGCATTTGAAGAGCAAAAAGTTTTTAAGTCGCTCGCAGAAATCATCGAAAAAAACCAAATTGAAAACGGCAGATGCCGCATCACAATTTTTGATGAATCTTCAAACAAAATCTGGCAGACTTCAAATAAAAATAAAATAAGCCTTTTAATTCAAACGGCAGATTTTCGAGAAAACAAAAAGGATTTATCCGTATATGTTTCGCCATATTCAGTAAATACACACTCTCCACTTGTAGGAATAAAATCCTGTAACTATCTCGAAAATACCTTAGCTTTAGAAGATGCTCGAAAATATGGATTAGATGAAATGATTCGTTATAACGAGAATAACGATGTCGTATCTTTTTGTATGGCAAATATTTTTTGGCTTGAATATGATGATCAAAGACTGCATACACCAAGTTTGGAAACGGGATGTTTAGCCGGAACTACGCGAGAGTTGATTTTGGAAAATTTTGAAGTTTTAGAAGTCAAAAAAAATATCAATACATTATTTCGTGATGCAGAATCCATTTTTATGACATCTTCAGGAATTGGTATCGCACAAATATCAGATATTAATAAAAACAAAATAAATAAAAGGAATCACGAAATTACGGATTTAATCCAAAAGGAATTAAATAAAATTTAACCCTAAACTACCGTTCCGCCGCAACTCGAACCCGAACCTGCCGTGCAGCCGAAGCAATGTGAGTTTGTCATAATTTTGCGGTTAAAAAACGGGTCAGGCGAAAAATCTTGAATCGTCTGCCCGACTTTATCTGAAACAGGCATATCAAGCATCTGATTAAAATCACAATCAAACAAATTTCCGAGCCAATCAACGCTCAAAGTATTGCGGCACATCAGACCTTCGACGGTTGAAGGATTAAACGAGTTAACGAGCTTTTGCATATAACTTTTTTCATTGCGTGAACGGCGAAGCCAATCCAAATATCTCGCTATCGGCATATTTGTAATTGTGTATAAATTGTTAAAAACAATATCGTAACGCTGTTTTAGTTCACGTTTGAAATCGGCTTCGATGGCAATTTGTTCGGGCGGCAGAAATGCACCAACGGGATTATAAACTAGATTTAAGATCAAATCGCTTTCTTCAATTCCATAACCGACAGCATTTAATTTTTTCAATGCCTCAACCGATTTATCGAACACTCCTTCACCGCGTTGGGCATCGGTTTGCTGCTGCATAAAATACGGCAAACTGCACACGACTTCGCATTCATTTTCCGCAAAAAATTCGGGTAAATCATCAAATCCATCCTCAAACATCACGGTCAAATTATGTCTGACCATAATTTTCGCACCCGTTTTTCTTGCTTCAGTTACAAAATAACGAAAATCGGGAATTAATTCAGGAGCTCCGCCCGTAATGTCGAGCGTCGGAATTTTATATTTACGCAAAACATCCAGACAAGCATCAATAGTTTCGCGTTGCATGATTTCCGTCCGCGTTGGCGAAGCATCAACGTGGCAATGCTTGCACGCCTGATTGCAGAGTTTGCCGACATTTACCTGCAAAATTTCAACATTTGTCGTGCGTAAATCTAAATTATTTTGAACTAACTTTTCCTCAAACGAAATAGACGAATCGGGCAATGAGGATTTGCCGTCGCGTCTTGTGATTTGTATTTGTGCGGTTGTTGTCATAAATCTTTTTTAACTACGAGATATACGAAAAAGGAAATACGAAAACTTACGAAATTTAAGAAAGAAAAAAGCAAAAATTAAAACTCTTTTTTTCGTATTGTTTTGCATCTCTTTTTTCGTGCATTTCGTAGTTTATTTCTTACATCGAAATTTTATCGTGAGCGTTATGTGATTGAATACCGTGAATCAACGAAGCACCGCCGCGAATTGCAGAAGCTAAATGCATTGCTTCGGTCATTTGCTCCATATTCGAGCCGTTTTCCATCGAACTTTTTGTATAAGCGTCTATGCAATACGGGCATTGAATCGTTACGGCGACTGCCAAACCGATCAAGGCTTTTTCACGTTTCGATAATGCACCTTCTTCCTGACAGGCTTGATACCAAGCCATAAATTTCTCAAACAATTCGGGCGAATGTTTGCCGACTTCGCCGAATCTTTCCAAATCTTCTTCTTCGTAATAACTCATTTATTTTAAAATTTTCCTAAAATTGATTTGCCATCCAAAATGTTAAACCCGCAATTAACGCGGCACACGGCAAAGTTATCAGCCACGAGAGCAAAATGCTTGAAACGACTTTTACATTTGCTTGCTTTGTAACCAAACCGATGCCGAAAAGCGAACCGACTGAAACGTGCGTTGTTGAAACGGGGATTCCGAGTGTGCTTGCGAAAATTACTAAAAAACCCGTTCCGAGATTCGCTGAAAAAGCCTGTCCCGAATTCATCGCCGTAATATCATTACTCATTTTTTCAGCAACTTTTCGGGCATTCAGCAAACCGCCGATTGCCATTGCAATCCCGATCAAAACCCAACCAAAACTAAGGTTGATGGCTTCCGCTGCCAACAGCAAAGCTGCAATTTTCGGCGTGTCATTCAAACCCCTTGCAAAACAAACCGTTCCGCCACTCAAAAAATGTCCGTAATCAACCAGCTTTTGAAATGAAACACCGAGAAAATTTCCTTCGTATCTTTCAACGCAATTTGCCGTTTCATCAACTGCAACCGTCAGATTTTGCTCATTAGATTGAAAAGCCAGAGTATTTCCGCCAACAGTTATCGGCACAAATTCATTGCCGACACAAATACAGGTTTCTTTTGAAATTTTCGTTCTTTTTCTCAGAAAATGTGCGATGCCGTAAATAGCCGAAGCAAGTGCAACCGCCAAAAACGGACTTACGATAAGCGGTAACACAAAACTCGTCTGCAAAGCCGCAAAATTAACCTGACCGCCGACGGCGATCAAGCCTGCACCAACTATTGCTCCTATCAATCCGTGCGTTGTCGAAATCGGAAACCCCGTAAATGTTGCGATGATTACAGTTGCACTCGCTCCCATCGCAACGGCGAATAAAAACTGTTCCGAACCCGCCAAATCCGTCGGGACAATTCCTTTGCCCGAAAATTTGGATAACAAACCGCTTGCCAAAAAAAAATGAACAAACCGAACCCAAAAAAGTCGTAATCGTTGCCCAACCAAGTGTCGTTTTATAACTTGCGGTTTTGCTCCCGTAAATAGAAGCCACGCCCTTGAAATTGTCGTTTGAGCCGTTTGAATAGGCAAGAAATAAAACTGTTAAAAAAAGTAAAATTGACATAATTTAACAGCAATCACCATCAACATCGCAATTTT